>Ga0209598_10001009_pt1 | contig 22875 bp, 16 predicted proteins | sample M_140807_EF_Meta_FD_187317 | JGI IMG/M metagenome (GOLD analysis project Ga0209598, IMG submission 187317) | Freshwater microbial communities from Lake Montjoie, Canada to study carbon cycling - M_140807_EF_MetaG (SPAdes) (version 2) | ecosystem: Environmental > Aquatic > Freshwater > Lake...
GCAGCGACGGCGTCGACAACGATGATGACGCCGCCATCGACCGCAACGATCCCGGCTGTGAGTCATCGAAGGACGACTCCGAAGCCGACCCCGCCGTGCGACCCGCGTGCGCGGATGGCCAAGACAACGACGCCGACGGTCGCACTGACTATCCGGCCGACGACGGCTGCGCCGCCGCGGGTGACCTGGACGAGGCCATCTCGTGCGACTTCGTCGACCCGCTGACCGTGATTCCCGATGCGGGCGGCGAGGTCGACCTCGACTTCACGGCGGACGTCTACGACGCCTCGTGCGCGGGGCGCGGCTCGGACGCCGTCGTCGCCTTCGTGGTGAGCGAGCCGAGCTCCGTGGTCGTCAGCACCACAGGCGGGGACTTCGACACCGTGCTCGCGGTCTTGACGGCCTGCGAGGACAACGCCGAGGTCGCCTGCGACGATGACTCCGGCGAGGGCACGCTCTCGCTCGTCGCCTTCGACCGCCTCGACCCGGGCGTCTACTTCGCCGCCGTCGAGCCCTTTGGCGGTGCGCCGGGCACCGCGCGCCTGAGCGTCGTCATCACGCCGCTCGCGACCAACCTGTGCGACGACCAGCTCGACAACGACGGCGACGGCGCCGTGGACCTGAGCGATCCGGGCTGCTTCAGCGCGCTCGACTCCAGCGAGGACGACCCCGCCGAGGCCCCCGCCTGCGCCAACGGCGTCGACGACGATGCCGACGGCCAGACGGACTTCCCCGCGGACCCCGAGTGCATGGCCGCGGGCTCACCCACAGAGGCGGGCCGCTGCGAGGATGGGCGCGCGGTCATTGAGGTCGGCCAGGCGGGCGGTCGCTTCCCGGTGGATTTCTCGAACGCGGCCGACTTGACTCTCCTGAGCTGCCAGCGCGTGGGCGTCGAGGTGCCCTTCGCGCTCACGCTGACGGAGCGCTCCCGCGTCCGCGCCGCGACGACGACCCGCCTCGGCGACGCCCTGGGCGCGGCGCTCTCGGTGCGCACAGGCTGCGGTGAAGTCGACGTACCCGACGAGGAGCTCGCGTGTGGGGGACCGTTCGACGGCGGCCTGAGCGTGCGCGAGCTGCTGCCCGGCACGTACTACCTCTTCGCCGAGGTCGCCGCCGGCGCCGTCGATGCCGGCTTCGTCGAGGTCACAGTCGACTCGCTCGTGCGCGCCTGCAACGACGGCGTGGACAACGACGCGGATGGCCGCGTCGACGCCGCCGATCCGGGCTGCGCGCTGGGCGCCGACAATGACGAGGCGGACCCCGCGAGCCCGCCGGCCTGCGCCGATGGCATCGACAACGACGCCGATGGTCAGACCGACTACCCGAGCGACGACGCCTGCCTGTACGCGGGCGGCGCGGTCGAGGCGCCGCGATGCGGTGAGGTGCCGACGGTCGAGGCGGGCGCGGGAGGCGAGATCGAGCTCTCGTTCGCAGACGCCCTCGAGCTCGGGACGCCGTCGTGTAACTTCGGTGATGGGCCGGACGTGCTCGTGGCCGTGGAGGTCGAGCGCGTGTCCGACCTGAGCGCAGAGGCCACCAGCCGCGCGGGCAGCCCGGACTTCTCGTTGAGCCTGCTCGACGCCTGCCCGGCCTTGGGCGAGGTGCGCGCGTGCACCCGCACCGGCAGCGGCCCCCTGCAGGCTCGCCGCCTCGCCCCGGGCACGTATTTCTTGCATGTGCAGCGCGACGAGTTCCTGGCCGAGGACGACGCCGTCTTGACGCTCACACTGACGCCTGTGAACGCCGCGTGCGATGACGCCCTCGACAACGACGCGGACGGCGCGGTGGACGCGCTCGACCCCGGCTGCGAGAGCGCGGTCGACTCGGACGAGGTCGATCCGCTCACGCCCGCGGCCTGTGGCGACGGCCTGGACAACGACGCCGATGGGCGGACGGACTTCCCCGCGGATGTCCACTGCGCCGCGGTGGGCGGCGCCCGGGAAGAGGCACGCTGCCCGGCCGGCACGAGCGTCGTCGAGGTCGATGGCCCGGGCGTCTTCGTGGCGGACCTGAGCCTCGGTGCACACCTGGGGCTCACGAACTGCGACCAGGTCGGCGCCCCGAGCGTCGTCTTCGCCGTGCAGATCGACGAGCTCTCCCAGCTCGACGTCAGCGCCGAGAACGCGGGCGGCAGCGTCGACGTCTCACTCCACAAGGCGTGTGTGGCCGATGAAGAGCTCGGCTGTGACGATGGGTTCTTCGGTCCGGCCGAGCTGAGCGCCCGCGTCGAGGCCGGGACGTACTTCGTCCGCGTGTCCTCGCAGGCGGCCCAAGTCTCCGTGTCGTTCGACGTTCGCTCTTTGGTGCGCGCGTGCAACGACGGTCTCGACAACGACGCCGACGGGCGCATCGACCTCGCCGATGCGGGGTGCTTCGGCGGCACCGACGACGACGAGACCGATCCGGCCGTCGTGCCGGCGTGCGCGGATGGCATCGACAACGACGCCGACGGCGCCACCGACGCCCCGGCCGACGACGCGTGCCTCTTCGCGGGGTGGAACTCCGAGGTGCAGCTCTGCGACCTCGCGCCCCTCGCAGGCGCGGTCGGCGACGCGGGCGGCCAGGTCCGAACGGATACGAGCAGCCTCGGGGTCGACCACTATACCGACGCCTCTTGCGGCGACGCAGGCGTCGCGCCCGAGGCGGTGATCGCCCTCGTGCTCACCGCACCGTCGGACGTCCGCGCCACCGTCACTGCGGCCGACTACGACACGCTGCTCTTTGTGCGTGACGCGTGCGACAACGGCATGGAGCTCGACTGCAACGACGACGCGAACGGGACGCGCTCGGAGGTCGAGCTGCTCGGGCTCGCGCCGGGGACGTACTTCTTCTACGTCGACGGCTTCAACGGCAACGTCGGGACGGCCGCGGTCGACTTCGTCGTCACGCCGAACTGACGCCGGTGCGGCTCAGACCGCGTCGAGCGTGAGGACGGCATCGAGCATGACGTCGCCCTCGAAGACGGCCTTGAGCTGCACGGAGCGCCCTCCCAGGGCGTGCGCCAGCCACAGGGCGTCGTCCGCCCACATCTCGTCGAGCGGCAACGCAGTGAGCGGCGCCCAAAACGGCAGCGCCTCGTCCGTCTCCACCGGCTCAATCATGGCGTCCGCGGGGGCATCCCACACGTAGACCTCGACCCGCATCGCGAGCCCGTCCAAGAACTGGAAGTCGAGCGTCCCGCGATGGGTCGCGGTCGGCGCGCGCACGCCAACCTCCTCGTCGGTCTCCCGCAGCGCGGCTTGGAGAGGCGTCTCGCCGGGATCGAGCTTGCCACCTGGGCCGTTGATCTTGCCGGCGCCGAGCCCGCGCTTCTTGCGGATGAGCAGCACTCGCCCCGCGCGAATCACGAAGAGCAGCGTAGCGCGCACGGTCGGTGTCCAGCGCGTCCAGTCAACGTCGCGCACAGCGCGGGGCAGAGTCTCTGGTGTGTTCATACGATTTCAGCGCAGGCATACGCCGCTTGGGCGCACAATACGACCATGGAATCTGGTCAGTGGAATATCGAGCCGGACGACGAGGGACAGCGCCTCGACGCCGTACTCAAGCGCCTGTGCGGTCTCTCCAACAGCAGAACGCGGGCCGCGATCGCGAGCGGCAAGGTCTTCGTGAACGGCGAGCGCGTCTTCGAAGAGGCCGCGCGCTTGCCCGCAGACGCGAAGCTTGAGCTGCGCGCCAACGCGCCCAACCCTGTCCGAACGGAGCCGCTTGGCCTGCGTCTGGTCTACCGCGACGAGCACCTGCTCATCGTCGACAAGCCCGCCGGCTTGGTGTCCGCGCCCATCCCGGACAGCGATGAGCAGACGGCGCTCCACGCCGCGAAGCGCCTCGCCCGCAGCGGACGGCCCAAGAACGTTCACCGCCTCGACAAGGACACGTCTGGGCTGCTGATGTTCGGCTTGACCGCCGAGGCGACGCGCGCTCTGCGGCACCTGATCGACAACCATGAGATTCACCGCGTCTACCGGTGCGTCGTGGCGGGCGTGCCGAAGCCCCCGGCTGCGGTCGTCTCGAGCATGCTGCTGCGCGACACCGGCGAGGGCAAGCGCGGCTCCCGGCCCAGCACCTTCAAGGTGCGACCGCTCGGTACGCCGGACCCCGGCCCGATGCCCGGCTACGGCAAGCTCGCGATCACGCGCTACCAGACGCTCTTGGTGCGCGGCGAGCGCGCTGCGCTCGAGGTCTGGCTCTCCACGGGCCGCACGCACCAAATCCGCATTCACCTGGCGGAGCTCGGCTGCCCAGTAATTGGCGAGCGGGTCTACGCCAAGGTGCCCGGCGCGAAGCGGCAAGCGCTGCACGCCGCGAAGCTCTCCTTCCAGCACCCCATCACGCGCGAGGCGCTGAGCTTCTCGTCGCCCTGGCCCGACGACCTCGCTGAGCTGCAGCCCCGCCCCGCGGGCTGGTGACCGAAAGGACGCTCGCATGCGCGCACGCTCCGGCCTGTGGCCGCTGACGCTCTGGCTCGTCATCGCTTGCAACGACACCTCGCCCGGCGCGCCGTGCGTCAGCGACCGCGAGTGCGCCCTGCCGACGGTGTGCATCGAGGGCGCGTGCGTCGTAGAGTGTCGCCGTGACCGCGAGTGCGACCCCGGCGAGCTCTGCATCGAGAACGAGTGCCGCTCGCCCGACCGCTGCGCCGTCGACCTCGACTGCGCGCCCTTCGGCCTCGTCTGCGACCGCGTGAGCTTTCGCTGCGTGCAGGGCAACGGCCCCGCACCCGACACCGGCCCGCCTTTTCTGGACGCGACCGTGCGCCCCCGCGTCGACGCCGGCCCAGAGCCACGCGTCGACGCCGCGCCGCCCCCACCCCCCGACGCTTCACCTCCGACGTCACCGCCCCCCTCGGACGCGGGCCCGGTCGACGCCGTGCCACCGGGGCCAGATGCGCGCCCGCGGGGTAATCGCGCCTATGGCGAGACCTGCGGCTGCCCCGGTGACTGCGCGAGCGGCTTCTGCGTCGAGAACAAGCTCCGCGCCACGCGCACGTGCACGGAGCGCTGCGAGAACGACGACGCGTGCCCCGGCATCGACACCTGCGTTCAGGCGCAGGTGCGCGGCGGCGGCAGCGCCGAGTGCCCGCCGGTCGACCTGGGGCTCGAGCCAGGCGCGATCGTCGGCGTATGCACGCCGAATGAGACGAGCCTGCCGTGCGATGGGCCACAGGGCTGCACCTCGGGCATTTGCCTGACGCCGCCTCGACCCGCGCAGTGGCTCGTGCCGCAGAACATCTGCACCATGCGCTGCGAGAGCGATGGCAAGTGCCCGTCCGGATATACCTGCCAGTCGATTCAGGCGAACGGTGGGCGCATCTCCGTGTGCAACCTGGACCTGGGCCCTGTCTACCAGTGCACGGACGTGCTGGAGTGCGGCGGGACGTGTCGAGTACCCGCGGGTCGCGACGAGGTCGAGGTCACGCGGTGCGCGCAGCTCGAGGCGGGCGGCTCGGGGTACTGCACGTGCTCCTGCGGGTCGGCCGCGGACTGCCCGCAGGGCTACGCCTGCCAGCGGGCGCTGGAGAGCGGCGACGGCTCGCGCCCGGGGATATGCACCCCACTGGCAGGCTTCGTCTGCCCACGCGAGGCGATCGCCCCTATTCAAGACCCGCCGTTCGAGTGCGCGTCGTTTCAGTGCATGGGCGGTGACCCCGATAACCCGCGATATAGCCGCTGTACTTCGCAGTGCAACGACGCGCGCGACTGCCCCGCGGGCTACGCCTGTGAGCCGTTCGACGGCCTGAGCTACTGCGTTCCGCGCTGAGATGCGGTAAGGAGCCGCGCATGCTCGCCGAAAGACTCTCGCGCATTCGCGGCTATCTGCTCGACATGGACGGCACGCTCTACATCGGAGACCGCGCAGTGCCCGGCGCAGTCGAGCTGATGCGCGCGCTCCAGGGTCGGCCACACCTCGTGCTCACGAACAACTCGAGCGCGTCACGGCGACGCTATCGGGACCGCCTCGCTGCCCTCGGCATGCCCGTTCGACTCGACGACGTCCTGACCTCGGGCGAGGCGTCCGCGCAGTGGCTCTTCGACAACACGCCGCTCCGCCGGCCGTATGTGCTGGGGACGCGCGCGCTGAGCGATGCCTGTCGCCGCGCGGGGCTCACGCCGGCGACCGCGGACGACGCCGACTGCGTCTTGCTCGGCTACGACACGACCCTGCGCTACGCGCGCTGGAGCGACGCCTGCCTGCTCGTCGCCACGGGGCTGCCCTACTACGCCACCCACGCGGACCGCACTTGCATCTCGCCGCGCGGCCTGCTGCCCGACGCGGGCGCGATCATCTCAGGCATCGAGGTCACGACGGGCCGCTCGCCGGTGGTCCTGGGCAAGCCAGAGGCGGCCATGGTCGAGGCGGGTCTGCGCCGCTTGGGCACGCGCGCGGACGAGACGCTGATCCTGGGCGACCAGCTCGACACGGACATTCAGCTCGGCCGCCGCAGCGGTGTCCTCGCGGTGCTGACACTCACCGGCGAAGCCGCGCGACGTGCGCCCGAAATGCCTGAAATTAAACCAGATTTGAGCGTCTCTGGCCCCGGCGAGCTGCTCGCCATGTTGCGAGACGCCGGTGCCCTGTCGCGCGCATGATCGCGTGCCGTCTTGCGCGCGGCGTGAAACGGTAGAGAATAGGGACCCATGGACCTGACCCTCACAAGGAGAACCGCAAGATGAGCCACGCCCGCTGCAACCTCGCGGCGCGGATTACTCCCGAGCAGCTCAAGGCAGCCGCCCTCGCCACGTTCCCGCACGTGCGAGCGACCGCCGAACCGCCGCACCAGACGGAGAGCTTCGACGGAGTCCTCGACTTCTGCCAGCCACGCACCGAAGACCTCGGCGGCGCAGCAGGTGGAGACGCGTGGTACATCTGGAAGGTCGGACCCTATGCGGTCCTGGGGGACTTGGGCCTCGCGCTCAACAAGTACCCAGACGCGCTCGCGAAGCTCAGCGCCGCCCTGGGTGCCGAGGTCGTGGTGTGCGCGATCGACAGCGCCCTCGACTACGCTTTCTTCGGCGCCTACGCCGGCGGCGCGATGAAGCGCCACCTGCTCCATGAGAGCGGTGAGTACGAAGCCCGTGGTCTGCCTGTTCAGGCTGAGAAGGGCCGTCCGCTCGTCGACTTCAGCGAGGAAGAGGCCGACCGCATCTGGACGAGCTACGGCCTGCCGACGTTCGAATACGCGCCCGAGGAGGGCCAGTTCGAGTGCATCGCCCTCGAGCGCACCGAGTAAGCGCGGTTCAGCGGCGCCAGCGCCGCTGAACGCTCACGACGAGCGCCAACGTCGGGGCGTCGTCTGAGCGAAGAAAGACGCTCTCGCCAGTCGCTTTGCGCTCGAAGTAGCCGGGCCTCTTGGTATCGGGCTCGAAGCCGTCGCCCTTGACGCGGTTCTCGAGCGTCGCGCGCGCCTCGTCGCGGGCGGCAGGGCTCGCGGCAGCATAGCCGAGCACCCAGCGTGACACATCGGTGTGCGCCGGCGCCGGTGACGCGGCGTGGTACTGCCCGCGCTCCCACCCTCGGAGCGTGAGCCCCGCCGGCACCGGGCCAAGGACATCGGGGAGTCCGGGCGGCGGCGCGAGCGGCGCAGCCTCGGAGACCCCGCGCGTCTCGACGCGCACATCGACACGCCGCGGCTGCCCCGGCGGCGTGCGGTCCTCAAAGGTCACGTGGTCCGCAGCGCCGCGGTCGAACGCATGCACGGTCGCGCCCGTCGGTGATGGCACTTGGGGCTCCGTCGCCCGGTTCGCGACCAGGCCGTTCGACCTGGCCACGCCCTCGACCGCGGCCGAGTAGTCCGCGTTCGGCGCGAGTGTCAACAGAGACACGAACGCGGTCTTATAGCCCGCCTCGATGTGCGTGCGCCGCATGCCCACGCCCTCATCAAAACGAACGGCCTTCGCGTTGAGCGCCGCAGGCGCGAGTGGCGCGACCAAGGCGGGGATGTCTACGGTGCCGTGACGCTCAAAGGCGGCCCGCGCGGCTGCAGCGAGCGCGGGGATAGCGAGCGGGTCGGTCGGCGTCGAGCTCGGTGGCGGCGCGGGTCGCGTGACCATCACGGGTTCATCTGGGGCGAGGCTCGCGGGCGCGGCCTTCGGCTGTGGATCCGTCGTGCGGCTGCACGCGACGAGCAGAGGCAGAAGGAGCAGCGCTTTGTTCATGGCAGAGTGTCTGCCACGGGGCGCGCAGGGACGCAAACGCTGCTAGATTTCCGCGCGTGAAACCCCTCCTCGTCATGAACGTCGTCGGGCTGACGCCCGCTCTGCTTGCTCACACGCCCCGCCTCGCGGCGCTCGGCCGCGCGGGCTACACGGCCTCGCTGGGCGCCGTCCTGCCCGCGGTGACCTGCAGCGCGCAAGCGACGATGCTGACGGGCCGCATGCCGCGTGAGCACGGCGTCGTCGCGAACGGCTGGTACTTCCGCGACACCGCGGAGGTCGCGCTCTGGAAGCAGGCCAACAGCCTTGTCGGCTGCGAAGAAGACAAGCTCTGGCACGTTGGGCGGGCGCGCTTCGGCACCGACTTCACCGTGGCCAAGATGTTCTGGTGGTTCAACATGTACGCGGACGTTCAGTGGTCCGCGACGCCCCGCCCTGTGTACCCCGCCGACGGGCGCAAGGTGCCGAGCATTTACACCGAGCCGCCTGAGCTAAAAGCCGACCTGCAGGACGCGCTCGGGACGTTCCCGCTGTTCAACTTTTGGGGACCGACCGCGGACATTCGGTCGTCGCAGTGGATCGCGGAGGCCACGCGACGCGTCATGACCGACAAGCGCCCGACGGTCACCCTCTGCTACCTGCCGCACTTGGACTATGACCTGCAGCGCTTTGGACCAGACGCGCCCGAGGCGCTGCGCGCGTGCGCGGAGATCGACGCCGTGGCGGGCGCCCTCGGGGAGTGGGCGGCGAACGCCGGCAACACGGTCGTGGTGCTGAGCGAGTACGGCATCACGCCCGTGCGCGACGGCGTGCACATTAACCGGGCGCTCCGCCAAGCGGGTCTGCTCCGCGCCCAGCAGGTCGACTTGGGTTGGGAGCTCTTGGACGCAGGCGCGAGCGACGCCTTCGCTGTGGCGGACCACCAGATCGCGCACGTCTACGTGAAGCGCCCAGGCCGAGTGGCCGAGGTGCGCGCGCTCCTCGAGGGCCTCGAGGGGGTCGCGCAGGTGCTCGACCGCAGCGAGCAGGCCGCGGTCGGCCTCGACCACGCGCGGTCGGGCGAGCTCGTCGTGCTGTCGAAGCCCGACCGCTGGTTCACATACTACTATTGGCTCGACGACGCGCGGATGCCCGACTTCGCGCGCACCGTCGACATTCACCGCAAGCCCGGCTACGACCCCGTTGAGCTGTACGTGGACCCGACCATCCCGCTGCCGAAGGTCAAGGCGGGGCTGACCCTCGCGCGCAAGATGCTCGGCTTTCGATACTACATGCGGATGATCGGGCTCGACGCGTCTCTGGTGCGCGGGTCGCATGGCCTGTTGCCGACGCGCGCCGAGGACGGGCCCGTTTTCCTGTGTACCGACCCCGCGGGCCGGCGTGACCACTTGGCCATGACAGACGTGCGCGACACGCTGCTCGAACTGGTCGCCGGAGCGCCCCATGGCTAAGTCCGAAGGCCCGGCGCGCAACCGCGCCGCCATCGTGGCCGCAGTCATCAGCGCGGTCATGGCGGTCGCCAAGCTCATCGTTGGTCACTTCTCAGGCAGCGTCGCCGTGGTCGCGAGCGGCGTCGACAGCCTGCTCGACGTGCTGGCAAGCGGGCTCAACGCGTGGGCCATTCGCCACGCCGCAGCGCCGCCCGACGACGACCACCACTTCGGGCACGGGAAGGCCGAGAGCCTCGCCGCGCTCGCGCAGGCGGGCTTTATCGCGGGCAGCGCCGTCATGGTGGGCATCGAGGGCGTGACCCGACTCGCGCAGCCGGAGCCCGTGGCCTATGCCGGGCTCGCGCTGATGACCATCGGCGTGAGCACAGTGGTCGCGCTCGCGCTCACCCTCTGGCAGGCGCACGAGGTCAAGCGCACGGGCAGCGTCGCCCTCGCGGCCGACCGCGCGCACTACACGGGCGACGTCGCCGCGGGGCTGGCCGTGATGGCCGCTGTGGGGGCGAGCAGCGCGCTCGGTTGGCATTGGGTCGATCCCGTGACGAGCCTGCTGGTCGCAGCCTGGCTCGGCAGCGCGGCGTGGGGCCTACTGAAGTCATCTCTGAGCACGCTCATGGACCGCACCCTGCCGACCGACGAGATCGCCGCGATCGAGACCGAGCTGCGCGCGCTCGGCGGCGCTGTCCGCGGGTGGCACGGGCTGCGTGCGCGTGGGGACGGCCTGCGGCGCTTTGTCGAGGTGCACCTCGAGGTGGACGGCGAGCAGACGCTGCATGACGCGAACCAGACCTACATCGCGGCCGTCGAGCGGCTGCGCGCGCGCTTCCCTGATCTGGACGTGAGCGTTCACCTCGACCCCGCAGACGCCCACGACCCGATCCCGCGGCGGTGAGTTTGAAAAAGCGGTGGCAACCTTGTAGAAGGCCCGCGCGTCCCTTCGGGGACACTCAATGGAAGAAGCTTGGGGAGAGGGCGCGCCATGGACAAAGCGACATTTCAGGCCAAGGTCGGCCTTGCCGAGATGCTCAAGGGCGGCGTGATCATGGACGTGGTGGACGCCGAGCAGGCGCGCATCGCGCAGGAAGCCGGCGCCGTGGCGGTCATGGCGCTCGAGCGGGTGCCCTCGCAGATTCGGCGTGACGGCGGCGTCGCGCGGGCCAGCGACCCCGAGATGATCAAGGCGATTCAAGCCACGGTGAGCATTCCCGTCATGGCGAAGTGCCGCATCGGGCACATCGCCGAGGCGCGCATCCTCGAGGCGCTCGAGGTCGACTTCATCGACGAGAGTGAGGTCCTCACGCCCGCGGACGATGACTTCCACCTCGAGAAGCACGACTACGCAGTCCCGTTCGTGTGCGGCTGCCGCGACCTGGGCGAGGCCCTGCGCCGCATCGGCGAGGGCGCGGCGATGCTGCGCACCAAGGGCGAGGCGGGCACCGGCAACATCGTCGAGGGCGTTCGCCACCTGCGGACTCTGCGGACGCAGATTCGCCGCCTCACGACCCTCGGCCCCGAGGAGCTCATGACCGAGGCGAAGAACCTCGGCGCGCCGTTCGACTTGGTGAAGTGGGTCGCTCAGAACGGCAAGCTCCCCGTGCCGAACTTCGCGGCGGGCGGCATCGCGACGCCCGCGGACGCCGCGCTCTGCATGATGCTCGGCGCCGAGGCGGTCTTCGTGGGCAGCGGCATCTTCATGTCGGGCGACTCGCTGCGCCGCGCGCGCGCCATCGTCGACGCGACGACGCACTGGAACGACGCGAAGAAGCTCGCCGAGGTCAGCACGGGCTTGGGCCCCGCGATGGCCGGCATCGAGATGTCGAAGCTCAGCGAGGCCGAGCGCCTGTCGAAGCGGGGCTGGTAACGTGGCACACCTCGGCGTGCTCGCCCTGCAGGGCGGCTACGCTGCGCACGCGAAGTCGCTGCGCGCGCTGGGCCACACGGTCTCCGAGGTTCGCACCGAAGCGGACCTCGCGTCTGTGCGCGGCCTTGTGCTGCCGGGTGGTGAGAGCACGACGCACCTGATCTTGCTCGAGCGCTTCGGGCTCTGGGCGCCGCTCGACGCCTTTGTGCGGGCGGGCAACCCGGTCCTCGCGACCTGTTGCGGCCTGATCCTGAGCGCGCGCAGCGTCGTCTCGCCTCCGCAGCGGTCGTTTGGATGGGTCGACGTTCAGGTCGCGCGCAACGCGTGGGGCCGTCAGGTCCACAGCTTCGAGGCGCCCGCGGACCCTGGCTCTAAAATCGGTCCGGTGCCGATGCTCTTCATTCGCGCGCCGCGCATCGTCGAGGTCGGCGCGCGCGCAGAGGTGTTGGCGACCTGCCAGGGCGAGCCGGTGCTCGTGCGGCAGGGCATGGTGGTCGCCGGGGCCTTTCACCCTGAGCTCACCGCCGACCTGACCGTGCACGCGCTCGCTTTCGGCCACGGTTGAAGCCGTCGCCGGCTCGGCGTAGCATCGTCGGGCGCAGACGCGCGGCGAGGCCCCATGTCTGAGTCCTACGACAGCTCTGGACGCACGCTCGAGCCAAGCCCGCCCGTGCCTGCGGGCCCCGCCTCCAGCGGCCCGGGGTACAGCGGCGCGGCCGTGGGGCAGTCGAGCGAGGTCTCGAGCGGCTGGATTCAACTCCGCCCCGACGCCGCGGGCTACGGCGGCAGCGGCGCCTACGCCGCAGACGGCAGCAGCCTCGATGGGCTCGTCGGCCAAGTCGCGCACGAGTCGGGTGGCGCGCTCCCGCATCGCGCGCAGATGGAGGGCGCGTTCGGTCGCGACTTTGGTGATGTGCAGGCCAAGTCGGGCGGCGCAGCGCGGGCGGCGTGCGAGCAGCTCGGCGCCGAGGCCTTCGCCCACGGCAACATGGTCGCGTTCCGCAGCCCTTCGCCCTCACCGGAGACGGTCGCACACGAGCTCACGCACGTCGTCCAGCAGGGCGGCCGACCGGGCGTGCAGACGCGCCTGAGCGTGGGTCAGGCGGGGGGCAGCTACGAGCGCGAGGCCGAGGCCACCGCCCGCACGGTGATCTCCGGCGGCCAGCTCGACATCACGTCCATCTCACGCGCACCCGCGGGCATCGTGAGCCGCGAGCCGCGCACGCCACTCCCCAAGAAGTTCGATGAGATGTGGGACGCGCACCCGCACAACTACCAGCCGGATGCGAGCCAGAACACGAGCAGCGCGGACGTGCAGGCCGCCGCCGGGTGGGACCCGAACCAGTACGGCAACACCTGCGCAATTCGCCTGAGCGCCATGTGGAACAAGCTCGGCGGCAAGTACAAGATCACGCCCGAGAAGGGCGTCGCCGCGGGCCTCCAGCGCGGCCGGGTGGTCTACGCGCCGAAGCAGCAGTGGTACTATCTGCTGTCCGCGAAGGACATGTGGACCTACGTCAGCCACCACTTCGGGCAGCCGCATCAGTCTTGGCCCGCGGACACGCGCTTCAAGGACCAAGAGGGGTTCCGAACGGCGTTCGACTCGAAGATTAAGCCGGTCATCAGCGCCAAGAAGGGCATCGTCGCCTTCGACAAGATCTTCGGCTACTCGGGCACGGGGCACGTCGACATCTTCAACGGTGAGCGCCTGTCAGACGCGCCGAATTGGTACGCCTGTCAGCAGGTCAAGGTCTGGTACATCAACGAGTGACGCGCGTCACTGCAGGATGCCTCGCGGGCCATCCGGCTGCGCGCCCAGACCGCCGACGATGTGCTCGTAGAGCTCGTCTTCGGACTCCGTGAGCGGCACGCTCTGGTTGTTGCCCGCGGAGAGCCGAACCATGAAGCCGCCCTCAAGCGGAAAGCCGGCGTCGAGGCGATACGCGAAGCGGCTGAACTGAGGCATCAGGAACCGCACACCGAGGCCCACGCTCTGGTGCCAGTCTCCCTGCTCAAGGCGCGGCGCGACCGTCCCCACATCGTAGAAGGCCACACCACCCAGGTGCAGGGACGACCATTCCAGCGGCCGCGTGCGCCACTCAGCGCTGCCGCGGGCGAGCTGTGAGCTAAAGCCGAAGAACGCCTGACTCGGATAGCCCCGCAGGCCGTTGTCCCCGCCGAGCGTGACGAGCGCGGCGTCGCGATGTCCCTGCCCTGCGCGTCGCAGGAACGTGTCCGCGCGCACGGCGAGGCGGCCGACCGAGAGCGTAGGGGAGGCCGCACGAGCGCGGGCGTAGACGAGCTGGGTCATGCGGCCCGTGCGGTCTGCCTGCGCCTCGGCCGCGACCGCCAGCTCGCCGAGGCCGTCGCCCGCGAAGTCCTCGACCACGCTGAGCGCCCCGCCGAGCTCGACCGCGCTCGTCGTGCTGCCGAACGCCTCGAGCGGCGCAGAGAGGCGCAGCGCCCACGTCGGGCCGAGACGCACGTCCTCGGTGAGCCCATAGGTCGCGAGGTCACGATAGGTGCGCCACCGCGGCTCGAAGCCGCCGTAGGTCGCCACAGGGTAGAGGCGCCGACGGTCCTCGGGGCGAAATCTGTAAGCGCCGTCTGTGTCTAGGTCGGACAGGCCGACGCCAAAGCCCGCCTGGTGAATCACGCCATCGCTCCACTGGTGGAGCACGACGCCGCTCGCGGAGACTTGGCGCTGAGACCACATGCGCCGCTCCGCCTCGACCGCGCTCGTCTGCGGGTCGTCGTACGTGAGCACCACGCCGCCGCTGACTTGTCGGACGACACGCTCGTCGTAGAAGACGCTTGTGACGAAGCCGATCTGGGGACCGAGGTCACGGATCGGGTCCTCGAGGCGCAGGAACGCCTGCCCCCCCTCGAGCGCGCCCGACGCCCGCTCGAAGATCAGGTCCGCGGTCTGCGAGAGCGCCAGATCCCCGCCGCCGAGGCGCCGGTCGACGTAGACCAGGCCGCCGGCCCACTCGAGCGGCGTGAGGTTGAAGCGGCCCGTGAGCCGCTTCGCGCGCCCCGCGAGGTTCAGCTCGGTGAGCTGCACGGTGAGGGTGTCGAGGTGGCCGTCGTTGAGCTGCAGGCGCTGCTCGACGCGCAGGCTCCACAGGTCGCGGACATAGACCAGGACGCCGACCTGAGTCGGGTCGGGCGCCCGCACGGCGAGCACCCTCACCACGCTGAAGATGCCCATGCGCCGCAGGATGCGCGTGGTCTCTTCGACGCGGGCCGTGTCGTAGGTCTGACCCTGTGCGAACAGAAGCTCGGCGCGAACGATCTCGTCACGGGTCGTCGCGTGCAGCGCATTGAACGCTGTGGGCACGACCTCGTCGTCTGTGAAGACGTCTTCGCGCACGACGCGAACGAAGGCGATGGTCTTGCCCGCGGGCGAGGGCTCCGGCGCCAGCGCCTCGGCCGCCAAGATGCGCTGCGCGCGCGCGTCCTCCCACAGCACGTCGCCCGAGGCGCCCGGGGCGGTGCTCAGTGCCCCGAGGAGAGCGAGCGCGGCGAAGATGGCCCTCAAGAGGCGACTCGCCAGCGCCGCGGGCAGACGACCCCGACCGTCTCCAGAAACTCGAGCCAAGCGTCCGGCAAGGCGACTCTGAAGGTCCGCGTCTGCTGTGTCTCCGGGTCGCGCAGCTTGAGCTCCGCAGCGTGGAGAAAGACGGCCTTGCCCGAGACTTTGCCGAAGCGTGTGTCCAAGGCGTCTCGCAGGCCGTAGTCGCGGTCGCCGACGAGCGGCGCGCCCCGCAGCGCCATGTGCGCCCGAATCTGGTGCAGGCGGCCCGTCTCGGGGTGGCACTCGACGAGGCTCACGCCCTTGGCGCGGGCGAGCACCTTCCAGCGGGTCACGGCCTCTTGAGCGCGCTCATGCGGGCCGGTGCGCGCGCGCTTGCGGCCCTGCTCGCGGGACTCCCAGATCGGGGCGCGCTCTGTTCCCTCGGGCGGGTGCGGCGCACCGTGCGTGAGCGCGATATAGGTCTTCTCGATCGTGCGCTCCGCGAACTGTGCGCGCAGGTCGGCGTAGGCCGCGGCCGTGCGCGCGACGAGCACGAGCCCAGACGTTGGCCGGTCAAGCCGGTGCAGCAGGCCAAAGTCGCGCGCCTTGCCCAAGTTCTGGAGCGCGTTCCCGTGCAGCGCGAACATGCCGTTCATGAGCGTGTCGTGCTCGTGACCCTCACCCGGCTGGGTGACCACACCCGCCGGCTTGTAGACGACGAAGAACGCAGGCGACTCGTGCAGCACGCGAATCGGCACGCGCGGGTTCGGTGAGATCGAGAGCTGAGGCGTGCCCGACATGGGCCGATAAAAACACGCGGCGGCTCGCTGAAAAAGAACCGAACGCGTCGGCATGCGTGGAACCCCCTCAGACCGACGGAAAGGCGCACACCGACATGAAGCCCTCTCGACTCCTCCCCCTGCTGGCCCTCGCCTCATTGACCAGCGCTGAGGCCCTCGCGGCCGGCCATGGCCGGCTCGAGGTCAAGACGATGAGCCGCGACGCCTCTACGGGTATCGGCCGACCGATCGGCGGCGCCGAAGTCCGGGTCGATGGCACCCCGCTGGCGCGCACGTCGGACACGGCCGGTCGAGCGCTGTTCGATCAGGTCAACGAAGGCCCGCAGCGCGTGGTGTGCAGCGCGAACGGGCACACGAGCCGGTCATTCAGCGTGCAGATCAAGACGAACGCGACCGCGCAGGTGACGTGTATGCTCGACGCTCAGGTCAAGGCGAAAGCGTCGGAGGCCGCGCCACGAAAGGACGTCCGCTTCGCCCTGCGCGGACCGGAGCTCGAGGCCACGATCTCGAGCCCCGCAGTGGCGCCTGCACCCACGGGCGCCGGCTACAGCGTCGGCGCCACGAGCACCGGGATAAGCCCCGCGCCGCTCGAGAGCCGCCGCGCGCGCCTTGATGAGGCCGACAACAACCGCGAGGGCTACGACGCCAGCGCCGAGGCGGACTTCGTGGCCGCGCACGCCACGCCCTTGTCGACCTTCTCGATCGACGTGGACACCGCGAGCTACTCGAACCTGCGGCGTATGCTCAACGCGGGCTCGCTCCCGCCGGCATCCGCCGTGCGCATCGAGGAGATGCTCAACGCTTTTCGCTATGACCTGCCCCGCCCGGACGCGTCCACACCGGACGCAGCGCCCTTCGCCGTGCACGCCGAGCAGAGCGATGCGCCTTGGGCGCCGGGGCATCGCCTCGTGCGACTGGCGCTGCAGTCTGCGCCCGTCGATGTCGAGGCGCTGCCGCCGACGAACCTCGTCTTTCTGCTCGATGTGTCGGGCTCGATGAATGCGCCCGACAAGCTGCCGCTCCTGCAGCAGAGCCTGCGCTTGCTCGTCGACCAGCTTCGGCCGCAGGACACGGTCGCGCTGACGGTGTACGCCGGCGCAGCGGGCGTGGTGCTGCCGCCGACCTCGGGCGCACAGAAGGCGCGCATCCTCACGGCGCTCGACGGCCTGCAGGCCGGCGGGTCGACGGCAGGCGGTCAGGGGATTCGGCTCGCCTACCAGGTCGCGCGCCAGCACTTCAACGCGCAGGGCAACAACCGCGTCATCCTCGCGACGGACGGCGACTTCAACGTGGGGACGTCGAGCGACGGTGAGCTCGTGGACCTGATCGAGCGGGAGCGCGCGAGCGGCGTCTTCTTGACCGTGCTCGGCTTCGGCACAGGCAACTATCAGGACGCGAAGATGCAGAAGCTCGCGGACGCGGGCAACGGCGTGCACGCCTACATCGACTCGCTGACCGAGGCGCGCAAGATACTCGTCTCCGAGCTCGGCGCGACGCTGCTCACGGTCGCTCAGGACGTGAAGCTTCAGGTGGAGTTCAACCCCGCGCGCGTCAAGGGTTACCGCCTGGTCGGCTACGACAACCGGCGCCTCGCGGACCGCGACTTTGACGACGACGCCAAGGACGCGGGCGAGCTCGGCGCGGGCCACAGCGTGACGGCCCTCTACGAGATCGTCCCTGCCACGAGCGACGAGGCCGTGCCCGGCGTCGCGCCGCTGAAGTACCAGAGCCAGCGGCGAACGAGCGCCGCCGACACGGACGACCTGCTCACGGTCAAGCTCCGTTGGAAGGCCCCCACAGGCCATGCGAGCCGCAAGACAGAGGTCGTGGTGCGCGATGTCCCTGTCTCCCTGCCCGAGGCTTCTCAAGACTTTCGCTTCGCTGCGGCTGTCGCTGAGCTCGGCCTGGTGCTGAGTGACTCGAAGCACCGTGGCTCGGCTTCGGCGCGCAACGCTGCGGCCCGCGCTGAGGCCGCGCGTGGCACCGACCTCGACGGCCGCCGCGCCGAGTTCATCGCGCTCGCGCGGCGCGCCGACGCGCTCCATGTCGCCCAGGGCCGGGTCTCCGCCATCGCCCGCTGAGCGCCGCGCTTGTCGACCGCGCGCTCGGCGTCCACATTAGGCGCATGCAGCGCGCGCCTCGCCCCACCCGCCTCGCCCTTGCCCTCGCCTCGCTCTTGGTCGCGTGCGGCCAGGACCCGCGGCCGCAGCTGCGCGCTGATGCGGCGAGCGCCGACGATGCCTCGATCGCGGCCGACGCCCCACAGCCGGTCGATGGACCGCGCGCGCTGACCCTTGCCGCGCCCCTCACGGCGACCGCGTGCGCGGCTTTCGAGGTTCAAGTCTCGGGGGAGCAGCCGGCGGGCGCTTCATGGCGAGTCACCGGCGCGCCGCTCGTGACGTCCGAGGCCACCGCGACAGGCCTGCGCGTCTGGGCACCGAGCGTGGCGCGCGAGACGCCGCTCACGGTCTCGCTGGGCGACGCCCCGCCCGTGGTCATCTCTGTCACGCCCAGCGCGACCGAGGACGAGCGAGCGCTTGGCCTCGCGCCGGACTGCGCGCCCTTCTCGAGCGGGGTCGCCTCGGGTGACCCCGGCCCCGACAGCGTCGTCCTTTGGACCCGCCTCGACGCGCCCGCCACCGCTGAGCCCGTGTCCGTCGGCTGGCAAGTCGCCCTCGACCCGACCTTTGAGCGCCTGGTCACGTCCGGCGAAGCGACCGCGTCGGCCGACCGCGACTGGACCGTGAACGTGCGCGCCACGGCGCTCCCGACCGGTACCACGCTGTACTACCGCTTCATGGCGCCCGAGGGCCCCCGCTCTCGCCTCGGCCGCACACGCACGCTGCCCGCCACGACGCCGGAGCGGGCGCGTCTCGCGGTCATGTCTTGCAGCAGCCTCTTCTCCGGTTTCTTCAATGCTTACGCGCGTCTGGCCGAGCGGGACGACCTCGATCTGGTCATCCACCTCGGCGACTACGTCTACGACTTTGTCGACGAGGACGAGCAGGTGCGCGTGCCGCCCGGCGAGTCGGCCGATCCGAGCTCTCTCTCGACATGGCGCGCGCGCCACGCCCTCTACCTGCGCGATCCTGACCTGCGGGCCGCGCGCGCCGCTCACCCGTGGCTGGTCATGTGGGACAATCACGACGTCGACGAGGGCGGCGGCGGGGATCCGAGAGACCCCATTCAAGCATTCCGAGAGTATGTCCCCATGGTCGCGCCTGTCCCCGAGGACCCGCGCGTGGCGTATCGCGGTGTCCGCTTCGGCGACCTCGTGGACATCGCCCTCATGGACGTGCTGCTCCACCGCGAGGCCGCCACACAGGTCTCGCCGCCCGACCTGCTTGGCGCATTGCAGTGGGCGTGGCTCGAGGCGCGGCTGGCTAAGCCGGCGGCCGCGTGGCGCGTGCTGGGGAGCCAGAAGCTCCTGACGACGCTGGCGTATCCCGCGATCGGGCTCTCCACGGCGTCCGATTGGGACGACCACCCGGCGAGCCGTACGCGCCTGCTGACGCGCCTCGCCGCGCTCGGCGACAACGTGGTGCTCAGCGGCGACCTGCACTTCACCATCGCCAACGACTTGGTCGACCAGCCGCTCTCGGCCGAGGCGCGCTACGACCCAGAGACGGGCACGGGCAGCGTGGGCGTGGAGCTGCTGGCGTCGGGCATCTCGCGCGGGAACGTGGACGAGACTGCCTGCATGGGCGCCTGTGGCCCCGGCTCCGAAGCGCTCTTTGAGAACATCCGCGGGCTCGTCGCGTCCATGAACCCGCACAACCGGTTCTTGGACCTGACGCAGCACGGCTACGGCGTGCTCGACATCACTGCTGAGCGGGTCGTCGCGGAGCTGTGGTACTCGCCCATTCGCGCCGCGGAGCGCGCAGAGACCCTGGGCGCGACGCTCACGACACGCCGAGGAGAGCATCGATGGGCGCGAGACGCCGCGCCTTGAGGCCAGACTTTAGGGCGGCGGCGCGAAGCGACCGTTGATCGGGAACGGCTCGGGCTCCGGCTCAAGCGGCAGCGCGGACACCGGCGGCGGCAGGACGCCGCGCGCCACGAGCCCCTCGCGCGAGTCGTAGTACACCGCGAGGAGCGCGTCGGGGCGCTGCGGCTCAGCGCGCTCGAAGCGCGTCTCGGTCACGGGCGCGGCGCGGCCCTCGCCATACTGTGTGCCCAGGCGACCCCGGCGCGACGCGCCTTCGTCCATGTCAGCCCCCGGCGCCTCTGCGCGGGCCTCCGCGGGCCCCGGGGCCGCGAGCGGCACAGGGTCACTCGGCGCGCGGCGAAGACGCTCTCGAAAGACCGCGACGCCGACGACGCCCAGGTTCTCGGGCGTGCCACGACGGCTGGAGTAGCTGTCCTCCGGCGAGGCAAATCGGAACTGGGCGACCTCGTCGAGCGAGCGCCGGAACCCATCGACGCGGACGCTCCCCCACGGCTCGACGACGTAGCCCCGCTGAGCCTCGAAGTCGCCCGGCGCGCCGCTCACGACGTCGCGACCATCGACCGTGACGACGACCTCGACGCGCTCCGGTGTCGAGTTCGTCACGCGCACCCCGTAGGTGTCGCCTCGCCGCCCCTCGACGAACACGCCGCCGAGGTGCGTGTGCGTCGGCAGCGACCCGCTGTCCGACTCGAGCGTGACGGCGAAGCTGCCTGACGAGGCAGCCCACTGTGGGACGTCGCGCTGCATCGCAAAAGCGTCGCGCGTGTGTACGTCACAGGCTGAAGAGAGGGTCAGGCACGCGATCGCCGCGAGGACGGCGCGCTTGGAGGTCGGTGTCGTGGTCCTTCGCATGAGCGTGTTCACGCGCGGCGCGAGCCTTCGATCTTTTCGCGAGCGACGTCCGTCTTTTTTTGGTCCGAATAGACCGCGAGCGGCGAGCGTGCGTGGAGTAGCTTCACGACCGGGCCACGGCCCCTTGCCCCTCGGGAGACGAGACACATGCTCAACCGAAAGACTCTGCTCACAGCCCTTCTGCTCACAACCGCTTGTGCAGACGAGAGCGCGCTGAAGCCTGATCCCAAGCCCCTCTCGGGCATCCTCGAGAGCGCCCCACTCGCCAGTCCCCCAAAGGGCGACGAGCCCCAGGCCCTGGGCGTCAGGACCGTCCAAGCGCCCGTCGCCCCCGAGAGCGCGCCGCCCGAGAGCGCGCGCCTCGGCGACGCGCCCCCGGTGAAGACGCTGCTCGAGCGTGTGCCGAGCTTCTTCGAGGGACACCCCGGTCACCGGCTGTACGTGCAGGTCGACAAGCCGCTCTACAAGCCCGGCGAGACGGTCTGGATTCGGTCCTGGGACCTGCGCTCTCGCGACCTCGCTGCGCGCGACGGTGAAGCGCTGCAGTACCAGCTCATCAGCCCTAAGGGCGCGGTCGTGCTCAAGAAGCGCGTCGGCGTGAACGGCGGGCTCGCGACGAACGACTTTGAGCTGCCCGAGGGCGTTCAGGGCGGCGAGTACCAGGTGCGCATCATCGCGCAGGATGGGGCGCAGGTCGACCGCCCCATCATCGTCAGCACCTACGAGCCGCCGCGCATCAAGAAGAAGCTGGAGTTCGTCCGCAAGGCGTACGGCGAGGGCGACGAGGTCACGGCGACGCTGGAGCTCAAGCGCCCCACGGGCGAGGCCATCGCGAACAAGAGCGTCGAGGCCGTCGTGCGCGTCGATGACATCGAGCTGCCGCGCGTCCGTGTCACCACGAACGCCGAGGGCGGCGCGCTCGTTCGGTTCACGCTGCCGAGCGACATCGAGCGCGGGGATGGCCTGCTGACCGTGCTCGTCGACGAGGGTGGCGTGACCGAGTCGGTCAGCAAGAGCGTCCCGATCATCGTCCAACGGATGCAGCTCGCGTTCTTTCCCGAAGGGGGTCAGCTCATCGCTGGGCAGGCGGGGCGCGTCTACTTCGAAGGCAAGACGCCGCTCGGCAAACCCGCCGACCTGCAAGGGATTGTACGGGACGACCACGGCAACGCGGTCACGACGTTCCGCAGCGACCATCAAGGGCTCGGGCGGGTGGAGCTCACCCCAAACACAGGCCGCACCTACACCGCCGAGATCACGCAGCCGGCCGGGATCAAAGAGCGCTTCCCGCTGCCCCTCGCGCAGGCTGAGGGGTGCACGGTGCGCAGCTTCGATGATCTGGACGGCCAGACGACCGCGCTCCGCGTCGCCGTGCGGTGCGACCAGCCGCGCAAGGTCATCGTCGCCGGCGTACTCCGCGACCAGCTCCTCGACGCCGCGGCGGTGAGCGTGCCCGCGGACGCTCCCGCCATCGTGTACCTGCAGCCCAAGGACGAGAAGCTTGCCCGCGCTCAGGGCGCGGCCCGCGTCACGGTCTTCAACGAGGCGCTCGAGCCGCTCGCAGAGCGCCTCGTCTACCGTAACCGCCGCACGCTGCTCAAAGTCAGCGTGACGCCCGACCAGGCGAGCTACACGCCGCGCGAGCAGGTGGCGCTCAAGGTGAAGACCGAGGACGCCAACGGCCTGCCCATCCCGGCCGACGTCGCGCTGAGCGTGGTCGACGACACCGTGGTGAGCTTCGCGGACGACAAGACGGCGCACATGCTGGCGCGCGTGTTCATGGAGCACGAGCTCCCCGACAAGGTCGAGGAGCCCAACGTCTACTTCGACCTGACCGAGGCGAAGTCTGCGCTCGCGCTCGACCTGCTCATGGGCACGCGCGGGTGGCGCAAGTTCGAGTGGCAGCCGGTCCTGAACCCACCGCCGCCGGTGGAGTACGCGTCCGAGGCCTTCGAAGGGGCGGCCATCGGCGGCGGCATGATCCCCCGGGCGGCGATGCGCGCGGGCGCGATGCCGCCGGGTGAGCGCGTCAAGAAGGGCCGCGCGATGGCCATGGAGATGGACGACGAGGTGCCGATGGCCGCCCCCGCGGCGATGCCCGCGCCTGCGTTCGCGCCCCAGGCACCAGCGCCGCCGCCGCCGCCCGCCGCGATGTCGATGCCCCCGGGGCGCCTGCTCGCCGCCGAGGACAAGGCCGACGCTGACTGGAACGCCGCGCGCAAGCCCGCCAAGCGGGCCGAGGCCGCGCGCGAGCAGCTCGCCGGCGATGCGATGGAGGAGATCGACAACGACTGGGCG
>Ga0209598_10001011_pt1 | contig 22853 bp, 14 predicted proteins | sample M_140807_EF_Meta_FD_187317 | JGI IMG/M metagenome (GOLD analysis project Ga0209598, IMG submission 187317) | Freshwater microbial communities from Lake Montjoie, Canada to study carbon cycling - M_140807_EF_MetaG (SPAdes) (version 2) | ecosystem: Environmental > Aquatic > Freshwater > Lake...
AAGGCGCGTGCCGTCGGAACTGCGTCCTCCACAGCGTCAATCACAAGGACTGCTACGACGCCAGAATGATGAAGCGGGTTCGGGAAGTTTTCGGGCATTGCGAAAGAGTGCCTGAAGTGGCCGAAATTCAAAGTCGGAAGCGATCCTTGCGTGCCATTCGGAAGTCAAATTTTCCAGAATAGGCGAGGCGATCAGTAGCCTATTGGGCTTCAGTAGGATTGGTGTGGCTTTGGAGGAAGCGCCAATTTTAAGATGACAGCGGTCGGTTTGCTCCGACAAATGTCCTCCATTGTTCCACCTTCTCCCCATGATTCCCAAAACTACTCAATCTCGCCGTCGCTTTCTCCAAACCAGTTCACTTTCCCTGAGCGCTCTTTTCTTCCCGCATATCCTTCGAGGGCAGGCTCCCAAGAAGCTTCAACTGGCTGGGATCGGGGTCGGCGGCAAAGGAAAAGGGGATATTCTCAACGCCTCAATGGGCGCTGAAATCGCGGCTCTTTGCGATGTAGACCGCTCCCGTTTGGAGGCGGCGAAGGCGCTTTATCCCAATGCGCGCACGTTTGAGAGCTTCCGTGAGATGTTCGAAGTCATGGGCGATACGATTGACGCCGTGACGGTTTCTACACCGGATCACTCCCATTTTCCGGCCGCGATGGAGGCGATTCGCCGAGGGAAGCATGTGTGCGTGCAAAAACCGCTTGTCAATCGCGTGTGGGAAGCGTCTCAACTTCTGGCTGCCGCCCGCGAAAAAGGTGTGGTGACCAATATGGGCAACCAAGGTCATCTGCTCGACGGCATTCGTCAGCTCAAAGAGTACTTGGAATTGGGCATCATCGGGCGGGTGAAGGAGATTCATGTGTGGACCAACCGGCCGATCTGGCCACAGGGAGGTAAGGCGCGCGACGGGATGGTGGCCGCGACTGCGCCCGCGGCTCTGAACTGGGAGGCGTGGCTCGCGCAGTGTCCCGCGGGCGAGTATCTTCCTGGGCTGCATCCTTTCGCTTGGCGCGCGCACCGCGAATACGGTTCCGGCGCAATCGGTGACATGGGTTGCCACACTTTGGACGGTCCGTTCTATGCCTGTGAACTCGGAGATCCTTACCGGTTACAGGCGGATGTGGAAGACCTCACGGATCTGACTTTTCCCACGTCTTCGAACATCACGATGTGGCACAAAACTCGTCTGTTTGGCGAAGTGAAGGTGATTTGGTACGATGGCTCCCGCAAACCAGAACGTCCTGCGGAATTGGACGAAAGCGAGGATTGGTCCAAGGCGAAGGCCGGTGCGCTTTACATCGGGGAAGAGGGAAAGCTGATTTGTATTGGAGATCACGCCCGTACTCCGCGACTGCTTCCGTATGCGAAGCACGAAGATTGGCTGGCGAAAAAGATGCCGCAGCCCACGATTGAGCGCGCTACGGCGAAGAATCCGCAGATCGAATTTGTCGAAGCGGTTTTGGCCGGAGGGAAATGCGGTTCGAACTTTGAATACGCCGTGCCGCTGACTCGCTACGGTTTGTTGGGCAACATCGCCGTTCAAAACCCAGGCAAGGAGCTGGAATGGGATGCAACCGCCCAACGCTTCAAGAATAGCCCAGAGGCAAATCTCCTTCTGAAACGCCCGAGTGTTAAAAAGGGTTGGGAATCCTTCGCCTGATTTTTAAGGATAAAGCAGGCATTTGCTTTTACCCCCACGGCACGATTTCTTCAGCCTAGGCGCGGCAAGTGTACGCAGGGCTCGTTCAGGAAGAACCATGGACGAGTTGACAAGCCACACCAAAAGTAAGACAGTAAGGCGTGATCACAACGCTTTCCAGTAAAGGTCAAGTTGTATTGCCTCGCGCTGCTCGCGCCAAACTCCACCTCGTATCCGGCACTAAACTTGAGTGCACTATACAAGGAGACTCCATCGTTCTCACTCCGCAAAACGTCATAAAATCCTCCCCTCAACTGGTCAAGAATGAGATGACCGGCCTCATCGTAACTCAAAGTCCTTCAGAAATAGGCTTTGTTACAAACGATGTGATTCGTAATCTACTCGTAGATTTTCCGTGAAATATCTTTTGGATATCAATGCTTTAATTGCATTGGGGCACACTTCCCACATCCATCATATTAGGATGATCCAATGGTACCAATCTATATTAGGCGAGGAGACAAGTCTGCATACATGTTCAATTTGCGAATTAGGTTTCGTTCGAGTCTCAGTTCAAGCGGGTTTACAAAGTGATGTACCATCATCGCGCACAGCCCTTGCTCAACTGAAGGCTTCAAGCAAAATTTTGTTCACTCTCTTATCTGACGACCTTGGAGCAGACTGTTTACCAGCATACGCCAAGGTGCCAAATAAACTTACCGACGGGCATTTACTGGAATTAGCCCGTCATCATGGCGCCAAGTTAGCCACTTTAGACACTGGAATTCCTGGTGCCTTATTGATTCCATAATCTTGAAAGCTGTTCAGGCACAGAAATTTAGCTCCCATCGCCCAGGAGTCTAGCAAGTCAGTCGAGCTAACTCCTTTCATGGGTCATGTTTGCTGCTCGGCTGCGCCAGCAGCAACAGAGCGGAAATTGCGGGTAAGGAAAGTCACTGGGAAGGGTTGGCCCGATGCCCGAAACCAGCAAGCGAACGACGCGCTAGAAAAGGTGCTGCAGTTCCCGCGTCGGTCTTGATGTCATGACGAATACGGAGTTGAAACCGCTCGTAGATCAACTCTCCAGCTTACGCCTTTAACCCTGTATACTCAGCCTTGAAAAGGTTGTTTTTATCGCAATAAATGGAATGAGCAATGCGAACTTCACTGACGCTCATCAAGAAACCCTTTCTGCCGTGCTGCTGCGCTTTTGATAAAGCAACTGCGGCGAGGGCTCAAGCCGGACAAGGTCACGCTTGTTCTTCCGTGTGTAGAGGCGGGATATCGCTTCAGCCAAGTAGCGGCCGAAGGGGCATTAGGGCGTTGTTGCAATGAGCTACCTCGCAAACTGGTGGTGATATCAGATGCAATTCGATTGAGAATTGGGCCGATCGGGATCTAAACGGATAACGTGTCCAGTCCTGTGAAGGTGACCTCCATCCCAGCCACTTGCCTTGTGTAGCTCTCGAACACATTGCTGCAGACCGCAATGTTTTTCCCCTCAGGATGAAGGGCGCGGAATGCCTTAAGATTTGTCGGTTCAAATCGAGACGCATCCCATTTGCATTCAATGGCGTCCACGACCCCTCGGCCGCGAGGTAGCACGAAATCCACTTCGTGATGCGCCTTGTTCCTCCAGTACATGACCGAGACTTCCGAGGGATCGGAAATCAGTTTCTCCAAAACGAGGTGCTCCCACAGCAGTCCTAAATCCTCGGAGCGCAATTCATTCCAGCCTTTTGCAAAAGCGACAAAGCCAGTATCAAACCCATAGACCTTTGGCTGACGGACGATCTCACGTGGACCGCCCCCAAAATATGGCCGCACGAATATGGCCGCATGGGTTAATTCAAGAACCTCTAAATAATTAACGACCGTCGGGCGGCTTAGTCCGCACAAGTTAGCCATCGTTGTAGCCTCCAACTGGCCTCCACTTAACCGAAGTACACTTTCCACAAGCTTGAGAAAACCACTTCGCTTTTCAACCCGAAACAACTCTTGGACATCTCGCGCATAATATGAATCGAGCCATTCTGAATAAAAACCCGCATCGTAGTCCTGCGCCAGCAACGCCGGCGGTAAACCACCACGGAACAAGCGGTGCGACAGATCCCGAACGCCAAAGTCCTCAAGTTCGTCGTGACGCACGGGAACCAAATGGAGGTTTCGCTTCCTTCCGGCGAGGCTATCTCGAAACTTACTCGTAGCCGCCAAGGTGGAAGAACCAGTCGCCACCAACTTCAAGTGGGGAAATGCATCTGCGGCTATCTTTAACACGCGACTTGGATCCGGCAGCTGATGAACCTCGTCTAAAATCAGCCAGGGTTTAGAGATGCTCCGAAAGAATGCCTCAGGATCGCCCAGTCGCAAATGTGAAGAAGGCAGGTCGCAGTTAATGAATTCCGCATCTGCGAGACTTTTGGAAAGTGTTGTCTTACCAACACGACGTACGCCTGAAAGCCAAACGATGGGGGCTTTCGTCCACAGCCCATGGATGCGAGAAAGCCAGAAGTTTCGTTGAATCATGCAAACAAATATTACATTTAGTCGGTCTTTGTGTAAATATAGTTTTCCGATCCGCACTCAAGCGCGGACATTAGCACTAGCCGCCGCCGCACGAATAATATGTTCAAGCTGAAAGCGCGTCACGGTCTGAAAAGCGTTTTAGAATTTCGGTCCTCTGTCGACTCGAAAGCACGCCTGCAAATGGATTGCTTTGACGCAACCGAACTGCCCTTTCTCCTTCGCCTGTTAAAAGCTCAATGATGTCATCGATTGAGCCATTCAATGCAATGTCCCATTCCTCTAAAGTGGACCGCACTCCAGGCGAACTGTTTCTCATCCAAGCCGCTACGTTTTTTTTTTGCAATATCCACCATTGCGGGCTCTCGCCCGAGCTCACCCGCAACAGCGACGGCTAGCGCACGACTCCGTGCATCAATATGTCGATGGTTGAGCATAGGGTGCGAGTCCCTAGGGAACTAACGCCAATTCTGGAATGTTCAAGCCTGCCCGTCTTAAATCGCGTATTGCCGCAACAAGTTCCTCACTCTTTGGACGACAATTGAAAGTAGTGCTTTAGGCGCAACGTCCCGCTCCCGTCATCAAGGAATTCACAGCGCGTTTTTAAAAACGCGCCATCGAAGCAAATCGAATCTTCCGCCGGCCCATCCTTGGTGGCGAGCCGTCGCGCACCGTAAATAAACTCAAAAATCCGATCGCCCTCCTTCTCTGATACGAAGCTGCCGCATATCGCCATCAGAGCCGCCATAAACGAGTAATCATCCGCTTCCATGGTCTCTTTCGTCGATATTCTTACGCAACCAAAGGACCAAATTGACTTGCGCGAAGGAGAAATATGCATTCCAGCTCCCACTCCCAAAAGCTCATCGTTTGGGTAGATTTCCCTCCGAAAGGCATACAGCGTCGGATCATCCTTGATCAGTTTGAACCCATGATGCTCGAGCATTGAAAGAACCCTGCCGTACGACACCCAAGGAATTTCGCTGACTAGATCCGGATCCGCCTTGCAACCGTTCCCGTCAGAAGGCGGGGAGGGACGAGTCGTCACGAATCGAGATTCCGTCACGCTCCCCTCGGCAACAGACGGCGGCGCTCCTCCATGCGAAGCGGTCAGCGCCCTTGCAAACATGGAAAAATCGTGGAACCGTTCCGCAGGTCGATCATCGATTGCGCGCCGGATCACCCGATGCAACCGCAGCCATTCCTCCCGTTCTGCCACTGAAAGCGACTCTTCTCCGTGCGGTGGCCAGCGAAACGCCGCCCGTCCCATTTTATCAGGCTGATTTCCCGTCAACAGAGTGAAAAGTGTCACCGCCACCCCATACATATCAGGGTGGCCTCCGCTCTCGACATACCAGCTTGGAGCCGAGTACCCAGGTGTCCCCCGCCTTGTGATGTTTTCTTTGTCGGGGCCCAGAAGGCTGATGTCCGCCAGACAGGGATGCACACCAAAAAGAAGAATGTTATCCGGCTTCACATCGCGATGAATCAGTGATGCGTCCGAGAGGGCTTGCAAAGACAGAAGTATGGGAAGCACACAATTCTTGATGTCATCGGAGGAGAACCAGGAAGCGCTGCTTCTTTGGAATTCGATCAGCGCGGAGAGAGTCACCGGCTTCCAGTCAGGATCTGTGGGATCCTCGGGGTCGCGGCTGCCGTACCCCATCGCAAGCGGCATCACGTAATACAACCCCTCGTCGCACAGGTTGGCGTACACGATGGGAACAAAGAAGGCGTCCGATAACTGTTCGCTTGCCTCAATAAATTTGGCCAGACCGTGAAATTCCTTGGCAAGACATCGACCGTTCGTCGCCGGGACGAACTTCATGGCCATAAACTCGCCGGAAGGGACGTGGTCAGAGGCCTCTGCTTGGCATAACCACACTTCCCCGAACCCACCGGCTCCTATTTTCCTAATGAGACGGAATCCGTCGATGAGTGCACTCGGCTGAAACATAAGTCGCTAACAAACTGCCGGAGAATGACTGCTGAAGCATTAAACTAAAGTGTTTTGAATCATCAAGTTTCAGCGAAAGATATTTTCAGGAGCAACGCTACATCAAAGCACACAACCTTTCTCGGAAGTCCCTAGCGTACGGGCCGGTATTGCCGCAGCTAAGGGTGCCAGAGCAAATTCCGCCGGGGGCTTGAATCCCATGAACTACCTCACAAAATGGTGGTGATATGAGACGCAATTTCATTAAGAATTCTGTCCATGCGGGCGAATGTCGATCACTCTATGCACGAATCTTCATCGGCCCACTGCACGGAAGGGGCCAGTTCCGAAAACTTTCAATATTCTCGAGAGATTTTGAAGCTTCGGTCGAATAAGAAGTGAATCCCCTCACTGACGCCAGCCACATACGTCACCCACGGACCTGCACTTCCTGCGCCCAACCGTGATGGCATTGCCAGTCCCTAAAAACACCACCGCATCAGCTTTTGAAAGCTTTTGAATTATGAAAACGTACCTAGCCTCCAGAATCTCCGACGGTAACGCCTTGTTTCCGCCAAGCATCACGCTGACTCCGCTAGGCGTAACCCTGAAGGTGCCGGGTCTGTTTAATTCATCGGAGAAGACGATCCCTTTCTCAAGCATCTCGATGGTTGATGTGGAATGTCCGCTGGTGGGTTATTCGGACATCATCATCGAAACCACAGGAGAGGGCAGAATTCAGGTCCACGGATTCACCGAGTCTGAAGTTAATGAGATTAAAAATATTATCTTATCGAGTCTATAGTTTGAAAGGATCTAAATGATGAACCAATTAGACGAAATCAAGCGGGTAACTAATATTCATACCATTAAACTAATCTCGACAGCAGTTTTAGTGGGAGTGGCGACCGTCCTTGCCTGCAAGTCCGTGGTGGGTGCGGTTAGTGATTATCGGCAACTTGCCTCCAGATTTGGCAGGCGGAAAAGGTGATAAAATTTCACTAAAAATCCCGAGGTGACGCTCACTAGGAGCTTGGGGTATGCTCCAGCAAAATTGACATCAATGCGCCTTTCTTGCCTTAACCTCCTCATTCCAATAAGCCAAGTCGCATAGCCCCAAAAAGTGGGATAAGACTCGTGGAATATGGGAAGCGGTGTTTTAGAGGACCCTGCTTTCGAAGAGATTCCTGTATGACGTGAGCCTTTATCCCGTGAGTGTGAAATAATATCCCCTCGACCTCTTCTGGCTTAATTAGACTAGCGGGACCCCCTCCAGAGATAATCACGGAACTCGTCTTCAGTATCGCACAGAGATCTGCCGCCAATGCGATGACCCTGCGTGTGTAGACCTCTGACAGCTTCCATTGACGGCCGTTGATTTCCCAACCGTTCTGCCACTCACGATTCGACAGGAACTCACTTCCAACCTCAGTGTCAAAGTTTTGATGGCCGTTGCGAATATTTTTATTCCCGCACACCTTTTCGAGGTGCTTGTATTCGCTGCGATACTCAAATGCCCGAGGGTTAGCCTGCGTCCGGTATTGGTCGATCCCGCGGAATGAAGGATCGTAGATACTCATAGCGACACCGGTCCCTAGCCCGAGACAGAGGAATTTTCCATCCAGCCCATCTAGATTCAACTCCTTCGCTATAGCGTGGAGGCCTGCTGTCCAAGCAACTCCATCATATTCGGCAGCCTTTAATGGGATTCCAAGCTCCATACACAGATTTAAAGGGAACGCCCGGGCCTCATTTTTCTCATTCGCTGGCAGGCGAAGTCGGTCGATCAACCAGCCTTCGTAGTGGTTCTCTGTGATACCTCCAGAAACTGAGAGCGCCACGCCTTGAGGCTTGTCTGCTGTATTGCAAAGCTCTCTTAGGCCGCGGACCGATTCCGCTAAGTTCCGACCGAAGTGAGCAACACCATCTTCATTTAGCAACCGCGCGGTTGGCGCCTCAAAGAACCGCACAGACTCGAACGCCTGCGGGTAATGCGAGTGGTTCCAAATGGCAATTTTTGTCCGTGTGCCACCGAGATCAAAAGTGACGAAAGGTTTTCCACCAGTGATCGGGTCGTTTCCTTCTCCGGATACGTCATGCCATGCGCCACTAAAAAACTCGCGGTAATAGTTATCAAATAATTCCGGCTTCTGTTTGCCCAGGGTCTTGAATTCCTCAACGATGGACTTTGCGTGCTGCGCCCCCTTTGCCTGTATCTGGGAAAGGATTGCAACGACATCTGATCCCACGGCTTTAGCCCGCACAATTTGTTCCGCGAGGTCCTCAGCACGGATTTCTGGTGCGTATTCTTCCATCATATCCATGACTGAGGACTTGTTGGGCGGGCCGACCCGCCACTGGCGGTCAAAGCGCCCCGAGCGAAACAGCTCTGCCGGCAACTTACTGATGCTGTTGGCCGTGGCCACGACAAAGATGGACTTGGTGTTCTCCTGCATCCAAGTAAGAAACATACCGCACAATCGAACCGAGGTCTCGTGGCCGTCTTTACTACCAGCAAAAGCTTTTTCAATCTCGTCTATCCAGAGAACGCAGGGGGCAACAGACTCCAAAATCTCAAAAGCGTGCCGGAGGTTCCGCTCGGAGTTCCCCACGTATTGCGCGAGGATTCGGCTCATGTCCAACCGGTACAGGGGGAGCTTTAGCCAATGGGCAGTAGCCTGAGCAGCCTCGCTCTTGCCGCATCCGCTCATGCCCGCCAACAGCATGCCTTTCGGGCGTTTTCCCGGGGTAGTCATCCACTCCTGTACCTCTTCATTTATCCACTGCTTCAAAGCCGCCATCCCGTGAACTCGTCGCGGCGGTTGCGAGTCAAGGTGACGTACTTCTAGGACGCCTGTGCGTTGAACCTGCGCGCGCACTTCCCGCTTGATCAGTTCAGACGGAACAAGGGTGGGGTTGGCTTCGATTAAGCGAACCAAGGCTTTGAGACGTGTTCCAGAGAGACCTCCTGCCTTTTTGGCGAGTTCCATGCCGTCAGGAAGATTTGCCAAAATCCGCTCACGCATCTCCAGGGTGGGGAGAGGGAACGAGATCAAGGTGGTGTATTCGCGCAAAGCGCTCCAAGTTTCTGGAATCTCGACCGGAGAGACGACCATCAGGGCAGGAAGTTCGGGATCCTGAAACCGCGCTTCAATCCAATTTCGCATACGCCCAACATCCAGATCGCTGAGTCCAGTAATTGAACGCTCATCGGTGAACGCGATTGCTACCACAAGGGGAGCGTCAGAAGCGGGCTCTTTTCCCTGAGACCGTAGAAGATCCCTCAAGCTGCGGTCTCGCTTGCCAAAGGTATAGTGGTGTTCGCCCAGGCTGGCATCCAGCCACTGGAACGAAAAACCCTCGCGTAGCGTGGCGTTAGACTTGAGTGAATGGATGCACTCCAAAACATCCGAAGTGACGACCCAAGCCAGGCTATCCCGAGCTTGAAGGTGTCCTGCTATATGATCAAGCAGAGACATGGCTGCTTATGAATAAATAAGTTACCGGCGGAGTAAAGTTTTCAGGACACTTTTTACTGGCGCTGTTACCACATCCACCACGTTGGTGATGGCCCTTCCGATGGATAGCTTCACTGGCGTCGGAAGCATGCTGCTTACCCACGAAATTGCATCAGCGGTTGCCCTCCCTGCAACCGGTCCCCAAACTGCGGTGACCGCTGCGTTCATCACATTCGAAAACACGTGTACGGCCGTGTCATACACTTTTTGGTGGATAAACGCCTCCATGGTGCTACCAACACCTGCGAAAAGTCTGGCCCGCACGGCATCTGGATCGGCTTCCTGATTTCGTCGCAGGCAAAGCAATGCCATTGTCGCTCGGGTGGCTACAACGGCCGTTTCAAGAGTATCGGCCGCCCCGTTTACCTCTGTCCAATGATGCGAGGCGATAAGCTGAGCTAGCTTGGTGGACTGCTCACTCTCGATCAACCGCTCGACCACTGGGCTTACCGTGTCTGTGACCGTATTCCACGCGGCGGCGTCCAAAAGGGTCGGCAGACCGAAAACAGGAGCCAGTCCTTCGGTCGCCTCCTCGAGAAATGAACGCACATCCTCCGCCTTGAATTCACCTTTGTTGAGCGCAGCATTCACTGCATTCGCAATGAGCTTCAAAGTTTCGTCTACGATGTCTTGCGGTTTAGATTTTTCTCCACCAGCGGCGAGCATGATATCGGCGTAGTTAGATTCCGCCCGGGCTTGGAAATTTGCAATCGCATCCAAGGCGCTCAACGCGTCTGATATACTAGAAAACTTACTAGTCCGGACGAGGTGATCCGCTAGATTAGCTTGGAAGGCGTCGTCAAGTTCGGGAATTAACTGATGTTGGCGCGGAGACAGAACGTCTAGTTTCATGGTGGGGGTTGGTTATTTCCGGTAGATAGCGCAAGATTCCAAAACTTTCAAGATGAGGTTGATTACAAATTTTATAATTAACTAAATCTTTCACCTCAAACTTTGCGGCGAACCTCTCAATAAGCGGCGGTTTTGTGAATTGACCTGCCAGAGCCCCCAGCAGACCGAATGTGCACCAAAGTTAAGTTGGGTTAATTCGCTGAAAGTTAGAGTGGCCTAGTTGTGATTGTTCAAAAAAGCAACTCGGTTTCTGTGCCGTTTGAGAGATGTTCAGTTGAAAGTTTGAGCGCCATTGTCAAACCGACATGTCTCTAGATCCACTGTCAGCGGGCTCTGCGGGTGAGGTTGCCTCTTGAGGCACGGTTTCGAGGGCTGGCCCGTCTTCTAGGAGTTCCTCGCTGTAATACAGCGCTCCGTAACCACAGTCCACGAACGCCGGTGATTCCTGCTCCATGGCGAAGTTGATGGCAAGAAGCACTGTGAACATCGTGATCTTCATGTGTATTGGGATGGGTTTGAGGTCGGGAGGTGGCTGGCACAATCGTCTTGAAAATCAGCGAGCGGACTCACTCGGCTGAGCAAGAATTCTCTGGGGAAATACGTCTGCGCCTCCATTGCACACAATGTCGTGAATCGCCCACAGACAGCAGGAAAATAGATTAATCGTGTAGGCCTCCGGCGTAACTTCACACGAATCTTCCGGAGCCATCTCGCCGCTGCAAAGCTCTTCAAACAAATGCCAGTCCGTCAGTTCATTTGCGCGTTCGTAGGTATAAAAAATCAACGCGGCAAATGCCCAAGCCAACCGAGGAACGGCCAATGCTTCATCCACATCAGGCGTGAGAGTGAAGCTGTGAAGCTGGGTCGAGCAGTATGCTGAGTAGGCCTGCTTCCATTCGTCACAATATCCCCGCGTCTCGACTTCAAGGTCGATCAGTTCCGCTAGGTAGCAGGCCGATAGAGTGACAGCCTCCCGTAGATCTCTTGCGTTTGTGATGCTATCGCGGACTTCATCAATCCAATCATCCCCAAAGACAGCCCCTTTGGAGTCCTCGCTCAGAGCGTCTTTACGATATTCCCCGCGCCCCCCGATACGCGTTTCTGATTCAGTTGTTACTGATTTAGCATGCTGGGATGCCTTCCGCCTTCTGCGTTTCTTTGGGGGAACCGTGGTGATGTCCGCCGCAAACTCGAACTCAATTTGCTCAGCACACGGAACTGGCTCTTTCTCACGGATGACATCGTCAAGTTGGCTCGCGGGAGTCGTTGAATTTGTTGCGTTCATTGCGTGGTGCCAGCTGGTGCTCTCGACTAATTATTGCATATTTACGGCAGGCTAATGCTTGGGATTAAGGTTGAGCCAATCGCCCTTAACCCTTATTCGAGGGATTCATCTAAATCTCTCGCCAAACTTTCACAAAGAAGCGCGAATCGGTCAGCGCACATGCAGAGTCCTTCGGACGCGTCAGCGCAGAACTTCCGAGTGGTACAGTACCTTCGAAAAGGTTTGGGACACACGCGTCCCAAACCGCATCAGTTTTACGATGAGTCAAAAACCTCCGCACTTGGGAGCGGGGAGCCCCAGCTCCGCAATAACTGTCTGATGTTTGGGAGCGTCAAAGCGGAGCTGGGGCTCCGCGGTCCCAGGAGAGAGGGAGCTGTTTTCTCCGAGATTTGGTATTACTTCAACGTCTGCAGGAAGGCCTGCACGTCTTCTAACTCCTGAGCGCCCAATATGAGTCCCATGGCGGGCATCGGGGAGATTTTGAGGTACTCATAACCCTGTGCCAACACGGCGTTGGGTTCCAAGAGGCTCTGCTTGATGTACGCCGCGTCTTTGCGGGCCGCGATGCCGTCGAGCGCCGGTCCCACGTTGCTGCCCTGTCCTTGCAGCGCGTGGCATAATACGCAGGCGGCGGTGGGATGATGCTTGAAAATGGCTTCACCGCGAACCGAATCCCCAGCCAAGACTTTCGCTTCGGTCACAGGGGTTAGCTCCACTAGACTGATATCATCAAACGTCGCCTCGCCCTTGCCCACGAATAGCAGGTTGATACTCGCCTTTGTTTTGTTGCCGCTATTGAAGATGGTTTCCACCTCCGTCCAGTCGTTGTTTTTGTTCAATCCATTCGTTTGGGCGCGCCCGACGTGATCATTCAGACTCACGCTGCCATCCACTCCCTTGGTTCGAATCCAGGCACTTAGCTTGTATTGGGTGGCTTCCTTGACTGGCACATCCAAGTGGAAGCTAGTGTCTACTCTGTCCTTGGCGATTACGCGCAACGCCTTTTCGCCGGAATGCGCGTCCTTTCCAGACACAACCTTCCATGTCGCGAAATCCGGCCCCGAATTCGGGTTGTAGTCGCGACGTGCCCAGTTCTGAGGCAGGCCCTCAGGGGAAAGCGATTCCAGCCCAGCGTTGGTTAGGAGGTTCGGCCCCTCGGTGTAGATGGACGTGTTGTGCCGTTTCGACAACATGCGGATGGCTTCCTGTAGCCACTCGTCACGGGTTCCGGCGGTGTCCGGAGTCAGCCCGCGCACGAGTTGCTGAATTTGCGGCGTGGTGGGGAACTCCGCGATTTTGACCCAAGCGGCGAGCTTGGTGTGCGGTTCGCGATCCGTAACAACGCCTGAGCCGAAGAACAGCGCTTGCGAGGGTTCGTCGTTGCCGAGGGCGCGAATAGCGTTGCGACGCAGCTTATCGTCGTTGGCGTAGAGTGCGGCGCGGTGGGTTTCGGTGTCGAGAGCGCCGAGACCTTGCAGGGCGTGAAGCGCGTGAATGGCTGCGATTTGGCCGTTGTTAGCGGTGACGAGGGCCTTGAGCGCTGGCACGGCATCCCGTTTCCCGCCTTCCACAAGAAGGCGTTGCGCTTGAAGACGAGTGTATTGCACGTCGTTTCCGAGAGTGTCCACGAGCGTTTGCGTACTCGCTTTTTCCAGCGAGACCGCCCGACGTGCGGTGGCGTTGTTAGCCACGACGCGGTAAATCCGGCCACGTTCGTGATCGCGCAGATCGTTCTCGTGCGCTCCACCGGGGCCGACTGTGGCCTTGTAACCGCCGCGTTCCACACTCGGAGTGGGGTTGTGTTGAATGATGAAATTTTGCCAATCGGCGATCCACACCGCTCCATCTGGGCCGACTTCCGCATACACTGGAGACGTCCATTCATCAGAACTCGCGAAGAGGTTCATCCCATCCAACGCCTTGTAACCAGCGCCGTCGGGTTGCACGTCCATTAGCGAGACGACCTTCATGGTCGGTTCGCACACCAGCGCCTTGCCCTGAAAGCGTGATGGCAAACTCGCTGAATACGCAAATGACGCGCCCGCCGCCGCCGTGTAGCCGTTAAAAACGTCGACCTGCCGATAATTCGGCGTGATGGTGTGCGCCTCATTGACCACATTGATTTTCTTCGCGCTCATCCATTTCCCTTGTGGTAAGACGCTTGCGGGAATGCCTCCGTAAAAAAACGGAGCACCATTGGCCGTGCCGCCGAAGTCATCACCCGCTTCATTGTAACTTTGGGCCCAGGTGTTGTTGGTAAACTGGTGCATGAATTCCAGTCGTGAGCCGTCCGCTTTGAAGCGGTACGTGCCCATCCGGAAGTCGAGCGGTTTGCCTCCCACCTCGCCCTTAAACCCCGAGTAGCCGACCGAACCCCAGATCCAGTTGTCGTATCCGTAGTGCAGGTTTGAGGCCTGCGCATGGGTGTCCTGAACACCCCAGCCACTCAGAATTACTTGCCGCACATCCGCATGATCGCCTCCGGTGCTATCTTTAAGGAAAACAAAGTTTGGTGGTTGAGAAACAATGAGGCCGCCGTTAGTGAAACAAAGTCCTGTGGGGATGTTTAGTTTGTCAGCAAAGACGGTGAACTTATCTGCTTTGCCGTCGCCGTCGGTATCTTCACAGATGATGATTTTATCATTCCCAACATTGTCCGGGTTGGCACCGTGAGGATAGTCGGAGGTACAGGCGACCCAGCAACGACCGCGGGCGTCCCAGGCCATGGCGATGGGCTTCCCGATTTGCGGGGCCTCGGCGAAGAGCTCGAGGTGCATGTCGGCTGGCACCTGAATGCGTTCCATGGAACCTTTGAGGTTAAACGGCTTCTGGAACGTCAGCGGTTCTGAGCGTTTCTCGTAGTTGGCGACGTTGGCGTTGGGCTCGCGAATCTCTGGCATGCGTTGGGCGTTAAACGTTTCCCAGTCCTTGAGGAGCTGGGCTGGAAGGGCCTTTAACACCGCTTCACGCAATTGAGCGCCGGTTTGCTCTTCCGTGACTGGAATTGCAAGGTTGTGCGACTTGAAGGAAGCGAGACTTGGGAGCTCACCGGCATCGCCTCTAATTAGAACGGCATCGTAAAATGCTGCGAGGGAGGGAGTGAAATCAGCAACTGCACCGAAATAATCAAAAAACAGGGAGTCCCTGCCGTTCTCCTTCATTGCGGAATGAAGCGGGCCGGGCTTAGTTTTTTCGGCACCCTGCACATCGAGGTAAGCGATACGTAGCGGGCGGGGAACAGCTTGAGAAGACGGCGCGCTGTGGGTGAGGACGAGGCCAGCGAGGCCAATTGAGGAGATCAGGGAGGGGCGAGCGATCATGGTTTACGGGTGCGAAGTTGGAAGGAAGCGGCGGCCAAGGGTGATCCGACGAACCCAATGAATAACCCAGAAGGGCACACTTCCATGCCGACATTTTTTGTTAAAAATCGGACTTCTTCGGCTGACTCTCCAAGCATTGCCGGAGTTGCTGGTGTCTTATAACATCTCGTTCAGGTTTATGGATGATCCAAAAGACCTCAGCGCCTGGGAGCGCGGAGCCCCAGCTCCGCAAATGCCTGTCTGAGCTTTTGGAGCGTCAAAGCGGAGCTGGGGCTCCGCGGTCCCAGGAGAGAAGGACCAGTTATCTTCAAGATTTGGTCTTAGTCGGGCCCACCTGTGGACGTGGGGACTTCAAAATGTGAACACCCCAGTGTGTCTTCAGTTGAACGTTTCGCGGTTGCCCAAGTTTGCCATTATGAAACTAACCAGTCTCAACTCTGGAACTCTTGAGAGATTAACCCAACGGAAGGCCCCGCAATCGTAGGCCGCACTAATGTGATCCACAACTGCGACGGCCTTTAATGCCAAAAACCCATCCGGCAGATCAGGGCGTGCACTCGCCACAAATTAAGCGAGCGCGCCCCTAATCACTGGATAAACTCACGTTCCCGAGCCTATTCGGCCTATTCCTCTGGGGTGATTATTTCCACCTCTTCGGACGGGTCGTCTTCGCCACTAACCACTGGCGCAATGGCCTGCAATTTGGAACCAGGCTTAAGCTCGATCAGCTTGACACCCATCGTATTACGTCCCGTCTCGCGAATCTGGCGCGCACGAATGCGAACCATCTTGCCCTTGGTCGTGATGAGCATGATCTCGTCAGAATCCCGCACCGCTAAAGCACCCGCCACTTCACCGGTTTTATCCCCGGTCTTCATGGTGATGATGCCCTTGCCTCCGCGGGTCTGAAGGCGATAGTCCTCGAAGGTTGTGCGTTTGCCCACGCCGTTTTCTCCCGCTACCAGCAGCGTGCAGTTGTTGTCGACGAGGACAGCAGCGACCACCGTGTCGCCCGTTTCCAGCCGGATGCCCCAGACACCAATCGTGTCGCGCGACTGGCGTTTAACATCCTCTTCGTTGAAGCGGATACTCATGCCGTGCCGCGAGATTAGCACCATTTCACTGTTGCCGTCGGTGACGTTGGCCGTGATGAGCTGGTCGCCTTCCTCAATCTTAATCGCAATCAACCCGCCTTTGCGCATGTTGATGAAATCGCGCAAGTTCGACTTTTTGACGATCCCGTTTTTAGTCGCGAACACGATGTTGAGCTGGTCGGTGAAGGTCTCCTCATCCGTCTTACGACCGGTGATGCGGATGGTTGCCGCAATCTTTTCGTCAGGACGCAAGTTGAGGAAGTTGGCGATAGAGCGGCCTTTGGCGGCGCGCCCCATTTCCGGCAATTCAAACACGCGTTCCACGTAGCAGCGCCCGGACTGGGTGAAGAACATTAGATAATCGTGCGTGGTCGCCGTGTAAAGATGCTCGACGAAATCGTCCTCGTCCTCTGCGTTGACGGCGTCCCTTGTCTGCATGCCCTTCATCCCTGTGCCCCCGCGATTGCGCACGGGGAAACTCGCGATGGAAGTGCGCTTGAGAAAGCCACGGTGAGTAAGCGTGATCACAGTGCTTTCGTTGGCGATGAGATCTTCAATCGAGATCTCGCCTTCATCAGGGACGATCTGGGTAAGACGTTTGTTGGCGTACTTGGCCTTAATATCACCCAACTCTTTTTTGATGATCGAAAAGACGCGGAACTCGCTCCCAAGAATATCGATAAGATCCCTGATGGTGTCCAAAAGCGCTTGATATTCCTTTTGAATACTTTCCCGCTCCAATGCCGTTAACTGATACAGACGTAGGTCGACAATCGAACTCGCTTGCCGTTCAGAAAGCTTATACGCGCCGTTCACCAAACGCGCTTCGTCACGGATGAGAATGCCGATTTTTTCCACCGCTTCACGAGTCCAGGAAAGCGCCATGAGGCGAGTGCGCGCATCGTCACGGTCGCGGGACTCGTCTTTGATGATCCGGATAAAGTCATCAATATTGGTGATTGCGATGAGGAAACCGGCCAGCTTTTCGGCCAACTCCTCCGCCTGCCGCAGCAGAAAGCGCGTCCGGCGCAGAACCACTTCGCGGCGGTGTTCAATATAACAGGAGATGGCTTCCTTGAGCGAAAGCAACTTAGGACGCCCGTGGTCGATCGCCAGCATCGCCACAGAGAAAGTCGTCTCCAGCGAAGTGTGCTTGAAGAGGTTGTTAATAACCACCTTCGGATTGGCATCGCGCTTCAGCTCGATGACTACCCGCGTCTCCTCCGTGGACTCGTCGCGCACCGCGCTGATGTCGGTCAACGTCTTCTCATTGACCAAGTCGGCAATGCGCTTAATCAACTCCGCTCGGTTCACGTTGTAGGGAATTTCGGTGACGATGATCGCCTCCCGGTTGCCCTTCATCTCTTCCGTGCAAACTTTACCGCGTACGCGCAGGGAACCTTTTCCAGTCTCAAAGTACTGGCGGATTGGCTTGGTGCCTAGAAGGATACAGCCCGTAGGAAAGTCGGGACCCTTGACGTGGGCCATCAGCCCTTCGATGGTGATTTCCGGATCGTCAATCTGCGCGCAGATGGCATCGAGAATTTCCCCTAGGTTGTGCGGGGGAATGTTCGTCGCCATCCCCACGGCGATACCGGTGCCGCCGTTGACGAGCAAGTTGGGCCAAGCGGCGGGAAGAACGGTGGGCTCCTCGCGAGTTTCGTCATAATTGGGGACGAAATCGACGGTATCCTTTTCCATGTCGTCCATGAGGGAGGCGCCGAGGTGACGCAAGCGAGCCTCGGTGTAACGCATGGACGCGGGTGGATCGCCTTCGACGGAACCGAAGTTGCCCTGACCCTCAATGAGCATCTCGCGCATCGCCCAGTACTGGGCCATGTGGACGAGCGTAGGGTAAATGGCCTGATCCCCGTGGGGATGATAGTTGCCCATCGTTTCCCCGACGATCTTCGCACACTTTAAGTGTTTGCGCGATGGGGTGATCCCCAGTTCGCTCATCGCAAAAAGGATGCGGCGCTGGGAGGGCTTGAGGCCGTCGCGCGCATCAGGGAGCGCACGGGAGACGATCACCGACATGGAGTAGTCCAAAAAGGATTTGGACATCTCGTCGGCGACGTTCACTTTTTCGACTTTTTCGTTCTTCGAGTACATCGTGAGGTGGAAAGGAGGCTAAGGACCTAAGGGTGGCTGCGGGGCAAAGGATGAGTGTCGCAAGCCGGATTAAATGTCCAAATTACGGACGTTAAGCGCGTTGTCTTCGATAAACTGACGACGTGGTTCGACGATGTCGCCCATCAAAATGGTGAACATACGATCGGCCTCGAGCGCGTTATTTTCATTGAGATCCACCTTCATGAGGCGGCGTTTTGCCGGATCCATGGTGGTTTCAAAAAGCTCCTTGGCGTTCATTTCCCCCAGCCCCTTGAAGCGCTGGATGGTCATCCCTTTGCGGCCGATTTCGAGCACCTTGGCTAGAATCTCTGGGATAGAAAATAGGGGATGAACGGTTGCCTTTTCTCCGTCGCCTTCGATGATTTCAAATAAGGGCTTGTCGCTATTGGAGTAATGCTCAACTTTGAGGCCTTTTTTGGCGAGCTCATCCATCAGCTTTGCCACGGAAGAAGACTCGTGTAGCTCGACCAACCGCGCGCGGCGGCGAGGACCGTCGTTTTTCTTCGTGGTCTTGGGAGCTGTTGCGCCCGGCTGAACTTGGCCTTGAGCATCTGGCTCCAGCGCGTCCTCGATTCCGGGGAGCGCTGGGGTTTGTTCAATCTCAAACAAGCCGAGGTCGGGATTCGAGTCGTGAAAGGCGCGTAAATCGGTGTCGTGGGTGAAAAACTCGACATGATCATTGTTCCCTTCACGCACGCGCACCAAATGGGAGGGGAGCGAGCCGTGAAGCGTGCGGTGATGCAGGTACGTCTCAAAGTCTCCGCCATGGCGCCGAAGGGCGTCCGCGTATTTGGAGAGCTTTTCCAGCAAAGCGAGGAGCTCAGCAAGGGCGGCCGCTGTGGAGGTTTTGCCATCGGCGAGGTTTCGAAGTTTAACTTCGTCAGCGCCGAGGCCGATGAGCATGCGGTTGAGCTGAAGGTCGTCGTCGACGTACTCTTCACGCTTCTTGCGCTTCACTTTGTACAAGGGCGGGCAGGCGATGTAGATGCGTCCGCTGCGAACAAGTTCCGTCATTTGACGGTAGAAGAAGGTCAAAAGGAGCGTGCGAATGTGGGAACCGTCTACATCGGCATCCGTCATGATGATGATCTTGCCGTAGCGCAGCTTAGCAAGGTTGAAGGACCCTTCCTGTTCTCCGCCACCGATCCCCGTGCCAATGGCGGTAATCATGGTCTGGATTTCCGTGTTCTGTAACACTCTGTCCAAACGCGCTTTCTCCACGTTAATGAGCTTTCCGCGAATCGGGAGAATGGCTTGAAACCGCCGGTCGCGTCCTTGTTTCGCGGAACCGCCTGCGGAATCACCTTCGACGATGTAAAGTTCGGTGAGTTCCGGATCGCGCTCAGAACAGTCCGCGAGTTTTCCGGGCAAACCACCGCCGGTGAGCGCGCTTTTACGAACCGTTTCGCGCGCTTTCCGAGCTGCTTCACGGGCGCGAGCGGCCATGAGGCCTTTTTCGACGATTTTCTTCGCAACAGCTGGGTTTTCGTCAAAATGCCCCATGAGCCCCTCGTAAGTGATGGAACTCACGATGCCTTCGACTTCTGGAGTGACCAGTTTGACCTTCGTCTGAGACTCGAAACTCGGGTTGGGATGCTTGATGGAAAGCACGCACATCAGCCCTTCGCGCACATCGTCCCCACTGATGGAAGGATCCTTGTCCTTGAGCAGGTTGTTCTGTTTGGCGTACTGGTTGATTGCTCGGGTGAGAGCGGTACGGAAGCCTGTGGAATGAGTCCCGCCATCTGGATTGGGAATGGCATTAGTGAAACAGAGCAACTGATCGTTGTAAGAATCGTTGTACTGGAAAACGACGTCGACGATCATGTCGTCTTCAATCTCAACTTGATCCTTGCTCTTGAATTTTACCTTTCGGGTGCCCCGCAGCAAGATGGGTTTGGGATGCAGAAGGGCTTTGTTTTCCCCTAATTGCCGCACGAACTCCTCAATACCGAGTTTATAGATGTGAACTTCCCGCTTTACGTTCTCACCCCGTTCGTCTGTCAGGGTGATTTCTAAGCCGGGATTTAAAAACGCCAGTTCGCGCAACCGAGCCGACAACTTGGCAAACTGGAACTCCGTCGTGATCGTGAAAATCGTCGGATCCGGTAAGAACGTAATGAGCGTGCCGGTTTGCTTGGGATTCTGCACTTCCCCGATGACGACGAGTTTCTGAGTCGTTACACCGCGCTCAAACGCCATGTGGTGGATCTTGCCTTCGCGGGTCACTTCGACCTTGAACCAATCGGAAAGCGCGTTGACGCACTTTGCACCGACCCCGTGCAAACCGCCGGAATACTTATAGGCACCTTGACCAAACTTCCCGCCCGCGTGCAGGTTGGTAAGAACCAATTCGAGGGCTGGGATTTTGAATTTCGGATGAATGTCGACAGGAATGCCGCGGCCATTGTCCCGGAGGGAACAGGAACCGTCAACGTGCAGAGCGACGTCGATCCGGTTGCAGTAGCCCGCCAAATGCTCGTCGATCGAGTTGTCGAGAACCTCAAAAACGCAATGGTGCAGCCCGCGCTCGTCGGTTGGCCCAATGTACATCCCGGGCCGTTGCCGGACGCCGGCTAAGCCTTCGAGTTTGTCGATTTTAGAGGCGTCGTAAAGTTGGTCGGTGACGGAGGGTAGGGAAGCTTCTGCGGAGTCAGACATAGGAGGCGGTGGCCGAAAACAAAAGTGATAGAGACGAGTCCTTACAATAGAGAGGGGAATCTGAGTTAGACAACAGAAAAACAGCGCCACACAACCTGTAGTGTCCTCTGCCGGATTAAATCCCTGCAGTTACCCAACAGACTGTGGTGGCGCTGAGTTGTGCGGAGCGTCGTTTTCGGCTGTCTAACTCCAGTCACTAGAGCTACTAGAACTATTTCGCCGCCTTCACTTGCGGCTCAGCGCTGCCTTCTGCCAAGCCGAGCGCCCAGTGAATGCCGCCGAGTATGTGCTTTTGAAACTGCTTGGAAACCTCTGGCGGGTTGAGGCGGTTAGCGAGATTTGCGTCATCATCCCAGACGTCTTCCCGGTGACCCAAGCTGGTGTAAAATACACGTCCTTTGCCTTGGTTGCGCACCCACGACACGGGGAAATGCCGAGCTTCCCCCTGTGTGGGCTTCCCGTCCATGGGAACAGTCGGGGAGGCGAAAATGTCATGCACACGCGAGCGATCGTAGGATTTAATGTGGTACATTTCCTCCTTGGCGATGGGCCAAGGCGTGACGCGTTCGCCGGATGCTGGATGGGAAGGATCCAGCGGGGTCAATTCGACGGCCGCCTGGCCACCGTGGGTTTCGAATTCGCCACCAAGCATCTCAATGTAGGGGCGGAAGGCGTGCAAAGTATCGCTGGACGAGTGCATTGCCATGAAGCCGTGGCCCTTTTCGACCCATTGGATGAAGCCATCCTTGTCTGGGAGGGGAAGGTCGCCCGTGGTGTTGGCGAAGATGACTCCATCGACTTTGAGTGCGTCGAGGGCGGCCGGAGCGAGGGCGGCGAGGCGGGCTGTAATTTGTTCATTTAACTGCTGTTGAGCCGCCTTGGCTTGTGCATCGACCTCAGGCGTCCATTTTGTCATGGCCTCGTCGAAGCGCTTGGTGTCGTTCTCGAAACGTTTCTTAGCGGCTTCATCGGCGTCTGCTGCGAGTGGCTTGGGGGCGTTCGGCTTACGTGGCACGACAATGTCAGGCTGTTGCACCATCGCGACGATCGAGAACGCTTTGGATTCCTCTGCGAGCTTTTGAATCACTTTTTCCGCAGTGGCGATGGAACTGTGCCTGAAACCCGTGGTTACGGTGACAAGAACGACCCGCTTTGGGGTTGCCTCGGCGGCAAAGAGTGAAACGGGTTGGAGGGTTGTGCCTGCCAGAATAGTGGAGGCAAGAATGAGGCGGTACGGGAGGTTTTTCATCACGGAAACAATCCGTGACAGGATGTTTTACGAGAAACAAAGTTTTTTCCTCCGACGTTTCATTGCCTACACTTCCGCCCATGGACGTTTTGGATGAACAGTCGCCGTTAGAAGTGCGCAGTTACTTTGTGAGGGGTCGTAATGCGTTGGTCACCCGTGCGCATTTGGGGGATCTGTATCTGGATTATTACCTGCATCAGGGCCAGTTCGGGTATCAGCATTCAATGCAACATGATACCATGTTAAAGGAGGCGCTTGCCGCGCTGATTCTCTATGCGGCTTCGCGGCCGCGGACCGAGGTGGCGGCGTGGACGCTTCATTTCGAGGCGTTAGCCGTCAACCTGTTCGTCGCGGGCGACAATCCACGGGGACAGGTGGTCGGTCAGGTTTTTACCGAGCAGGTAAAAAAAACGGGACGCAACCTGTTTTGTGCCGAGATTGTGCGGGGCAACGAATCGCCCGGGCGTAGTTTTGTCGAGTTTGAGGGAGACACTGTGAAGGAGGCGGTCGAGTGGTTTTACCGCCAAAGCGAGCAGCGGTTGGCTCGTTTTTTTGAAGTGAACCCAGAAGATTACGTGATGGTATGCGCTCAACCAGATTGCGAAGAAGGGTGGATAGAGTCCTTAACGTTGAGTGATGTGCTCTC
>Ga0209598_10001012_pt1 | contig 22846 bp, 17 predicted proteins | sample M_140807_EF_Meta_FD_187317 | JGI IMG/M metagenome (GOLD analysis project Ga0209598, IMG submission 187317) | Freshwater microbial communities from Lake Montjoie, Canada to study carbon cycling - M_140807_EF_MetaG (SPAdes) (version 2) | ecosystem: Environmental > Aquatic > Freshwater > Lake...
CGACGTTGCTCAGGACCTGCATGGTGGCTGGAGCCGAGTGGTTCAAAGGATTGTCTAGTCGCTCAAAGACCGATTTTGACATCGTACAACGGCCCCGCCGGCATTGGACAGGGGGCCATTGTTAAGCTGAAGACCCGCGCCGCTGCTGGATAGCTTAGCGGCCCGGCAGCATGCCTTTGAAGTTGCGGGCGAGCTTGGCCAAGTTGCCGCCCTTCATCATCTTCATGACCTTCTGCATCTGCTCGAACTGGTTGAGCAGCTGGTTGACTTCCTGCACCGACACGCCGGCGCCAGCGGCGATGCGCCGCTTGCGGCTGGCCTTGAGCAGCTCGGGTTTGCGCCGCTCCAGCGGGGTCATGGAGTTGATGATCCCCTCGGTGCGGCCGATGCGCCGCTCATCCGGCTGCTGGCCTTTGAGTTGCGCGGTGAGCTGGCCGGGGAGCTTGTCCATCATCGCGGTGAGACCGCCCATCTTGCGCATCTGGGCGATTTGCTGCTTGAAGTCCTCGAGGTCGAAGCCCTTGCCCGACTTGAGCTTCTCGGCGAGCTTCTGCGCCTCGACCACATCGACCTGGCGGTGCGCTTCTTCCACCAGAGACAGGACGTCGCCCATGCCAAGCACGCGCGAAGCCATGCGGTCGGGGTGGAAAGCCTCGAGACCATCCATCTTCTCGGAGACGCCAACAAACTTAACCGGCGCGCCGGTGACCTGACGCACCGACAGCGCCGCGCCGCCCCGCGCATCGCCATCGAGCTTGGTGAGGATGACGCCAGTCAGCGGCAGCGCCTCGCCAAACGCCCGGGCCGTGTTGACCGCGTCCTGGCCGAGCATCGCGTCCACCACAAACAGCGTCTCGGTCGGCTTGAGCGCGGCGTGCAGATCGGTGATCTCGGCCATCATCGCCTCGTCGACCGCGAGCCGACCCGCAGTGTCGACGATCAGCACGTCGAAGAAATAGCGCTTGGCGTGGTCAAGCGCGGCTGCACCAATGGCGCGCGGCGAATCGCCGGCAGCAGACGGGAACACCTCGGCGCCGACCTGCTGGCCGACGACCGCAAGCTGCTGGATAGCCGCCGGCCGGTAGACGTCGCAGCTGACCAGCAGGACCTTCTTCTTCTGCCGCTCGATCAGGTGCTTGGCGAGCTTGGCCGTGGTGGTGGTTTTGCCGGCGCCCTGCAGGCCGGCCATCAGCACCACCACCGGCGGAACCGCCGCGAGGTTGAGCCCCTTGGACTCCTCGCCCATGACGCGGGTGAGTTCGCGGTGCACAACGCCGATTAGCGCCTGGCCCGGCGTCAGGCTGCCGACCACCTCCTCGCCAACCGCGGCGGCCTTCACCGCGGCGATGAAATCTTTGACGACTGGCAGAGCGACGTCGGCCTCGAGCAGCGCCATGCGCACTTCGCGCAGCGCGTCGCTGATGTTGTCCTCGGTGAGGCGAGTCTGGCCGCGCAGTTTGCGGACGACCTGGTCGAGGCGCTGGGAGAGGTTTTCGAGCATGGCGTATGAAGAGGAGACCGCCCGCGGGAGGCGGCACGGGCGCGAACGCCCCTGTTAGACTCGAACGATGGATTCGAGTCTACTGCATCTGGGTGCCGCTCTGGCTTACGCCATCTTGGGCGCGATGGTTTGGCGCTCGCCGGTCGTCGCCCGTCAACCGCTCGTGTTAATGCTGGTGCTGCTGGTCTGGCTGGTACAGGGAGCCGGTCTCTCCGAGTCACTGTGGGTCGACGGTCAGCTGCAACTGGGGGTAGGCCACAGCATCTCGGCCTTCACTTGGATCGCGGTAGCGACCCTTTGGGTGGTTTCCCTGCGCGACCCAGCCAGCGCACTGGGCATGCTGGTCTGGCCGCTGGCGGCGGTGGGCTGCGTCGCAGCCTCCTTGTGGCCCGAGATGTACCCGGTGGCTGGCAGCGACCAGCCGCTCTTGCAGTGGCATCTGGTGGCGGCCATCCTGGCCTACGCGTTCTTCACGCTGGCCGGTCTGCAGGCGTGGCTGATTCAGATCACCGAAGGTCGCTTGCATGCCGGAAGGGTGGACGGCTGGATGCAGCATCTGCCGCCAGTCATCACCCAAGAATCGATCCTGTTCCGGCTGATCTGGACCGGTTTTGTGCTGCTGACGCTCAATCTGCTGAGCGGTGCACTGTTCGCCGAGCAGATCTTTGGCCGGCCCCTGCCGTTCAACCACAAGACGGTGCTGGGCATCACCAGTTGGCTGATCTTCGGCTGGCTGCTGCTCGGCCGGCATGTGGGTGGCTGGCGCGGTCGCATCGCCGCGCGCATGACGATTGCTGGCTGCATCGTGCTCTTGCTGGCTTACATCGGCGTGCGTTTCGTCTCCCAGATCATCCTCGGCCGCATCTGACCTGACCAGCAGGATGCGCTTGCGCCCGTTGGCCGGGCGTGGCCATACTGACACCGTCGCGTTCCGCTGAATCCGTTTGGACAATTTATCGACCGGCACCCTGCTGGGTGCCCTAGCGGTGTTGCTGGCCCTGTCGGCCTTCTTCTCGATGGCAGAGACCAGCATGATGGCGCTCAACCGCTATCGGCTGAAACACTTGGCTCAGACAGGCGTCTCCGGTGCAGCGCTAACGCAGAGCTTGCTGGCACACACCGACCGTCTGCTCGGCGTGATCCTGCTCGGCAACAACCTGATCAACGCCTTTGCCGCCACGCTGACCACCGTGATCACCCTGCGCCTGTTCGGCGAGGGCGAGTGGGTACTGTCGCTGGCCACTCTGCTGCTGACCTTCGCCATCCTGGTGTTTTCCGAGGTGACGCCGAAGGTCATCGGCGCCGCCTACCCCGAGCGCATCGCGCTGCCAGCGGCGTTCGTGCTGGCACCACTGCTGCGGGTGGTCTACCCAGTGGTGTGGTTCGTCAATCTGTTCGTACAGGGCATCTTGCGCCTGCTGCGGCTGCGACCACCGGCGTCGGGACCGCAGCCACTGACGCAAGAAGAGCTGCGCACGCTGGTGCTGGAAGCCGGACGCTTCATTCCGCCCAAACACCAGACCATGCTGGTGAGCCTGCTCGAACTGGAGAACACCACCGTCAATGACATCATGGTGCCGCGACACCAGATCGAGTCGATCGACCTCGAATCGGGTGATGACGAGCTGCGCCGACAACTCGCCACCTGCCACCACAACCGCCTGCTAGCCTGCCGCGGCAGTCTCGACGACGTAGTCGGCCTGCTGCACGTGCGTCGCATCCTGCACCTTTGGCAGGGCGACGACTTCAGCCGCGAGTCGCTGGAAGCGCAGATCAAGCCGCCGATCTTTGTACCCTCGGGCGCCGGTCTCCTGAGCCAGTTGCAGGCTTTGCAGGAGCAGCGCGAGCGGATGGCGCTGGTGGTCGACGAATACGGCGAGATCCTCGGTCTGCTAGCGCTGGAAGACGTGCTTGAGGAGATCGTCGGCGAATTCACCACACAATCGCCGCACCGCCCCGGCGAGTGGGCGCCCGACCCCGAGGGCGGCTGGGTAATCGACGGCAGCGCGCCGCTGCGCGACCTCAACCGCAAGCTCGGCCTGAATCTGCCGCTGGATGGCCCGAAAACGCTCAACGGGCTGATCATCGAGCACCTGCAGGAGTTGCCCGAGTCGGGGGTCAGTCTGCGCATCGACGATGTGACCCTGGAGATTCTCTCGGTGCAGGACCGCACGGTGCGCTCGGTCCGACTGCAAAAACTGGCTCTCACCGCCGACAACGAATCGGTGCTCTGAGCCATCAGTCGTTTGGCCGACGACCCGCGGACGGCACTCGGTGATGATGTGCTGCATGGCCCCGCGCATCGCATCCCCCATCGCCCTGCAGGCTGACGAGCACGCACTGTCGGTGTTCGATCCGCGCTGGCTACACTGGGGCCACTGCGTGCCGCTTCGGGTCGAGTCCGGCACCTTGCATCTGGCAGTGGGCGACCACCCGGACCGCGAACAACTCGATGAGATCGCTTTCAGCACTGGCCTTGCCTTGCAACTGCTGCGCGTCGACAGCGATGCCCTGCACGCCGCCCTGGAGACCGTACGCCGGCAATTCGCAGCGCTGGCGCGACAGCGCGACGGCGCCGCCCTGCTCGGCGAACTGTCGGCAAGCGGCGAAAACCCAAGCTCGATGCAGAGCGAAGTCACTGGGGTCGACGACGCGCCAGTGGTGCGCTACCTGCACGGTTTGCTCAGCGAAGCCGCCCGCAGTCGCGTCTCGGACATCCATTTCGAGCCGTTCGAGCAGTTTTACCGTGTGCGCTTCCGCCGCGACGGCGTGCTCGCCGAAATAGCGCGACCGCCGCTGGCCGTGCGCGACCGCCTCGCGGCCCGCATCAAGGTGCTGGCACAACTCGACATCGCCGAGCGGCGTCTGCCGCAAGACGGTCGCATCCGGATCCGGCTCGACGACGGCCAAGCGCTCGATCTGCGGGTCAGCACGCTGCCAACCCTGTTTGGCGAAAAGATCGTGCTGCGTCTTCTGCGCGACGCTGTCGCCGGCCTGGCCATCGAGCAACTCGGCTTAGAGCCGGACCAACAGTCCGCGCTACTGCAGGCGCTCGACCGTCCGCACGGCATGTTGCTGGTCACAGGTCCAACTGGCAGCGGCAAAACCCTCACGCTTTACACGCTGCTACAGCGACTCAATCGCGAGGGCGTCAACATCGCCACGGCAGAAGATCCGGTGGAGATGCACCTGCCGGGGATTAACCAGGTGGCCATCAACGATCGCACGGGTTTGGGCTTTGCCGGCGCGCTGCGCGCCTTTTTGCGGCAAGACCCCGACACGCTGATGGTCGGCGAGATCCGCGACCTCGAGACCGCCGACATCGCCATCAAAGCAGCGCAAACGGGACACCGCGTGCTGTCGACCCTGCACACGCGCGACGCGCCGGGCACGCTGGCTCGACTCATGAACATGGGCATCGCGCCATTTCACATCGCCGCTTCGGTGCGCCTGATCACCGCCCAACGACTGGTCAGGCGCCTCTGTACGGTCTGCCGGCAACCGCTCGCGCTGGACCCGGACAGCCGTCGCGCCGCCGGTTTCTCGGGGGCTGACCTTGAAGCTGACTGGACCGCCTGGCAGCCCACGGGCTGTCCAGCATGCGACCACACCGGTTTCCACGGACGAATCGGTGTGCATCAGGTGATGCCGGTGTCAGAAGCGATGCGCAGACTGATCCTGCGGCGGGCCGATGTCCAGGCGCTCAGCGGGCTGGCAGGGCAAGAAGGCATCCGCACTCTGCACGCCTGCGGTCTAGCCAAGGTCCGCGCTGGCTTGACCTCCCTCGACGAGATCGAGGCCAACTGCCATGACTAGGCAGCGCCGACAGGTGGTCTTGCTGACCCGCCAACTGGCCACCCTGATCGGCGCCGGGATCCCCCTGCTGCAGAGCCTGCAGACGCTCACCGCAACGCAGAGCGATGCGCGCCTAGTTGCAGTGCTGCAACGGATTCGCGCCGATGTCGAAACGGGCCATCCACTGTCCATCGCACTGGCGGCTCACCCGACTCATTTCGACCGGCTGAGCTGCAATCTGGTGCAGGTCGGCGAGACTACCGGCCGACTGGATGTCCTGCTCGCGCAACTGGCCAGCCACCAAGAAAAGATTCAGGCCTTGCAGGGCAGGGTGCGCTCGGCGATGGTCTACCCGGCCGCCGTGCTCGCCGTGGCCAGCGTGTCGATGGCCGTCATCCTGCTCTGGGTGGTGCCGACCTTCGAATCGATCTTTGCCGGACTCGGCGCAGAACTGCCCTGGGCAACGCAGCTGGTCGTAGGTGCCTCGCGCCTCCTGATCGATCACGGCCCCGCCCTACTGCTGGCGATGGTGGTAGTGGCGGCAATGCTGCGGCGCCAGTATCGGCGGTCGGCGACACTGCGTCTGGTCTTCGAGGAGGCCCTGCTGCGCCTACCCGTACTCGGTCCCTTGCAGCAGAAAGCGGCGCTCGGTCGCTGGTGCCGAACGCTGTCCACGCTACTAGCGGCCGGCGTCACGCTCAGCGAAGGCCTGGCCACGCTGGCGAACGGCCTAGGCCCACAGCGCTATCTGCTGGCGACCCGTTGGGTGCAGCGCAAAGTTGAACACGGTCAGTCGCTGTCGCATAGTCTGGCGGCGGCGGGGTGTTTTCCGCCGATGGTGTTGCAGATGGCTAGCAGCGGCGAGGCAAGCGGTACGCTAGACACGCTGCTCGGGCGAGCCGCAGATGAGCTGGAACGCGCCGTCGATGACACCGTCAGCGCCTTGGCAACGCTGCTGGAGCCCGCGGTGATGCTGGTTCTGGGCTTGGGCATCGGCGGCATGATTGTGGCGCTCTATTTGCCGGTGTTCCGGCTGGGTTCGGTGATGGCGTAGAACATGGATGCACTGGTTCTTCTGATGGGCCTGCTGGTCGGCAGTTTTCTCGGCCTCGTGAGTCACCGGCTGCCGGTGATGCTGGAGCGCAGCTGGCGCGCGCAGTGCGCGGCCATCAGTGGTGCCAACCCAGTCGCCGGCGAGACCTACAACCTCTGGCGGCCCGCCTCGCACTGCCCGCACTGCAATCACCGTTTGGGGCCGCTGGAAAACGTCCCGCTGCTGTCATGGCTTGCACAGGGCGGGCGCTGTCGCGCTTGCCAAGCACCGATCGGCTGGCGCGAACCGGCCATCGAACTCGCAAGCGCGGCGCTGGCCTGGCTGGCGTATTGGCGATACGGCGCGACCTTGGACGCTGCGCTGGTCGCGGCTTGTCTATGGACCCTACTGGTGGCCAGCAGCATCGATCTGCAGCGGCAATGGCTGCCCGACCAGCTCACCCTGCCGCTCCTGTGGACAGGTCTGCTGGTCAATCTCGATGGCCGCTTCATACCCCTCGACGAAGCCGTCCTCGGCGCGGCTGCCGGCTATCTAGTGCTATGGGCGGTATCGATGCCGTTTCAATGGCTGACCGGCCGCGAGGGTATGGGCGAGGGCGATTTCAAGCTGCTGGCCGCCATCGGCGCCTGGGCTGGCTGGCAGGCCCTGCCCGGGGTGGTGTTGACCAGCTCAATACTCGGCGTGGCTTGGGGGCTCGCCGCGATCACCCTGCTCAAACGCTCACGTGGCGAACCCATGCCATTCGGCCCCATGTTGTCTCTAGCGGGTGGCATCGCCATCCTTGTGCCGACGGCACTGCCTAGAGCATTCGGCGCATGAGCTCATCCCCACATCTGACCATCGGACTGACCGGCGGCATCGGCAGTGGCAAAAGCGCCGTCGCCAAGGCGTTCATGGCACTGGGAATTCCCGTGGTGTGCACCGACACCATCGCTCGCGAGCACGTGGAACCGGGTCAGCCAGCGCTGGCCGAGATCGCCAGCGAAATCGGTGCCGACCTCATCTGCGCCGACGGCACCCTTGACCGCCGGGCGCTGCGGCAGCGCATCGTTGCCGACGCGGCGGCCAAAGCGCGACTGGAAGCGATTGTCCACCCGCGCATCCGCGCCGAGGTGGCGCGCCGCCTCGCCATGCCCAGCGACGCGCCCTACCGCGTGGTGGACATCCCGCTGCTGGCTGAGTCCGGCGACGACTACCGTCCGCTGCTTAGCCGCGTTCTGGTGGTCGATGCTGACGACGCGGTGCGCGTGCAACGGGTGGTGGTGCGCGACGGCGTCGACGCCGCTGCCGCGCGTCAACTGATGGCGACGCAGGCCAGCCGGGAGGCACGCCTCGCCCTCGCTGACGACGTGATCGTCAACGAAGGTTCATTGGAAGAACTCGCCGACCGGGTGATGGCGCTCGACCGCCTTTACCGGATGCTGGCACACCCGTCTCAGGCGGGTTGAGGCTTAGCCTCGGACACGTCCAAGCTGCCGTGAAACACCGTCTCGGCCGGCCCAGTCATGCGCACCGGATGACCCACTCCACCCCAAGCGATCTCGAGTTGTCCGCCGCGAGTCTCTACGGTGACCGGCGAGATCAGCAGTTCGCGCAAGATGCCTGCCACCACGGCAGCACAAGCGCCGGTGCCGCAGGCCAGAGTCTCGCCAGACCCGCGCTCGAACACCCGCAAGCGCACGCGATGCTCGTCGAGCACCTGCATAAAGCCCGCATTGACCCGCTCTGGGAAACGCGGATGACGCTCGATCAACGGGCCTTCACCGGCCACTGGAGCCGTCTCGACATCGGCCACCACCTGCACCGCGTGCGGATTGCCCATCGACAGCGCAGTGATGTACCGCGTCGCGCCGCCCACCTCGAGCGCTTGCACCACGGCGTCGGACTGCGATTCGAATGGCACCTCGGCGGCACGTAGGCGTGGCTCGCCCATGTCGACGGTCACCCGACCGTCACCCTCCAGCCGCGGCTGAATGATGCCGCTGCGGGTGCGCACACGAATCTCGCGCTGGTCGGTGAGCCCGGCATCCACCACAAATCGCGCGAAGCAACGCGCGCCATTGCCACACTGCTCGACCTCGCCACCATCGGCGTTGAAGATGCGATAAACAAAATCGGCCTGAGCATCGGGGGACGATTCCACCACCAGTACCTGATCGCAGCCCACGCCAAACCGCCGGTCGGCCAAGCGCCGAGCCAGAGCGGGGGTCATGTCGACACTCTGCCGCACTGCGTCAATCACGACGAAGTCGTTGCCGAGACCCTGCATTTTGGTGAAGTGGAGCTTCATGCGAGTCATTGTGCAGCGCCGCATCTATGGTGTCTACCGGCCAACAGATGACTTTCTGATTGCAGCGGCCATATACTGTGGACGTACCGCCGAGTTAATCAGGACAACTTGCAGGGCGGCCGGTCGGACCTCGGGTCTGGCCTGGGAATCTGCTAAAGCGTCGCCTGCTCCGATCCCCGAGCTGGCCGTCGCCGGCCATCGGGGATTGTTGTTTTTGGCGGCCCAACCGCCAAGGGAGCACGCATGAGCGATTACCTCTTCACCTCCGAGTCGGTCTCGGAAGGCCACCCGGACAAGGTCGCCGACCAGATCTCGGACGCGATTCTCGACGCCATCCTCGAGCAGGACCCGGTCTCCCGCGTTGCCGCCGAGACGCTGACCAACACCGGTCTGGTGGTGCTGGCCGGCGAGATCACCACGCAAGCCAACGTCGATTACATTCAGGTCGCCCGCGACACGATCAAGCACATCGGTTACGACGACACCGACTACGGCATCGACCACAAAGGTTGTGCCGTGTTGGTGGCCTATGACAAACAGAGCAACGACATCGCGCAAGGTGTCGACCGCGCCTCAGACGACTACCTGAACCTGGGCGCTGGCGACCAAGGGCTGATGTTCGGCTACGCCTGCAGCGAAACCCCGGTGCTGATGCCCGCCGCCATCTACTACGCCCACCGCTTGGTCGAGCGTCAAGCCATGCTGCGCAAAGACGGCCGGCTGCCCTTCCTGCGCCCGGATGCCAAAAGCCAGGTCACCCTGCGCTACGTCGACGGCAAGCCGGTGAGCGTCAACACCGTGGTGTTGTCGAGCCAGCACGCCCCGGAGATGAGCGACGGCGCGACCATGAAGCCCGCCTTCATCGAGGCGGTGATGGAGGAGATCATCAAGCCGGTGCTGCCCAAAGAGTGGCTGACCGCGGACACGCAGTACCTGATCAACCCGACCGGGCGTTTCGTGATCGGCGGTCCGCAAGGCGACTGCGGCCTCACCGGCCGCAAGATCATTGTCGACACCTACGGTGGTGCCTGTCCGCATGGCGGCGGCGCGTTCAGCGGCAAGGATCCGACCAAGGTCGACCGCTCGGCGGCTTACGCAGCCCGTTATGTCGCCAAGAACATCGTTGCCGCCGGACTGGCGACTCAATGCCAGATCCAGGTCGCTTACGCCATCGGCGTAGCGCGCCCGATGAACGTCACCGTCAACACTTTTGGCACCGGCTCGGTCGACGACACGAGGATTGCCGAGTTGGTGAACGCTCACTTTGACCTTCGCCCCAAAGGCATCATCCAGATGCTTGACCTGCAGCGGCCGATCTATCGCAAGACTGCGGCTTACGGCCACTTCGGCCGTGAGGAGCCGGAGTTCACGTGGGAGCGCACCGACCGGGCGCTCGCGCTAAAGGCTGCCGCGGGCCATTAAGGTCGGCGGCGACGGAGTTTCGTCACCCTGAGGTGCTAGATTCAGGGTTTTGGCTGAGGCGGGTGTAGCAATGGTGGGACGTGTAGGGCAACCAGCAGCGACCGACCTTGACGGACGGCAGCTATTGATGCGGCTGGTTGCCGGTCTTGGCTTCACCGCTTTGGCGGCGCTGCTCTCCGGGTGCCCTAGCCATCCGGCAACGGATGCCAAGGAAGCGCAGCAACCGATACCGGTCAAGACTTTGACAGTGGCACCGGCCTCGGCCGCTCAGACGCTTGAGGCGGTCGGTCAGGCCGAGGGCCAGCGCGAGGTCGAGGTGCGGGCGCGCGTCGGCGGCATCTTGCTGCAGCGCGCCTACAACGAGGGCGACCCGGTGCGCGCCGGGCAGACGCTGTTCCGCATCGACCCAGCACCTTTCGAGACCGCGCTCTCGCGTGCGGAGGCGCAACTGGCCGAGACCGAGGCCCGCGTCGAGCAGGCCGAGCGCGAGGCGGCACGCGCGGCGCGGCTCGCCGAACAGAACGCGATCAGCCGCAAAGAAGCGGACGATGCTGCCTCGCAACTCTCGCTCGCCCGAGCTCAGCGGCAGACTGCACAGGCGGCCGTGCGTCAGGCGCGCCTGGACCTGTCGTACACCCGCGTTGAGGCACCGGTGTCTGGCATTAGCGGCCGCTCGCGCTACTCAGAGGGCTCGTTGATCACCGTCAATGGCGGCGAAGCGCTCACCGTGATCACGCAGAACGATCCAATTTGGGTGCGCTTCAGCCTGCCCGACGCGGAGTACGCGCGTCTCGCCAAGGGCGGGGGCGTGCGCGGCTTGCGTGCGGTTGAAGCAGTCCTCGCCGATGGCACCGTCTACCCGCGTTCGGGCCGTCTCAACTTCGCCGCCAGCCAGATCGACCCGCGCACCGCCAGCGTGAGTCTGCGAGCCGCCTTCGACAACCCTGCCAGCGCCATCCTGCCCGGTCAGTTCATTCGCATCCGGCTGACCACCGGTGAGCGCAACGGGGTCTTTTTAGTGCCGCAAGTCGCCGTTCTGCAGAGTGAAAAGGGCCGATTCGTCTATGTCTTTGAAGACGGCGGCAAGGCGCGCAAGCAGCCGATCACCACGGCGGGTTGGGACAACAAAGCCAACTGGGTGGTCACCGAGGGACTGAAGCCGGGTGAGCGGGTGGTGCTCGACAACCTGTTGCGCATCAAACCGGATAGCCGCGTTGAGTTGGTCAAGGACGGCGCGCCCGCCAAAGCATCCACCCCCGCGCCCACCGGCTCGCCGCCCTCTACCGCGGCCAACCCCACCAAGGCCCGCTGACGTCCATGAACAGCCGGTATTTCATCGACCGGCCGGTTTTCGCGGTCGTTATCGGGCTGGTGCTCGTGGTGGCCGGGCTCATCGCGTTGCCGCAACTCCCCGTGTCGGAATACCCCGAAGTGGCCCCGCCCTCAGTGCAGATTCAGGCCAACTATCCCGGTGCCAGCGCCGACACCATCGCCCGCACGGTGGCAGGACCCATCGAAGAGCAGATCAATGGTGTCGAAGGACTGCTGTACTTCACCTCGCAAGCGGCCTCGAACGGCACGCTGCAGACCACCGTTACCTTCGAGACCGGCACGGACGCCGATCAGGCGGCGATCAATGTCAGCAACCGCATCCAGGCCGCGCTCCCGCGTCTGCCGGAGGAGGTCCGCCGGCAAGGCGTGACGGTGACCAAGCGCTCCAACGACCTGCTCGTGGTGGTCGCACTGCGCTCGCCCAAGAAAACCCGCGACACGCTGTTCCTCTCCAACTACGCCCGCATCAACGTCGTCGACGAGATCAAACGCATCCCTGGCGTCGGCGACGCGACGATTGTCGGCGCTCGCGACTACTCGATGCGGGTATGGTTACGCCCCGACCGTCTGGCGCAGCTGGGCCTGACCACCGCAGAGGTGGTGGCGGCGATCCGCGCCCAGAACAACCAGTATGCGGCCGGGAAGGTCGGCCAGGACCCGGCACCGCCAGACCAGCAACTGGTCTACACAGTGACCACCGGTGGCCGCCTGCTGGAGCCGGAGGCATTCGGCGAGATCGTGGTTCGCGCCAACAGCAATGGCGGTGTTCTGCGCCTCAAGGACCTCGCCCGCATCGAACTCGGCGCGCAGACCTACGACCAGTCGAGCGGGCTCGATGCCGGGCCGGCGACCCTCATCCGCGTCTTCCTGAGACCGGGCTCCAATGCGCTGGATGTCGCGACCAAGGTCCGCGCGCGGCTCGACGAACTGCAGACCGGCTTCCCCGAAGACGTCGAGGTAAGCATCCCCTTCGACACCACCGAGGTGGTCAAGGCGTCGATCCACGAGGTGGTGGTGACGCTCGGCGAGGCAGCGTTGCTGGTGGTTCTGGTGGTTTACCTGTTCCTGCAGAACTGGCGTGCGACCTTGATCCCAGTGCTGGCGGTGCCGGTGTCGCTGATCGGCACTCTCGCCGGGCTCTACCTGCTCGGCTTGTCGGTCAACCAGTTCTCGTTGTTCGCGATGGTGCTGGTCATCGGCATCGTCGTCGACGACGCGATCGTGGTGCTGGAGAACGTCGAGCGGCTGATGCGCACACGCGGACTCAGCGCACGCGAGGCCGCTGTCGAGGCGATGGGCGAGGTCTCTGGAGCGCTGATCGCCATCGTGCTGGTGCTCACCGCCGTCTTCGTGCCGATCGCCTTCGTCGGCGGCATCGCCGGCGCGCTGTACAAGCAATTCGCGGTGACGGTGGCAATCGCCGTGGTGCTCTCGGGCGTGGTCGCGCTCACGCTCACGCCAGCGCTGTGCGCGCGACTACTGCCCGATGGGCATCACGAACCCAAGCTATTCGCACCGTTCAACCGGGGTTTCGAGCGGCTCACTGGGGCCTACGCCGGTGTCGTTGCGACCCTCTTGCGGCGCGGCGCCCTCGGGCTCGCGTTGTTCGTCGCGCTGGTGGCCGGCGACGTCTGGCTGTTCGGCCGCACGCCCACAGCCTTTGTACCGGCCGAGGACCGCGGCTTCGTGGTCGGCAGCCTCACCCTGCCGGATGCAGCCAGTCTGGGCCGGACCACGGCTTACTCCAACGCGGTCGTCACTCGGTTGCGCGAAAACCCCGAGGTCAGCCACATCACACAATTCATGGGGCTGGATTTCATCAGCGGCAGCAGCCAGACCAATGTCGGTACGCTGTTTGTGGTGCTCAGCGACTGGGACGAGCGCCCGGGTCAGAAGGCCATCGATCTGGCGAAAGCCTACATGCGACAGATCGGGCCACTGCGCGAAGGCACGGTGCGCTTCAACAACCCACCGCCGATTCGCGGCATCGGCACTGCAGGCGGTTTCGAGGGCTTCGTTCAAAGCCGCAGCAGCAACGATCCCGAAGGGCTGGCCAAAGCAGTCGGGGCCTTTACGGACGCGCTCAAGGCCGACCCGCTGCTCACCGACATCCGCAGTACCTTCAAACCTGCCCTGGCCCAACTCAGGGTGGATGTCGACCGCGAGAAGGCGCTCTCGCTCGGCGTCTCGCTAGACGACCTCTACGCCACCTTGCAGGCGACCATCGGCGCGCTGTATGTCAACGACTTCAACCGCTCAGGCCGTACCTTCCGCGTGCAAGTTCAGTCCGAGGCAGACTTCCGCAGCCGCCCCGAGGACATCGGCCGGCCCTATGTCCGCGGCGCGGGCGGCGCGATGGTCCCCCTGGCGGCGCTGGTCAGCGTCCGACCGGCGGTCGGTCCTGAGTTCCTTGAACGCTTCGATGGCTTCCTTGCCGCCAAGGTGCTCGGCAGCGGAGTGCCCGGGAGCAGCTCTGGCGAGGTTATCCGGCGGGTCGAGGAGATCGCGACCCAGACACTGCCCGAGGGTTACAGATTGGCGTGGACCGGACAGGCCTTCCAGGAGAAACGCACCGGCAATGCGGCGCTGGTGGCTGCAGGATTCGCGGTAGTGATGGTGCTGCTGATACTTGCCGCGCAGTTCGAGCGCTGGTCGCTGCCCATCGCAGTGGTGATGTCAGTGCCCTTCGCACTGCTCGGCGCCCTGCTGGCGCTGGCCATTCGCGCCATGCCGTCTGACATCTACTTCAACATCGGACTGATCGTGCTGGTGGGACTCTCGGCCAAGAACGCCATCCTCATCCTCGAATTCGCCGCCCAGAAGCAGGCGCAGGGCATGGCACCGGCCGAGGCGGCGCTGGAGGCAGCGCGACAGCGTTTCCGTCCCATCATCATGACCTCGATGGCGTTCGTGCTCGGAGTGGCACCGCTGATTTTTGCCGAGGGCGCCGGGGCCGGTGCGCGGCAATCGATGGGCACCGGCGTGTTTGGCGGCATGCTGATGGCCACGATTGTCGCGCCATTGTTTGTGCCGCTGTTCTTCAAGCTTCTTTCGCGATGGCGCGCCGCCAGCACTGGCGCAGAGGTCCGGCCATGATTCGGCCTTGTTTGGCCGTTGGACTCGCGCTGACGCTGGTCGCGTGCAGTAGCCTGCCGCCTTTGGCTGGCCCAGACTTGACACTGCCAGCGAGTTACGGCTCCACCACTGGCGAAGCGGGCTCGCCTGATCACGCGGACCCGTGGACCGGGCGCTGGTGGACCCTGCTAAACGACGCCGAATTGGCCGAGCGGGTCGAGCGCGCGCTCCAGCACAACCGCGACCTGAAACGTGCCATCGCCCGCATCGAGGAGGCCGATGCGGCGCTGCGCTTGGCAGGGGCCGCTCTGCTGCCACAGGTCACGGTGGACGCGGCCAACGCCCGCAACCGCGTCACCGAAGTCGGCGCTGTGCCGCTACCAAGCAATGCGCCGATCTACCGCAGCGATCGCAAGCTGGCGCTTAACACCAGCTACGAACTCGACATCTGGGGCCGCCTGCGCGACTCCCGCGAGTCGGCACGCGCGCAGATGCTAGCCAACCGAGAAACCGCCGACACAGTTGCACTAACCGTGGCCAGCACCGTCGCCCAGACCGTGATCGCGATCCGTAGCACCGACCTCGCATTGCACCTGAGTGACGCGACCATTAGCAGCCGCGAGGACACCCTACGTCTGATTCGCATACGCCGCGGTGAGGGCATCGCCAGCGAGCTTGAGGAACGCCAGGGCGAGGCCGTGTTGGCCGGCCTGCGAGCACAGGCCGAACAATTGCGACTCGCCCGCGATCTGCTGGAGAACCAGCTGGGCCTTCTATGCGGCGAGCCCGGCGCAAAGTTGAGTCGAAACCCGTCGCTGACTTTGCCCGAAGCGCCGGTGCCACCCACTGGACTGCCATCAACCCTGCTCGCCAGCCGGCCCGATATCCGCGCCGCAGAGGCGCGAATGCGCGCCGCCCGCTTGCAGGTCGAAGCGGTGCGAGCCGCCAAGTTTCCGCTGATTTCGCTCACGGGGGCTTTAGGTCAACAAAGCGGTGCGCTGGGTGATCTGCTGACCAGTCCGGGCCGCATCTGGACTCTAGCGCTGGGACTCTCTGCGCCGCTGCTCGACTTTGGCCGCGCCGACGCTCGTACCGATCAGGCACGTTCACAAGCAATGCAAGCACAACTGGCCTATGAGCAAGCGGTCTTAACCGCATTCCGAGAAGTCAGCGACGCACTGGCCAGTCTCGACCACACCCGCCACATCGAAGCGGCGCTGCTCGCCCAGCGCGACGCCAGCGCTGCTGCGGCACGCGTGTCGCGTGTCCGCTACGAGGGCGGTTATGCCGGCTGGCTGGAGGTGCTCGACGCCGAACGCACCGCCAACACCGCCGAACAAGCCTGGGTGCAGGCGCGACAGGCACGCCTATCGGCCACCATCGACCTCATCAAAGCGCTGGGCAGTGGCTGGACCACGCCCGCCAACCAAACCGACGCCGCCCGCACGCCGTGAAAGCCGTCGCCTATCAGCGCTCGCTGCCGATCGAGCACGACGAGGCGCTGCTCGACGTCGAGCTGCCGGACCCGCCAGCGCCGACCGGACACGACCTGCTGGTCGCGGTGCGAGCGGTGTCGGTGAATCCGGTCGACACCAAGGTGCGACGGCGCGACGCGCCCGCCCATGGCGACTGGACAGTGCTGGGCTGGGACGCCGCCGGCGAGGTGTTGGCGGTCGGCGAGGCGGTGGCGCGCTTTAAGCCCGGCGACCGCGTCTACTACGCCGGTGCCCTGCAGCGCCCCGGTAGCAACGCTGAGCGCCAGACGGTGGACGCGCGCTTGGTCGGGCCGATGCCCGCCAGCCTCGACTTCGCCGACGCGGCGGCCCTGCCGCTGACCGCGCTCACCGCTTGGGAGCTGCTGTTCGAACGCTTGGGCATCGCCCCCACAGTCGGGCAGACGGGGACCCTCTTGGCGATCGGTGCGGCCGGCGGCGTCGGCTCGATCCTAGTCCAGCTGCTGCGCGCGCTCACCGGAGTGACGGTGGTTGCCACGGCTGGCAGGCCCGCGTCGGCCGAATGGCTGGGGCAACTCGGCGCCCACCACGTGCTCGACCACACCGCAAGCGCGACATTGGCTCAACAACTGCGAGCACTCAACGTCCCAGATGTCGACTGGGTGGCCAGCCTGACGCACACCGATCAGCACTTGTCCGCGGCCGTCGACTGCCTGCGCCCATTCGGACGGTTCGGTCTAATCGACGACCCGGGCGCTCTCGACATCGGCCTGCTCAAACGCAAGAGCCTGTCGCTGCATTGGGAGTTCATGTACACACGCAGCCTGTTTGCAACGTCCGACCAAGGCGAACAGGGCCGCATCCTCGAGCGGGTGGCGGCATTGGTCGACGCGGGCGCGGTACGTTCGACGGCCGCCATGCATTTTGGCGCCATCAACGCGGCCAATCTGCGGCGCGCCCACGCGCTGCTGGAGCGAGGCGAAGCGCGCGGCAAGGTGGTGCTGTCGGGCTTCGATTGAGCCTAGTCGGGGAACCGCCGCCGTCACAGCCGGTCTAGGAGCCGGTGGTGCTGCGGGCTGAAACTTGCCCTACAATCTGCCAACTTGATTTTGCTGCGGATTTTCCGATCCGCGTCCGAGGAGCGCTGCGAGGCTATGCCCCAGGCTCGGAGCCGCACTCGCGGTCGCAACTGCGCTCACCCTGTCAATAACCCGTGCCGGGCACGGGCAGAGGGTGAGTCCGCCGCTGCCCCCCGGTCACCGTTCAATCTGGAGACTTTATGAACGCTGTGACTGATCTGAACCATGACTTTGCAATCGCCGACATCCTGCTGGCCGACTGGGGCCGCAAGGAAATCGGTATCGCCGAAACGGAGATGCCGGGCCTGATGGCAATCCGCGACGAATTTGCCGCTAGGCAGCCGCTCAAGGGCGCGCGCATCACCGGTAGTCTGCACATGACCATCCAAACCGCCGTGCTCATCGAGACGCTGGCGGACCTCGGCGCCGACGTGCGCTGGGCCTCGTGCAACATCTACTCGACGCAAGACCACGCCGCCGCTGCGATCGTCGCACGCGGCATCCCGGTGTTCGCGGTCAAGGGCGAGTCGTTGCGCGACTATTGGGACTACACCCACCGCATCTTCGAGTTCGGCGAAGCCGGCAGCGCCGGTGAAGGCCCGAACATGATCCTCGACGACGGTGGCGACGCCACCCTGCTGATGCACTTGGGCAAGCGCGCCGAGCGCGACCCGTCCCTGCTAGCCAACCCGCACAGCGAAGAAGAAACCGAGCTGTTCAACTCGATCAAGGCGAAGCTGGCGGTCGACCCGACCTGGTACAGCCGCAAGGCCGCAGAGATCATCGGTGTGACCGAAGAGACCACCACCGGCGTCCACCGCCTCAAGGAGATGTCGGCTGCCGGCACGCTGTTGTTCCGCGCCATCAACGTCAACGATTCCGTAACCAAGAGCAAGTTCGACAACCTCTACGGCTGCCGTGAGAGCCTGGTCGATGGCATCAAGCGTGCCACCGACGTCATGATCGCCGGCAAGGTCGCGGTAGTGGCGGGCTATGGCGATGTCGGTAAGGGTTCGGCACAGGCCTTGCGTGCGCTGTCGGCACAGGTGTGGGTCACCGAGATCGACCCGATCTGCGCACTGCAAGCGGCCATGGAAGGCTACAAAGTGGTGACCATGGATTACGCAGCCGACAAAGCCGACATCTTCGTCACCGCGACCGGCAACAAGTCGGTGATCACCTTCGAGCACATGGCCAAGATGAAAAACGAGGCCATCGTCTGCAACATCGGTCACTTCGACAACGAGATCGACGTCGCCGCGCTCGAGGGCACCTGCAAGTGGATCGAAATCAAGCCGCAGGTCGATCACGTGGTGTTCCCGGATGGCAAGAAGATCATCCTGCTGGCCAAGGGCCGCTTGGTGAACCTCGGCTGCGCCACCGGCCACCCGAGCTTCGTCATGAGCTCGTCGTTTGCCAACCAGACCATCGCCCAGATCGAGTTGTTCGGCCACCCGGACGCCTACGACATCGGCAAGGTCTACGTGCTGCCGAAGCACCTCGACGAGAAGGTCGCCCGTCTGCATCTGAAAAAAGTCGGCGCGATGCTGACCGAGTTGTCCGAAGACCAGGCCGCGTACATTGGCGTGCCGAAGCAAGGCCCGTACAAGCCGGACGCATATCGGTATTAAGCCTCCGCGGCCTCGCGATCAGCCCCGCCTTGTGCGGGGCTTTTTTACGCCGCCGCGATTGCGGCAGATCACCGGATGGCGCAGTTGGCCTGCGGGGGCAAGAGGGTCCAGTGCATCGACGTCACGAGCTCGGTGTGGCCTCGCACCGAGGCCTGCACGCTCGCAACCGGCTGACCCGGCGCAATCTCGGCGACCCAGGGCGGCGCTGGCCGATCAGCGGGCCACACCAGCAGTGCGCCACAGCGGTGCAAGTGCTCCCGACTCACCCACGGCGATTTGCGCGGGTCGGCATCGATCATCACGGCGGGGGCCGATGGCAGATAGAAGGCAACAACACCGCCAGTCCAGGTGTCACCAACCACGGTACGCAGAGGTGCGCCACCGGTTTTTTGACGCCACGCAGCATCCAACTGCGCCGACAACTCGGCGGCTGGGTAGATGGCTTTCGACACCTTGTGCTGCAGCACAGGGCCCCAGCGCATCATCACGGCATAGACCAATGCCAAGACCACTTGCAGCGCCAACCAAGCCAGCCAGGCGCGTCGACTGAACAGGCGAGAAAACGCCGCCGGCCGCCACGCGACAAAAGCCAGTGCCAGTGTCGTGAACATCATGGTGCCCCACATGCTCTTGAACGAATTGCCGGTGAGCACGATGGCCACGGCGCAGATCGCCAAGGGTGCCAGTGCCGACACCCAGAGATAGATTTGCCCGAGACCCGACTGATCAATGCCGAACGAGTTGTGCTTGTCCGCGGGTTGACTGCCGCGCCGCAAGGCCCATGCCGCCACCACCAGAATCGGCAACACGGCAAGCACTTGTGCCCCCACGAAACTGAGTGCGTTCAGCAGATGCCCCGCAAACGTATCGGCGTGCCCCAAGCGATCGCCCAGATAGTGCAATGCGGGCCAGCCATTCCGCATCTGCCACAACAGATTGGCCGCCATCACCGCCGTGGCAGCCAGAGCACAGGCCGCCAGTTTTGCTGCGCTAAGCGTCTGCCGCACCGGTTGTCGCAGCAGGGCAAAGCCGCCCAGAACCAGATAGAGCAAGGCCGCGCTGTACTTGGCCAAGGCGCAGGCCCCCAAAACCACCCCGAGCGCAGCCCACAGCCAGACGCCACCTCCACGCACAGCCAACCACGTCAATGCAAACGCCATCGCCCACAACGGCGTCTGCATGACGTTGTGGTTGAACTCCGGGATCAGCAGGTTGAAGTACAGCTGGGTGGAGGCGAGGTACACGCTAACGAGGCTGGTTCGCTCGTCAAGAAACTGTCTGGCCAACACCCACAGTGCCGCCAGGCCGCCCAGCATCGCCAAGGGACTGAGGATGAATACCGCCCATAGGTTGCGCCCTAGCAAGAGGGTAGAGGCCGCAGTGAGCCATGGTGACAGGGGCGGATGCTTGTAATACCCGGCCTGCCATGACTGACCCAAAACCCACCCTTCGACCACGTCCAGCGGCGGCGAGTCGTGCACAAACACGGGGACCAAGCACCAGGCTGACAAGTACGCTAGCACCAGCAAGAGCAAGGCCAATCGCACCTGTCGGTCTTGCGGGATGAGCATTCGGAACGTTTCCGGCACGGACGAGCGCGTCTTTATGATTTCGCTTCAGTCTACACTTGAGCACTCAGGTGGCCATCAAAGCAGGCCGTATGTCTCACCGCCGCCCAATGGGGCAACAGATTCCCCGGTTCCTATTCGTCGGCGGAGTGGCGACTGCGGTTCAATACGTGGTCTTCGCCCTCGGTCTGTGGTTGGACCAAGCCCCCGCCGCCTTGTGGTCGGGCATCGGCTATCTGGTCGGCTCGGTCGTCAACTACTGGCTCAATCGTCGGTTGACATTCGGCAGCTCTCAGTTGCATCGGCATAGCATCCCACGCTTCTATGCGATGGTCGGTAGCGCTTGTTTGCTGAATGCAGGCCTCGTCGAGGCTCTTGGCCACGACTTGGGTGTTTCACCGTGGCCCGCGCAAATGGTCGCCACAGCAGTCACCCTGGTTTACAACTTCACGGTTTCTCGAACATGGGTGTTTGGCACCCCGAGTAACCCTCGCTGATTTGGCCATGGCGCATGGTCAGTCGGGCGACGCGATGTGGCAATGCCCAGTGCGAGCGCTCTACAGGCTTGCACTGGAAGCCTTCACCTTGTTAACTACGCGACCCTCCGACAGAAGCTCTAAAACGCCTTTGAGGGCAGCCCCAAGGTCGAATCAGGACGCGTGACACGATGAAATCATTCCACCCCCGCAAGGGCCGTCCACCCAACCCGGGCCACAAAGCGCACGTCAGTAAACCGTCGCCCGACCACGACCTGCGCGTCGACACGGTGCTTGTCGCGCAAGGGCTGGCCGACTCTCGCAGCGCCGCTCAGCGGCTCATCGATGCCGGTCGGGTGGTGCTGGCGGGCATCGTCGTGAGCCGGGCATCTGTGCTGGTAGCCGATGCCAATCAGCTCTCGGTGATTCCCGACCCCGCCGACCGTTACGTGTCGCGCGGAGGCATCAAGCTGGCCGGGGCACTGCAACGCACTGGACTGGACGTTCGCGGTCTGCACTGTCTGGACGTGGGGCAATCGACTGGCGGATTCACCGACTGCCTGCTGCAAGCCGGCGCCGCCGGTGTGATGGGCGTGGACGTGGGACGCGACCAGCTGCACTCCCGCTTACGTGATGAGCCACGCAACACCACGCTGGAGGGCATCAATGCACGGGAACTGTCGCCATCTGATCTTAACGATCGCACATTTGACCTGATCGTCTGCGATGCCAGCTTTATCTCGGTCACGCTGCTCATGCCCTGCTGGCCAGCGCTGCTGGCGCCGGGTGGGCATGTTTTGAGCCTGATCAAGCCGCAATTCGAGTTGCAGCCCGCCGATATCAGCAAGAGCGGGCTGGTGAAGAACCCAGCCCGCTATGCTGACGTGGAAAGCCGTGTTCGCGGCGCCTGCGCCGAGGCAGGATTGACGGTGCTCGACTGGTTCGACAGTCCGATCACCGGCGGGGACGGCAACCGGGAGTTCTTTGTCCATGCCCATCACTGACACCGCCTTGGTCTGGTTCCGCCGCGACCTGCGCGACCACGACCACGCCCCGCTGCACCACGCGCTGGCCGATGCCGCCAAGGTGCATTGCGTGTTCGTCTTCGACACCGAGATCCTTGACGCCTTGGAAGATCGCGCTGACCGGCGGGTGGCCTTTATCCACGGCTCGGTCACGGAACTGGACGAGGCGCTCCGCAAGCAAGGTGGCGGTCTGCGGGTACTGCATGGCCGCGCTCGTGACCTCATCCCGCAACTCGCGCGCGAACTCGGCGTGCAGGCTGTCTACTGGGGTCGCGATTACGAACCGGCCGCGCGTGACCGCGACGCCGATGTGATTCTCCAGTTGCAGCAAGCCGGCATCGAGCCGCGCCCGGTCAAGGAGCACGTGATCTTCGAGCGCGACGAAGTGCTGACGCTCGCCGGCAAGCCCTTCACGGTCTTTACCCCATATAAGAATGCCTGGCTCAAACGCCTGCGCGCCACCGAGCCGCCACTCATCGACGTGACCGTGTTTCCGGTCGAGGCGAAGCCGGGACAGCTGCAGGCTCTACTCGCCGACACGCGCATGCCCTCTTTAGCCGAGATGGGCTTCGAACCCACCAACAATGCCGCGCTCGGCATCACGCCAGGCATGACGGGCGGGCGCGAGCGCCTGGCGGACTTCGCCGAGCGCATCGACGGCTACAAGGACCGGCGCGACTTCCCGGCGGTCAAGGGCGTGTCCTACCTGTCGGTGCATCTGCGTTTTGGCACGGTGAGTGTCCGCGCGTGCGCGAGGTTGGCGCTGGGTCTCGTCGAGGGTCAGGCGCCCGCGGGCTCAGCCAGCGACAGCGCGCCGGAAGGCAAAATCGCTTGGCTTAACGAACTCATCTGGCGCGACTTCTACTTCGCCATCCTGCACCACTTCCCGCACGCCGCCAACGGCCCCTTCAGGCCGGAATATGAGGCGCTGGTGACTGACCAGGACGCCGAGCGGCTGGCTGCTTGGCAGGAAGGCCGCACGGGGTATCCACTGGTGGATGCCGCGATGCGCCAGCTCAACACCACCGGCTACATGCACAACCGCCTGCGCATGGTAACGGCGAGTTTTTTTGCCAAGCACCTGTTGCTCGATTGGCGGCTGGGCGAGGCCTACTTCGCACGCAAGCTGATCGACTTCGACCAG
>Ga0209598_10001014_pt1 | contig 22841 bp, 20 predicted proteins | sample M_140807_EF_Meta_FD_187317 | JGI IMG/M metagenome (GOLD analysis project Ga0209598, IMG submission 187317) | Freshwater microbial communities from Lake Montjoie, Canada to study carbon cycling - M_140807_EF_MetaG (SPAdes) (version 2) | ecosystem: Environmental > Aquatic > Freshwater > Lake...
GTGCTTGCCGGAAATGCCACCAATCCAGAGCGCATTAACCGAGGAAGAAATCGCCTCACGGCTTTCCGAGTTGGCCATGGACGCCCCACGACGACACGCGATCGGTCGCGCCTCACGCGAATGGATCATTCGTTGGCACGGGTGGGAACGATGTGCCCGTGACCATCAACGTCTCCACGCTGATGTTCTGTCACGCTATCGTCACACCTCAGGAGTGTGAACCCACCTTGCAGGATGGTCAACCATCACTGCATACCCGCGCCCTTTTGCCGCAACGGTGAACTCATATATTCGATCATGGTAGTCAAGAACATCTTCATTTGCGACAACGCCATGAACATCTCGATAAATATGCGGAGAAATCAGGTAGCGTCCTGGACCAAGAAGTACCCTGTTCAACTCGATCACGAACTTACCTGAACCTTTGACCGGACCGAACTTGATGTCGGCGTCTCGATTGTCGAAGGTTGCGGCAACCACCCCATCCTCGCGAACAATCGTCACGACAACTGCCAGATTGTGTTCATCGCAATTGCCATCATAGTCCAGCCGAATCGTGAGGGAATCACCCCCAAAGATTGTTGTTAACGGTTTCTGTTCGGCATCCAGTAAATTGAACGCGGTAATCCGCACCTCCCCCGTACCCCACCGGTGGGAGATCCTGGACAACGGCGCCAGATCGACTGCCTTCGAATCAGCGTCTTCGAACCTCGACATCGCCGCCCGATTACGTGCCATCGCCTCATCCTGAGAGATAGACCGAAGCAGTGATTCATAATCTCGGCAAACCGTAGCCGGATCTCCGTCTGCCACGAGCCGGCCCTGATCGATCCAGAGTGCCCTCTGGCAAAGGCGTTGAACGAGATAGGTGTTGTGTGACACGAACACAACGGTTGCGCCACCTGCGCAAATTTGCCGGATCCGTTCGAAGCACTTGGCAATGAATGCGCCGTCACCAGCACCAAGTGCCTCATCAATGATCATGATTTCGGGATCGATACACGATGCGACCGAAAAACTAAGCCTGGCCTGCATCCCAAGCGAATACGTCTTGAATGGCATGTCCATGTATGGCCCAAGTTCGGCAAAGTCGACGATCCCGTCATAACGCGCCTCAACGTCGGCGGTCGACATGCCAAGAACAGCGCCGCCGAGATAGACGTTTTCCCGACCCGACAACTCGGGATGGAAGCCACTGCCAAGTTCGAGAATTGCAGACATCCTGGCGCGAATGGTGATCTCCCCTGACGTCGGGGTAGATATCCCAGTCAGGAGCCGAAGAAGGGTGGACTTCCCTGCTCCATTACGTCCGACGATGCCCACGATCTCCCCGGATCCAATTGAAAAACTCACATCGCGAAGGCCCCAGTAGGGTTGATGCCTGGCGCGACCAGTCACGAACTCAATGATGCGATCGATCGGTCTGGAGTAGAGGCGATAGCGCTTGGAGACACCATCAACGGTGATGACGGGGAGCCTCGTACTGGTCTTCGTCATCTAGAGGATGTCCGAAAGTTCCGAACGGACCCGTTCGAACGTGATGAACCCACCGACGAGAAGCATCAGTGAGAACCCCGTGAAGACGGCAAGCCCCACTGGGTCGGGAGCCGTCCCGAGGAATGCGGCGCGATATGCACCGAGCAACGGAGTCAGCGGGTTCAGTCCCACAACTTGGGCTACAAGTGCGGGAAGGTCATCGGTGCGATAGAAGATCGGAGTGAAGAACATCCCGGCGGTAAGGACAATTTGAAGAATCTCGCGCACGTCGCGGACCACGGCGCCAACCGCTCCCAGTAACCAGGCAGTGCCGGCAAGAAACACCAACTGGGCCATGGTGGCTGGAACGAGCCAGAGTAGCGACCACGATACATCCCCGTGAATGATCAACGAAAAGGCCAGTGCACCAATCAGCCCTGCCAATTGGGAGAGCATCGCTGCATACATCCCGGTGAGGGGGAGAACCTGGAGTGGAAACATCGCAAATTTCACGAGATTGCGATGTTCGGCCATGGTCTGAGTCGCCCTTGTAGCAACTTCGGTAAACGCGACCCACGGAAGCAATCCCGTAACTACATAGAGCGCGTATTCGGCGGGAGATGAACCAGGGGTCAGGCGTGCGCGGAAAAGAAACGTGAACAGGAGCGTGTAGGCCCCGACAAACAGCAATGGAGTGATCGCTGCCCACCAGAGGCCGAGTGATGCGCCGACATATCGCAGTCGGACATCTCTCAATGCCATTCGATGCAGGAGTGCACGGTGCACCCAGACCCCGGCCATTCGGCGCCACATTGGCGCGTCGCGGTCGAGGCCATCGACATATCGCCAGGTCATGTCGCTCCGTTACCTGCCGTCCAGAGCCGTCCCCTGGGACTAGCCACAGTCCTGTAACGAATGACCCGCGAATGGGGCGGAGTGTCCCCTCCGGGCATCAGTCACTCTACCCAGTGATATTCGGGGGAGTGGCGTTGCCAAGCCAGCGCGCCAACTTGAGGCGCCGGAAACCGATTGCGCTCATCCGTAGCAGCAACATCCCGTGCTTGAAAACCTGCACTTTTGAGTAGCCCGAAGTTCGCCGACGGTACCGAACCGGAACCTCGAGGATGCGAAGTCCGAGCCGGGCCGCACCGAACAGCAAGTCGAAATCACCGAACGGGTCGAAATCACCAAAATAGGTGCGGTTTGCGACCAGAACCCGGTAGTCAGAGGCCCGCAGCACCTTTGTGCCGCACAACGTGTCCTTGATTCTCTGCCCAAGTAACCAGGTAAAGACCATGCTGAAGAACCGGTTCCCGGCAAGGTTGATGATGCCCATGGCCTCATCTTCAAGCGGGTAAACCAGACGGGTTCCGTTGATGAACTCGGCACGCCCAGTTGCGATCGGTTCGAGGAACTTCGGCATGTCCTCAGGCGGCACCGTGAGATCGGCGTCGAGGATAAACAGGACATCCCCTGATGCGGCCCCAAAGCCCTTGCGGACCGCATCACCCTTGCCCAGCTTGAGCATCGTTACTGGGCCTGCATCCACACCTCGGGGCCCAGCCGTCGGGCTACCTGCAATGGAGGTTCCGTTAGCCGCGCCGACGAAAGACCGACCGACAAACCCGGAGGTTGCGGCGAACGGTGAACTGCGATGGTCAGCCCCTGGCAACGGAACCTGGTCAATCAACTTGATATCGCGCGTTCCGTGGTGAAGGGCGATCTGCTCAAGGATTGCTTCGCGGGTTCCATCAGTGGACGCACCGTCAACGAAGATGATTTCGGTGTGAGCCCCCAAATCCGGAAGACGGTCAACGGCAGCGGCAATGTTCCCCTCTTCATTCCGGCAAGGAACGATCACAGTGCAGGTGAGCTCCTCGGCAACGGGTCGGTTTCCTACTGGACGCACCGTCCACGCGTGGACAAGTGAGAGATGTTGCAACAACGGGATCTGAACGAGGATTCGGTTAGCGATCGATGAAAGAAGCGGGACATGCGTCGGCAACAAGAGCGCCGCATTGCGGGTTCGCGCCTCCAGGTCCGCAAGCACTATCAGGTTCTCGATGTCATTCCGGCCAAGCCAGTTCTGTTCGGCGTCGGGCATCTTCCACCCAAGTCGTTCGCCAAGCCACAAGATCGGCTGCCATGCCCAATTCCATGACGTGATGACAATCGAGGTGCGTGGCCCAGAGACCGCGTGAAGACCGGCAAGGGTCGCTTGAATGTCCTCAAGGTACCCAAGGATGTCCGAACAAATGATGTAGTCGAAGGTTCCGGAAAATGGAAGTTCCTGGGCATCGGCCTGCACAAACGCAAGCCCGTGCCCTCCCCATCGGTCGTTCGCCTCGCGAACCATCTCACCGCTAACGTCTATGCCCACCCCAAAACCGGGCTTCAAGGAGGCAAGCAGGTCACCGGTACCGCACCCAAGTTGCAACACCCGGGCGCCCGGTGGGATTACCTGCCTCGCGAGCCGAAGAACCTCCGCGTGGTAGTACGCGTTGCGTTCGCGCCAACGTGTTCGGGTCTTCGCGTGCCGGTCGAACCACTTCGCAACCTGTTGACGTACACGGTAGCGATAGAGGCGATCATCGGACACAACGCCAAGATCCGGCGCTACCGATTTCCCGTACATCGCCTTGACATCCTGCACTTCGACGCTCATGACACTCCAGAACCCAGTCTCTAAATCCCGTCAATATCCAGAACGGGCAGCGCGCAGCGAGCGGTCCCCAAGGCGACCTACCCGCAAGTATCGCAAAGCAGCCCGAGAAACCTAACGGGTGCCCCCGGGGAGGGCGCCATCTCCGGGCAATCCTTCCGAAACCGCTGCGATCGTCACTGATGCTGTCTGCGGGTCAATGCGCTCAATCCGAACACCCTCCAGCGGCGCGACTGTGACCGGAAGAACGTAGGTGCCGGGAACGAGACCAGTCACATCAACCGTTGCCAACACGTCACCTGTCGCGACACGTTGAAGCAAGGGTTGCGTTCCTACCAGCGTTATCGTCACAACCGATGGCAGTACCACTGCAGATCCACCAACCGGAGTAACTACTACCTCCCTCGTCTGCTGACCGGGAAGCGCAGACACTATGACGCGCACCGATGCAGCAACATCCCTCACGAGAGACACACCTGCCGGTCGGACAATCGCGACTGTTCGCACCTGATCGCCCTGGGCGCCACTGATGTCAATCTCTTGGGTGGACAGAACTGTGAGGGCCTCGAGCAGTCCGGGTTCGCCAACAATCTGCACCGTCAGCGGATCTACAACAACTCCCGACAGCCAATGACCCGATGACGGCTGACCACGGACAACCGGCACAACCGGAACCACCTTGGATCCGGCGATCTGCTCTACCTGCACCGTCACCGTCACCGCCTGGGGTTCAATCCGAACGCTCGAAACTGCACCAGATGCGCCACGCGGTTCAGGTTTCAGAGATCTTTCAACCGTGGACTTCAACTCTTCCATCCGGACAGATACAAACGCCTCGGTCACCTTCTCGATTGCACTGGCCGGACCGCTCACGGTGATTCGGTCGGGCGTGACCAACGGGGGCCCAACAACCCGGAAACCGAATGGAACCGTTCCGAGCTCATTCACCCGAACGGGAATCTCAACCGTGCGGGTTTCCTCTACCCGGACCGCAACCTTGGGCGGAGAATGGGAAACCAAACGAACATCAGGATCCGAACATTCCACCATCACTTCACGCTGCTGGAGACCCGGGCCTGCCTGGTTCAGATCGATGGTCGCGCGAAAGCTTGAAGCCTGTAGGCGTCGCCACGAATCCTCGGGAGCGCTTATCCGTACCCGGACGGCGCCCGTCTCGTTTGCAACCAGAAGTGTGGGCGCCAAACCTCGGACTTCTATCGGAATATCGGTCGGATAAAGGTCTTCACGCTCAGGGTTCTGATCAATCGTAAGTCGCACCCAAAGCACAATCGCGACGACAAGCGCGAGGGCGAACCGCCACGTAACTACTGCCCGGAACACCGACCTCATTGAGAAGCACGGCCGGCTGATGGCGCGACGACGGCCGAAACACGGGGACCTGCCCTGGTCACCCGCTGACGCCAGAGACCTGCGAACGAGTTGGATCGACCTTCACCGTCGCCACGGTCTACCCCAGGCGGCGCGAGGAAGGCGGTCAGCTCCCGCTCCAGGTGCGAATGGTCCGGAAGCCGGTGCAATTGGCCGTGTTCGGCAATGGAGACCGCTCCGGTCTCCTCTGAAACCACGACGCAGATGGCATCCGTTCCTTCAGTGATGCCGACAGCCGCGCGATGACGGGTCCCGAGTTCCGGCCCGAGGATCGGGTTGTCGCTCAAGGGAAGGAGACACCGGGCGGCTACCATCCGATCCTGCCGGATAAGCACTGCACCATCATGCAACGGTGACCCCCGAAAGAACACTTGGTGCAACAGTTCGGCCGACACCAGTGCATCGAGCCGGGTCGCGGATTGCACGTACTCCTCAAGTCCCGTCGTGCGTTCGAAGACAAGCAGTGCTCCAAACCCGCGGTCTATGAGCACTTGGCACCCTCGCGAAACCTCGTCCGCGACCAGCGCACCCGTATGGGCGATTGCCCTTGTTCGGGTGGTTGTCAGGAAGTTGCCAGTCCGCCCCAGTTGTTCCAAGACACGACGGAGCTCGGGTTGAAACACGACCGGGATTGCGATCAGTACCGCAGGCAAACTGTTCTGAACCAACCAGTTCAGGATCGTCAGGTTCAGTGCCGACCCCACAACTCCAGTGGCAAGAAGGACGATCAGCACGCCGCGGACAAGTTGGTCCGCCTGCGTCCCGCGAATCAGGACGAGGAATCCGAAGAGGATGAGGGTCACTATCGCGACGTCAAGGATCGCCAGTGGCGTCACCTTGCCGAGTAACCAAATCGCCTGTTGCACGACCCCGTCTCAGCCCCCCGGCGCGACGCGCCGTCCAGTCAACCCAAGGTCAGCATACCCGTTCACAACCCGGCTAAGTGCCGATGACCTCACACCCCAAGAAGAAGCGTCAGGATTGCCTTCTGAGCGTGGAGGCGGTTCTCGGATTGGTCAAACACCACCGAGTGGGGACCATCCATCACCTCGTCGGTAATCTCAAGTCCCCGATGCGCAGGCAAGCAGTGCATCACAATCGCGTCTGGGCGGGCATGGGAAAGCAACTCGGAATTCACCTGGTACGGCGGAAAGACCTTCATCCGCTCAGCGGATTCGCCCTCTTGGCCCATGCTGACCCACGAGTCGGTATAGATGACATCCGCGCCGTCGACGGCCGCTAAGGGGTCGTCATGCACAACAATCTCGCCGTCACTTTGCAAGGCCAATTGCCGGGCCCGCTCAAGTACCTGGACAGTCGGCTGGTACCCATGAGGTGTCCCCACGTGCAAATCCAGGCCAAGCACACCCGCGGCAAAGATCAGTGAGTTGGTGACGTTGTTGCCATCACCAACGTAGGCAATCTTGAGCGTAGTCAGGCGCCCGCGATGCTCCTCGATTGTCTGGAGGTCAGCCATGATCTGGCAGGGATGACAGAAATCGGAGAGGCCATTGATCACCGGGACGGTGGAATTCGCCGCTAGGTCGATGACCGTCTGATGTGAATAGACCCGCGCCATGATCACGTCAACCCATCGCTCAAGGTTGCGGGCAACATCGGGGACACTCTCGCGTGTACCCATCTGCATGTGATGCTGGGCAAGGTCGATGGCATGACCGCCGAGCTGGGTCATTCCCGTCTCGAAAGTGCACCGGGTCCGCAAGCTGGGCTTCTCAAAGATCATTGCCAGCGTCCGGCCCTCGAGAAGGCGGTGAGGCCTCCGTGCCCGTTGCTCGCGCTTCAGAGCATGCGCGCGCTGAAGGATTGTCCTCAATTCCGCGCTCGTGTAATCCGCGATGGAAACGAGGTCACGCCCGAAAAGTGATTCGGCGGGAGCTCGGGTCACGGTGTCGGTCTCGAAGACAACGGGTAGCGTCGACATTGAAGGAGGTCTCCAGTACGTCAGAGACCGCCACCAGACTGGCGGTCCCGGGTCACTCCGGTGGGCGGTACTCCGTCACCAGGTCACAAAGTATCGGGCATTGCACTGCACGCAGCGCTGACAACCCTTAGCGGATGAATGTGGAAGACGCGCTGGCCAACGCGAGCACGCCCTGCGGAAAGACCCCAAGCGCAATCACGGCAACGCCAGCAACACCAGCCGCCACGGTCACCCAGCGAAGCGGTGTGACCGCCTCAACCCCAGCAACCGGATCCACCATGTACATCTGGTAGACCACCCGCAAGTAGTAGTACACACTGATGACACTGGATAGCAGCCCGATCACCGCAAGCCAGGCATAGTCGGCCTGGACGGCGGCGGTGAAAATGTAGAACTTTCCGACAAACCCCACAGTGGGCGGAATGCCAGCGAGTGACAACATAAAAAGCGCCATGAGCCCGGCCAAGACAGGGTGCCGACGCGAAAGGCCGGCGTAGTCGCTGATGAGTAGATGATCTTCGCTGCGCTTGCCCAAGAGAATCACCACCATGAACGCCCCAAGGTTCATGACCGTGTAACCAACGGTGTAGAAGAGCAGGCTGGCCATTCCCACCCGGCTCGCGGCAACGACCGCTACGAGAATGTAGCCCGCATGGGCGATGCTCGAGTACGCGAGCATCCGCTTGATGCTCTGCTGGGAGACCGCTGCGGTGTTGCCGACAATCATGGTTACGGCCGCGAGGATTGCCAAGATCACCGACCAGTCATGGGACAAAGTCGGGAAGGCAATCATGAACACCCGGGCAATTGCCGCGAATGCCGCCGCCTTGGCGCCAACGCTCATGTATGCAGTGATGGCTGTGGGCGCGCCCTCGTAGACGTCAGGTGTCCACATGTGAAATGGCACCACCGCGGCCTTGAAGCCGAGACCAACGACGAGCATCGCCACGCCAGCCAGCAAGAGTGCAGACGTCGCCGCTCCGGCAACTGACCCGGTCCCGCAGCCGAACATCGCAAAGGTACTGGCGGGATTGATCGCTCGTGCCACGCACCCAAGGTTCGTGCTACCAGTGCTTCCATACACGAGTGCAATGCCGTAAAGCAGGAAACCGGAAGCGAAGGCACCCAACAACAGGTACTTGATTGATGCCTCTTCCGATTCGAGGCGACGTCGCGAAAAACCGGTGAGGATGTAAAGGCAGATCGAAAGCAACTCCAACCCTACAAAGACCATGATCAAGTCCGCCGCCGATGCCATCAGCACCATCCCGACGGCTGAGAAGACGATCAGCGAGTAGAACTCGCCCGGATGAAAGTCTTCCCTTGTGAGTTGGTCGAACGAAAGTAAAACCGTTACCCCGACGATCACGAGGAACAGGACAGTGAAATACTGCGTGTAATTGTCGGCAACCACCATCCCGGAAAACGCAGCCTGTGATTCGTATCCCCAGAGAGAGACCGATGTGCCAATCGCAATGGCCAGGCCTCCAGTGGTCAACCATGCCAGCGGTTCCGGTGATGCGTCGTCACCACGGAAAAGGTCGACCACGAGAACTAGGCACCCGGTCAGGGTAAGAACCACTACGGGTGCAATGGTCCACCACTCGAGCGTCGGTAAGACGAACATCATTGCCCAGCACCATCCTCAGCTTGCGGTTGACGCATCATGGAACCCGAGCCCCCGTACCGCTCGCGAGCACTCCGGTCTGCGGAAGCGCCATCCGCGCACTGATAGCCTCGACTGACGCAGCCGTGCGATCAAGGAAGGGCCTCGGATACACGCCAATCCAGATAATCAGCGCGGCGAGAGGCAGGAGCACCATCATTTCTCGGACCGTGAGGTCGGCGAGAACCAGTCCCGTGCGACCTCCCGCCACATTGCTCAAGCGGTCGTCCGGAGAGGAGAAAGCTGGGTTCACCGGTCCTTGCATTGCACGCTGGTACATCCAGAGCAAATACACGGCACTGAGCACCACACCCGACGCGCCAATGATCGCGAAGGGCTGCAATCCATCGGTAGCGTTCTTGAAAGTCCCCGTCAGGATCAGGAATTCCCCGACAAAGCCATTTGTGAACGGCAACCCGGCCGATGAGAACATCACGAGGGTGAAGACGCCCGCGAATATGGGCATCACCTTGGCTATGCCTCCGAGGTCTGAAATGATCCTCGTGCGGGTTCGTTCATGCAGGAAACCCACAAGCAGGAAGAGCGCCCCGGTCGAGACACCGTGGTTCAGCATCTGAAGAACGCTTCCCTGGAGGGACTCGGTGGTCATTGCGAAGAGGCCAAGCATGACAAATCCGATATGGCTGATGGACGAATACGCCACCACCCGCTTCATGTCCCTTTGCATCGCGGCGACCAACGCACCATAGACGATGCCGACGGTCGCAAGAATGGAGACTGTCCACACTGCGTCATGGGCTGCGGTCGGGAAGAGCGGAATGCAGAAACGCAGGAACCCGTACGTTCCAACCTTCACCATGACGGCGGACATGATCACCGTCGCGCCGGTTGGTGCCTCGGAATACGCATCCGGGAGCCACGCATGGAACGGGAACAACGGCACCTTTATTGCAAACGCTAGTGCAAAGGCTGCGAATAACCACAACTGCATATCAATCGGCAGCGCCCCACCAGGTGCGGTGATCGACTTCAGGACGTCGACGTAGTCGAATGACCCCTTGAGCAGGTAGACCCCAATGATGCCGACGAGCATCACCACCCCACCGGCCATCGTGAAGAGGAAGAACTTCATCGCCGCGTGAAGGCGCCGTTCCCCGCCCCAGATCCCGACAAGCATGTACATCGGGACCAACATGAGTTCAAAGAAGATGTAGAACAGGAAGAGGTCGAGCGCCATGAGGGTTCCCAGAATGGCGGTCTCCATCAGCAGGACCATCACCGAGAACTCCTTGACACGCGTCGTGATCGTGGTCGAGACCGACAGGATCACGAGCGGAAGCATCAAGGTCGTCAATAGCACCAGCAGGATGCTGATCCCATCAATGCCGAGGTGGTAACCGATGCCGTATTCAGGTAGCCATGTGGCACGCTCTTCCCATTGAAACGCTGCCGTTCCAGTGGCGAAACCAAACCAGAGCAACAGCGAGACAAGAAACGTCACGCCGGAAACTACCAGCGCAAGCCTCCGTGACGTACCAGGCTGGTCACTTGGCACGAACAACGCAAGCACCGCTCCCGCAAGTGGGAGGAAGAGCACAATCGAGAGCAGCGGTAAACCGTCCATGCCTTCTCACTCGACAGACCGTCCAGCACCCACGAACCGTGGCCGCCGAACGTCCGCACGTCTCACGCAGTCAGTCGTGCGGGGTGAAGCACACCCGCCTCAGTTGTCATCGGAATGCCCATGACGCCGCCAATACTAGGAACGCACCTACCATCATGGTCACGGCGTACCCACGTACGTACCCAGCCTGGCTTGCACGGAGGACCGACCCGGCACCACGGACCGTCCTGACCACAAGCGTCACACTTCCGCCAATGACCGCAAGGTCAAAGGAAGCGAGGAACGACGCAATGCGCGCCAAGTTCCCCACAATCGCCACCCGATAGAAATCGTCCAGGTACCAACGTGCTTCGAACAACCGTGTGATCGGCCTGAAGATCATCGCGAGCGCCAACGGATTCACCGCCCCTGACAGATAAAGCAGTCCTGCAAGGCTTGCGCCGACGAGTGCAACCATCACCGACAGTCCTGTCAGGACAATCTCGGTCAGGTGTTCAAGCGTGCCTTCCCAGACCCCGGTTGCGGCTACCGCTGGGGCGAGGAACACCTCAATCGGGGAGTCGGGGGACGTTCCTCCGGTAAGGAACGATGGCACCCCAATCCATCCGGCAACAATTGACCCCACCGCAAGGGCAATCAATGGGACAAGCATGGACATCGGGGACTCATGTGGGATCACCGTGTGCCCATGGTCGTCCACACCGCCCCGGAAATCCCCAAAGAATGCGAGGAAAACCATCCGCGACATGTAGAACGCCGTGATACCTACCGTCAGAAGCGCAAGGGCATAGAGCCCAAGATAGACCGGGTCAATGAGTCCGCGCGCAAAGGTCCGGGCAAGGATCAGATCCTTGGAAAAGAATCCTGATAGGCCGGGTGCGCCAATGATCGCCAGCCATCCAACAATGAAAGTCCACGTAGTCACCGGCATGTAGCGACGCAAACCACCCATCCGACGCAAGTCTTGCTGTTCGTGCAGGCCGTGGATGACTGATCCGGCTCCCAGGAACATGAGTGCCTTGAAGAAGGCGTGTGTCATGAGGTGGAAAACGGCAGCAGCGTATGCACCTGACCCTAGTGCCAGGACCATGAACCCAAGCTGGCTGACCGTCGAGTACGCGAGCACCCGTTTGATATCGGTCTGGACAATCGCCACGGTCGCAGCGACAAACGCCGTCAGTGCACCAATCGTTGCCAGCGTGAGCAGGGCGTCAGGGGATTGGTCGTACAGCAGGTGCGCCCGCGCAACCAAATAAACGCCACCCGTCACCATCGTTGCAGCGTGGATCAATGCGGAAACCGGAGTCGGGCCCTCCATTGCATCCGGCAACCAGACGAATAGCGGGATCTGCGCCGACTTCCCGGTCACACCAAGAATAAGAAGCATCGGAATGGCGAATGCGACGCTCTGCGTTGCCAGTACCCGGCCCGGGTCGTCAAACACGCCAGTCGACGCCCCGCCCGGACCACCAAAGAAATCAAAGGTGCCCCAGTGCACCCAGATCAGAAACAGGGCGATGAGCACGCCGAAGTCACCGATGCGGTTCGTGATGAACGCCTTCTTGCCAGCGGCTGCAGCCGACGGACGCGTGAACCAGAAACCAATCAGCAGGTAGGAACAAAGCCCGACCAGCTCCCATCCAACGAACATCAGGAGGAAGTTGTTTGCAAGGACCAGTACAAGCATCGCGAACGTGAACAAGTTCAAGTACACGAAATACCGTGCGTATCCGGGCTCGTCCGCCATGTAGCCAGCCGAATACATATGGATCAGCATGCCAATGCCGGAGACCACCAACACCATGACGCTTGAGAGAGGGTCAAGCAACAAGCCAATGTCTGCGACATGAACCGCAGAATTGCCTGATCCCCACGAAATCCAATCGAAGAGACGCAACTGGAACCCGTGAGGCGCCGATAGTGAGACGAACGAGGTGACAGCGTTCACTCCGACGAAGAATGAAAGAGCAACCGAACCGATTGCGATCAACGACACCATCGTCCGGCCCAACTGCCTGCCAAACGCCAGGTTTGCGACGGCGCCAAGCAGCGGGAAGGCCGGGACCAGCCAGAGTTGTTCGAGCATGTTCGTCCTGTCGCGCCTATCTAGCCACGGAGCCAGTTCACGTCGTCGATATCCACACTGCGACGACTCCGAAAGATGTCCACGATGATTGCAAGCCCAACAGCCACCTCTGCTGCCGCAACCGCCATCACGAAGAAGACGATGATTTGACCATCCAACCGCCCGAAATGCCGGGCAAACGCCACAAAACTCAAGTTGACGGCGTTGAGCATTAGCTCGACGGACATGAACATCGTCAAGGCACTCTTTCGGAGCATGACACCCATTGCGCCGATCCCAAAAAGAACCGCACTTAGGACCAGGTATGCCTCTGTAGGCACGGTACTCGGAAGATTCATAGTTTCTTCATCAATCTCGTGCCTGCAACCCCATCAAGGTTGCTGGCAGTTGAGGCGGTGTCTTTCGATTGAATGCTCATGCGTGTTCGGTCCGCTTGCGAATGAGAACCGACGCCCCAAGGATCGCGGCGAGCAACAGCACGCTCGTTACTTCAAATGGAAACAAGTACCGCGAGAACAGAGTCGCTGCAACCTCCTGCACGTGCCCGGCCTCAGCGGCCCCGACACCCTTCAGCATGATGCCCGCACCAGATGACGGGTCCGCGATGGTGGGCAGTATCGATGCGTTGTCGCCCATCTTGCTCCCCAGCCCCACGCCGGCCAGGACCACCGCGAAGACCACCGCAGTTACGACGCCGAAAGGACGAAGAAACCCCAAAACCTTGTCGAGCGGCTCGGGGTACGCAACGTTGAGCAACATGATCACGAAGAGCATCAGCACCATGATCGCGCCCGCATAGACCGCTACCTGCACCACCGCAAGAAAGTACGCGCCAAGAAGGATGAAGAACACCGCAAAACAGAAGAAATTCAGCACTAGGAACAGGGCGCTATACATCGCATTCCGCTGCAGCACCATGAAAAGCGCCGCAGTGACCGAAATCGCTGCAAAAACTGCAAAGACGACAAACTCCATCGTAGCTTCCTGCCGAGAACTTCCGGCTTGCTTAGCCGGGCATCCACGAGTCGGTCGCCTCGCGCTTGGGCGCGGGTGCGAGCAACGTTTCCTTGCTGTAGATCATCGATTCGCGCGTGTAGTCGGCTAGTTCAAACACCTTCTTCAACTGCAGTGCCTCAGTCGGACACGCCTCCACGCAGAAGCCACAGAAGATGCAGCGGATCATGTTCACGATGTATGTCTTGGCGTACCGTTCCCCGATTGACACCGGTGCGTCTGGCGGGTTCTCGGCACCTTCCACAAAGATTGCCTTCGAGGGGCAAGCAAGCGCGCACAACTCGCACCCGACACATTTCTCCAGACCATTGTCATGGCGCTCAAGCTCGTGCCGCCCCCGATGGCGTGCCGATATGCGAGGGCGTTCCTCTGGATACTGGACCGTCACGGGCTTCTGGAACATATAGCCCAGCGTCACACCCAGACCGCGCGCGAGTGCCGTGACATCAGCCACCGCCCCGGACAGCGCATTTGCCGGCGGGGGCGGAGACTTCACTTCCACAAACGCCACGGTTTCTCTCCTCTCGTATCCCGGAACAACCACCGGCAACCTCGGCGGACCAACAGGTCGTCAATCGAGGTGCCTCCCCACCTGCCCGTGCGCAAGCAACATCCGCTACTGCGCGAACGGCCAAACCCCCAACGGCCAAAGTGCCACTACAGCCGAAGTCAGCAACAGGTTCACGAGTGCAATCGGCAGCAGAACCTTCCAGCCAAGCGACATCAGCCTGTCGAACCTGAGTCTTGGAAACGTCGCGCGTAACCAGATGAACATGAACATGAAGGCGCCAATCTTGATGAGAAAGACGATCGGTCCGAGACCCTGGATGAAGCCCGGGGCGTCGGTAGGAATCGGCCACCAGCCCCCAAGGAAGAGGACCGTAGCCAAGGCAGAGATGTTGATCATGTTCACGTATTCGGCCATGAAGAACATCGACCACTTGAATCCTGAGTACTCGGTATGGAAGCCGGCACCCAATTCGCCTTCGGCCTCGGCCATGTCAAATGGGGCCCGGTTCGACTCCGCGACACCGGCAACCACGTAGATCACGAATGCAATGAGCCCGAACGGGAGGTACAGGGCGTACGGCAAGCCACTGGAAACCTGCTGGTTCACAATCTCATACAGGTTCAATGAGCCAGCGAGCACCAGGGCAGTCATCGCTGCCAAACCCTGGGCCAGCTCGTAGCTGATCACCTGGGCCGAAGCTCGGAGGCCGCCCAGAAGGGCGTACTTGCTGTTCGATGCCCAACCTGCAAGAACCAGCCCGTATACGCCCACCGAGGCAATGGCGGTCGCGTACAGGTAGCCGACGTTGATTTTCGCGACGTACCAGGTCCACGGTTGGCCAAGAATCCGCATCTCTGGTCCAAGTGGAATGACCGCGAAAATGATCAGCGCGGGGATGAGCGCCATCATCGGGGCAACCATGTGGACCCAGAAGTTCGCCTGCCTCGGCGTGACATCTTCCTTGAACGCAAGCTTGATACCGTCTGCAATCGGTTGCAGAAGCCCGAACGGACCGACCCGGTTCGGGCCAAATCGCGCCTGCATCCGGCCGAGGACCTTGCGTTCGGTCAATGTCATGTACGCAAACGCGAGCAGGAGCCCGTTCACGATAACGAACGCCTTGATCAGTGCGGTTATGACGGCCAGGATGATGTCCCAGGTGGCGCCGTCGAGGCCAAATAATCCGTCCATTATCGTTTCATCGGGCATCTGAGAGGGATGCGTCGCGAGCGAGGATGCCCCAGGGAGTGCCGCCACGAACCGGCCGCACCATTTGACCGATGCGCTTCACGTGGCGCTGGTGAGGATACCCCGCCTCGACGGACGTGGCTGTCGTCAACGCATTTGGAAGGTAGGTCTGTGCCATCATCGGCCGCCAATCAAGGCTGCCTCCTGAACCGGAGATAGTGTCACGACAGTGAATGCAACGCCGTGGCGGGCAACCGCATTGATGCGCGGCGATCCCAAGTTGTCGGGGGCAAAGCACACACCAGCCGGGACTCGGCCATTGACCCGCAATACGCGCTCGACCGCACCACCCGGACCATGGATTTCGACCTGCGTCCCGTCCAAAAGGCCAAGCCGGGACGCGTCGTCGCGGTTGATCTCCACATATGCTTCGGGGACGGTGGTCAGCAGCTCGGGCGTTTCGGCAACGATGGTCTCGTTGCCAACAAGTTCGCTCCATGTAACCAACGTAAGACCGTCACCCGGTTCAAAAATGGGAACAGGCGCTATCGTCCGCCAAGTGTCCGAGTGAACCGCGTCGGCCGGTTCGCGGGTAATTGCCCCCTCACTTCCGGGCAGTTTGCCACCCAGGCTGGCGTACGCCGGAATATCGGCGAGCAAGTCACGCGTCACTTCTGAAGTTGCAACGTAGCCAAGCCCGAGACCCATTTCGCCTGAAAGGTCACTCAGGATTCTCCAGTCAGGCAACCGATCCTGTGACGGTCTCACTGCTTGGTAAATCCGTTGCAAGCGTCCTTCGATATTCGTGATGGACCCATCCTTCTCTGCAATGCTGACCGCGGGGAATACCACGTCCGCATGCGAGGCAGTCTCGGTCGCAAAGAGTTCGTGCACCACCACAACGTCGGCGGCTTCAAGTGCCGCAAGCGCCTGCGCACGATCAGGGTGGGTGGCAAGAATGTTCTCGCCAACCAGGTACAGCGCCTTGATCTGGCCCGACGCAGCGCGCGCGATGATCTCCCCCGCAGGCACTCCGCCAACCCCGGGGACAAGTCCGGCGAACTCGGCGCCACGGCCGTTTGCGCCTTCCACAAAGAAATTCACGCATTCGGGATGCCCGAGTGCGCGTCCCAGGTTCCCCAGCGCCGTACCGAGTGACGGAGCATCGTGACGGATAGCCAACCGTGCACCCGCGTACACCAATGGGTTCTTCGCACCGGCCAGGGTCGCCGCGACAGCTCGGATCGTCTCAGGCTTCACTCCGGCGTGCCGTGCGGCCACCTCCACCGTAGTTCCGCTGATAGCGTCTGAAAGGCCGGAAAGGTCGCGGGCTACCCCTTCACCATCGACCGGCGGGGTTTCGACAAGGGCAGCAAGGATGCCGGTGACAAGGGCGAGCTCACTTCCTGGACGATGCCGCAGCCGTTGGAAGGCAATCCTGTCTGCCTCGGTCGCCCGCGGGTTCGCAACGATGAGTTTGGCCCCGGCCTTCGCTCCCTTGCGAATACGCAGCCACTGCACCGGCACTTCGTCGTAGACGTCCGTGCCAATCAGGAGAATGGCTCCGGCACGCTCGGCCTGAGCGAGGGTCGTGTTGAAGGCGTTCAAGCCAAATGGTGCAAGCGGATTGGCCATTGCGGTCTCGGCCCCGACCCGGAAGTCGACGTTCGGGGTCTCCAGAACTTCAGCAGCAAACCTCGCAAGGGCGTATGCATCCTCATTGGTCAGGTTACGCCCACCGATCACACCGATGGCGGCGCCACCATGCTTCTCCTTGACCGCCTGGAGGCGCACCGCAGCACTCCCATGCGCCTCGGCCCAACTGGACGTGCGCAATTCACCGCCGTCACCTGCAACCCAGGGCCCCGAAAGCCGGTTTGGCGATGACGTGTAGTGATGGGCGAACCGGCCCTTGTCGCAAATCCAGATTTCGTTGACTGCCTCGTTCTGGCGGGGACGCACCCGAGCTACCTCGTTCGAACGCGTGTCCAACATGACGTTGCATCCCACGGGACACTGTCCACACACGCTGTCCGCATGGTCAAGGTCCTGCGGTCGCGCCTTGAACCGATAGGTTTCGCTCGTGAGCGCTCCGCATGGACACAGGTCAATGATGTTTCCCTGGAAACGGGACTTCATCGGCTCGTCGCCAACGGTGCGCAACTGTGAGGTGTACCCGCGGTTGAAGAAGGAGAGTTCAGCCTCCCCCGGCACCTCATCCATGAAACGCGTGCATCGGTAACACACGATGCACCGCTCTTGGTCAAGGACCACCAGTGGCGAAAGAGCTGCGCCCTTGCGCGCCAGTCGCTTTTGCTCCTCGAAGCGGCTCTCCTTCGGCCCCCATGCATGCGAGTTGTCCTGGAGCGGGCATTCACCGCCCGCATCACACACCGGACAGTCGAGCGGATGGTTGATGAGCAGGAATTCAATGACGCCCTCTCGTGCCTTCAAGGCTCCAGGGGCCATCGTGTTGATCGTCATCCCGTTCGAAACACGGGTCGTGCAACTGGTCATCATCGCGGGAGGCCGGGGCGGCTGGCCCGGAGGCGACGCCATGCCAATCTCGCACATACACATTCTGCATGCGCCCGCAAGGGACAGTTTCGGGTGGTAGCAGAAGACCGGCACGTCCACGCCCGCGGCCCGGGCGGCTTCTACCGCGAGCGTTCCCGCGGGCACGGTCACTTCGTGGCCGTCAACGGTCAGGGTCACGGTTGCGGGCGGCGGACTTGCGGTCATCGTTCACGCACTCTCTGTCACATGATGGTCCGGGTGGCCTTCCCGATCACCGGCAAACTCAAGAATGAGAATGCCAAACGCCCAGGATGGAACTAGATCAGGACTGATGGGTTCGCTGCTAACCAGCCGCCACCGGGACTCCCGACCCGGCAGCAGAAGTCCTCGCATGCCCGTTGCAGTACGCCTCGAATTCGGGCCGGAAGAGCCTCAATGCAGACGCAACTGAGTTGACGGAGAAGTCACCAAGGGCGCACAGCGTCTTGCGTCCACCGATGTTTCGCGTGACATCCTCGAGGATGCCGAGGTCGCGCGGACGCCCGTGTCCATGCGCAATCCGTCCCAACACATCTTGCATCCAGTGAGTGCCCTCTCGGCATGGCACGCACTTTCCACAACTCTCCCGGGCAAAGAACCCGGCCGCCCGTGCAACAACCTGCACGATATCGGTCTCTTCGCCATAGACGATAATTCCCCCTGCACCAAACCCCACCGGACCAAATGGCGGATGCCAGTGAGGCGGCCTCGTCAGGGTCGCAGTATCCATCTGCACGTTGAGGTCCGTCCCGGGCAGCAGCTGGCACGCAAGCGCCCCAGGACTTACCGCCTTCACCTTCTGGTTCCGCTTCATGCCACCGGCGTACTTGTAGATCAGGTCGTACAGCGTGGTGCCCATCGGCAGTTCATACACGCCGGGACGATTGACATGACCGGAAATCGTATAGAGCTTCGGACCCGGACAAGCCGGCGCACCGATGCTTGCAAACCACGCCGCTCCGCGAACCAGAATATGTGGGACACACATAAGTGTCTCCACGTTGTTCACCACCGTTGGACGCCCGAACAGGCCACCACCTACCTCGATCGGAAAGGGGGGCCTGATGCGAGGTTGAGCACGACGGCCTTCAAGGCTCTCCATGAGCGCGGTTTCCTCACCGCACACATATGCGCCAGCGCCACGCGTGACCGAGATATCGACATTGAAACCCTCCTTGCCGAGGATGTTCCTGCCGATGTAGCCAGCCGCGTAGGCCTCCTTGATGGCGTGCTCAAGCACTTCCGCGCCGTACAGGTTCTCGCCCCGGATGTAGATGTACGCCTGCTGGATACCGACCGCGAAGCAGCAGACAAGCATGCCCTCGAGCAATCCATGCGGGTCTGCATCGATTGCATACCGGTTGCCGTACGTACCCGGCTCAGACTCGTCTGCATTGACCACCAGGTGCCGGGGGCCGGGATTGCGCTTCGTGCCTCCCCACTTCACCCCTGTCGGAAACCCCGCGCCACCGCGCCCCAACAGTTTGCTGTCAGTCACTTCCTTGATGACCGAGTCGGGATCCATCTCCTGCACAGCCTTCGTGAGACCCTGGTAACCGCCACGTAGCAAGTAGTCGGGCAGGAAGCGTCCCCCTTCCCGACCGACAGCAGTCATGAGGACTGGTTCCCATGGCAGAGGCTGACCAGCACCGTGCTGGATGGGCGCGTCAGCGGCGGGTGGCGTCTGGGTCATCTTTCACGCACTCCCTCGATCAGTCGACGGCGGTCACATCCGCGCTTTCCCGTGGGCCGGACGTGAGAGATGGAAACTTCAGGTCTGCAAATAAGGTCAGCTTGAACGGCAACTTGCCGGCTCATGCCGCGGATCCCGGGGCCGGCGGTGCGTGGGCCTCCCAGCCGTCAACCGGAACCGCCTGGGGGCCATTTGCCATCGAAACGGACGGCTTGCCCTGGATGGAAAACGCCTCCATGTTTGCAAGGAATGCGTCAACATCTGCCTCATGCACCGGGCCATAGAACCGTAGGTCAACTTGCACGACTGGCGCGTAGTCACACGCCGCCAGGCACTCGGTGGGCCTGACACTGAACTTGCCGTCAGGTGTCGTTTGCATTCCATGTCCGCCGTGACCGGCTTCAAGTCCGAGACGGTCGCAAATCCGGGCGTACGTCTGGTCACTTCCATTCAGGAAACAGGACGGGTTCTCACAAACCTCGATCAACCGGTCACCAATTTTCCGGCGGTGAAACATCACGTAGAAACTGGCAACCGACGCCACATCGGTTGGATGGAGATCGAGCAGTTCACCGACCTCCTCGAAAACTTCCGGTCCAAGCCATCCGGCCTCTTCCTGCGCCAGCCAGAGCGACGGCATGAGCGCGGCCCTCTTGCTCGGATAGCGGGGAATGAAGTCGTTGACGATTCGGTCACGAGCGGCTTGGCTGAGGGACATCAGCGGTCAATCTCCCCAAGGACGATGTCAATGCTTCCGATGCACGCCACAACATCGGCAACGAGGCCACCGGCAATCGTGTGCTGCAACACCTGAAGGTTGTAGAACGAAGGTCCACGGAATCGCACCCGATGAGGCTTGTTGCTGCCGTCACTCATGATGTAGGTCGCCTGCTCACCACGTGGGGATTCCACCGCCGCATACGCTTCACCGGGCAAGGGCACGGGGCCCTCCGAGACAAGCTTGAAGTGGTGGATAAGGCTCTCCATGCTGGAATGGATCTTCTCGCGCTTGGGGAATGTGATCCTCGGATCATCAAGCCGGATCGGTGCGCCTTTCAGGGACAGCAACCGCTTCGCGCCTTGGTCGATGATGCGCACTGATTCGCGCATCTCGCGCATCCGGACCATGTACCGGGCGTAGACGTCGCCCTCCTTGCTCCAGGCAACATCGAAGTCATAGGTTTCATACCCACAGTAGGGCAGGTTCACACGCACGTCGAACTCGACACCCGATGCTCGCAGGCAGGAGCCAGTGAACCCGTATTCGAGCGCGCCATCACGCGTGATGACACCTACCCCTCGCGTCCGATCAACGAAGATCGGATTGCGACTGAGCAGCGTCTCGTACTCGTCGATCTTGCGTGGCATGACCTGCACGAAGTCCGCCACCAACCCGGCAAAATCGTCGGGGACATCAGCGACAAGCCCACCAATCCGCATGAAACTCGTCATCATCCGAACACCCGAGATGTTCTCCATGATGTCCAGGATCTGTTCGCGCTCGCGCCAGCAGTACATGAACATTGTCATGGCGCCAAGGTCGAGCGCATGGGTACCGAGCCAGATCAGATGGCTGGCAATCCTAGTCAACTCGGACAGCATTACACGCACTACCTGCGCCCGTTCCGGAACCTTGTCGCCGACATCGAACAGCTTTTCGCAAGCCATGATGTACGACAAGTTGTTCGTGATCGGCGCAAGGTAGTCAATGCGATCCGTCAGGACGAGCGCCTGATGATAATTGCGCGCCTCCGACATCTTCTCGATGCCCGTGTGCAGGTACCCCATGTCTGGAATGCACTGGGTGACATTCTCACCCTCAAGTTCCAGCATCAGGCGCAGCACACCATGGGTGGACGGATGCTGAGGTCCCATGTTCAGGACCATCCGGCCAGATTCGGTACGCGTTTCCTCGAGCATCACCATCGTCGTTGCTCCATGATCGCTCTCGGATTGTCAGACGCCGGAAGACGCCGAACGGTAGAACTCGACCGGTTCCTCGCCGAGCGGGAAGTCCTTGCGAAGGGGATGACCTTCCCAGTCATTCGGGGTGAGGATTCGACGCAAGTCTGGATGGTCCGTGAATTCAACGCCAAACATGTCGTAGATTTCCCGCTCCGGCCAGTTCGCCGCTGACCAGATCAGGGCAATCGACGGAATGACAGGCAACTCGCCTCCATGAGCAGCAACGGCGCACTTGACCCGGATGCGCGCATTCGTGGACATCGAATGAAGGATGTACGTGACCTCAAATGGTTCTTCTCGGTCGGGCCAATGGCTACCACCGACATCAACCAGCATGTCATAGCGCGTCTCACACTCACGCCGAAGCCATGAGATTGCCTCGCGAATGTGTTCCGGCAAGACCCGAACCGTCGGCATCCGGTCCGCATACCTCCATGACGGCACGAACGAACCCGGAAACCGTTCGATTACCAAGTCGATATCGGTCGGCGGCGGTGGAGGCGTCTCATCGGCAGCCTGCGTGGCGCCTTCGGAAGGTGGTTGCTGAACCATCGGTCTGCCTTCTTGCGTGAGCGAAGCATCTAGTTGTCAGGCGGCATCGAAACCCTTGGTGAGGTGGGCATCACTGAACGCGATTGCTCGTCGGTCAAGTGGGCCCTGCCCCACGCTGCGTTCCCGCTATGCCTTCACCGTCACAGGTGCCCGTTCGAACTGCTTGCCAAACTGCTTGTCGTACTCGATCTTTGCCTGAAGCTTGATCAAGCCGTCGATCACTGCCTCGGGCCGTGGCGGGCATCCAGGGACGTACACATCAACCGGCACGATCCGGTCGACCCCCTGAACGAGCGCGTAGTTGTTGTACACGCCGCTACATGACGCGCAGGCACCCATCGACAACACCCACTTGGGCTCTGGCATCTGGTCGTAGAGGCGACGTAGCACCGGGGCCATCTTCTTCGAAAGCCGTCCGGCAACGATCATGAGATCCGACTGTCGAGGGGAGGACCGAAACACCTCAGCACCAAATCGGGACACGTCATGCTTTGCGGCACTCATGGCCATCATCTCTATGGCGCAGCACGCGAGGCCGAACAGCATTGGCCAAATG
>Ga0209598_10001016_pt1 | contig 22822 bp, 17 predicted proteins | sample M_140807_EF_Meta_FD_187317 | JGI IMG/M metagenome (GOLD analysis project Ga0209598, IMG submission 187317) | Freshwater microbial communities from Lake Montjoie, Canada to study carbon cycling - M_140807_EF_MetaG (SPAdes) (version 2) | ecosystem: Environmental > Aquatic > Freshwater > Lake...
GTAAGTGGCGCTGCGGATCCGCTGCGGAGTTCGCGGCCAAAGAGCGCATCGAGTTGTTTGAGATTGAGCTGGGCGAGAGGATTGGTGGCGTTGACGACGAGGGCGATGGTCTCGGTTCTACCGTTAGTGGCGTGGCCACCTCGGGCGACGCGGATTTCGAGCAAGGTGTTTTTACCGCGCGTTATACCATGCACGAGTTTTTCCACCGGCCAGAGTTCGCGGCCCATGGGAGCGAGGTCTGTTTCGCTGGCTACGAGGGCGTTAAAGCCGTTGATGGTTCCCGGGTGTTCCCAGCGAGCGCCGGGGTGGACTTCGGGTTGGACTTCGCGGAAAGCGCGCATCCAACCGTTCATGAGACTGGCCATGCCGTCGCTGCCAACGCTACGAATCGCGCCGCGAACAGGTTGGCTGGATTTTACATAGGTGGGGAGTGCGGCGTCGAGAGGAGGAAGCCAGCCGTTCAGCGCGGTGCGTTCGCGGCTTGCGAGCTCCGCGTTCAACGGGAAAAAATGGGCGTAGCGCGCGACAATTTCCTGCCCTTCGCGGCTGAGCACGAAGCGGAGAAATTCGCGCACGTTTTCCGGCAGAGGCGAATCTGGGCGTTTGTTGACTGCCAGGTAGAGTGGACGCTGGAGGGGATACTGGCAGGAGGCGACCGTGGTGGCGTTGGCGGCGATGAACGGTTCCGCGGTGGATTCAGCGAGCGCAAGAGCGTGCGTATCGGCCGCGGGGCTCGCGGAAAAACCGGCAATGCCAATGGCGCCTGGGTTAGCAGCGATCGCTTTCATGACTGCGGCAAGGTTGGGCTGTTCGTCGAGATCGGCATGCCAGAATCCACCGAGAAGGATGCGGCGTTGGGCGAACATGGTGACGCTGCTGTGCACTGGAAGGGTGATGCGTAGGATGGGGCGAGTGGCCCATTCCCCGGTTAGGCCTAGATCGCCCCAAGTCCGTGGATTGGCGGTCGCACCCCGTCGGCGCGTGGCGGAAAAAATGGCGTCGACTTGCGCGAGGGTGAGATGCGCGAGTGGGTTGCTCGCATGGACATGGACGCCCAGCGCGCCGACTTGTCCGGCAGGTACGAAGCTACCGGTGGCGACGCGGACTAAAAGTGGCTCCTTCATCATGTCGCCGGCAAATTGATGCGCGTAGGGCGCGAGTTCAGAGGGCCACGGTTCACGTGCGATGGGTGCGATGTCGGTGATTTCCAGCGCCAGGGCCGCGACGGCGGTGGCGCTCGTTAGGTGTTGCCAATGCGCGCCTTTTTGTAAGAGCGGTTGGAATTTTTGAAATGCCTGTAGCCACGCGTCCATGAGCGGGGCCATGTCGTCGTCGCCGACGCTGCTTAATTTTCCCTTAATTTGGGGCGCGGGCGTGTAGGACGGTAACTGGGGGTCGACTACACCTTCCCCTTGGGTCTGAGTGATGGACAGCGCGAGAAGCAGCATGAGGCTGCCGATGGGGTGGAGACGAAGCAGCATGGAGACACGTTGGGCGGGATAGCTTAAATTCCGATTAAGTTCCGCCTAATATTTGTTCAGGTTTGTCGGGAGGGACTTTTACCTGAACGAAAATTCACCGCTGCTTCAGACCTTATTCAGAAAGTTTCGGCACCATGGGTATCTCTTTAGTTTGTTTTTTAGCACCCCCCCCTACTTTATGAAAAAACCCCTGTCTAGTTGCCTGAAATGGGCCGCGCTTGTGGGCGCGATTAACCTGATGGTTCCTTCCGTATTCGCCCTGAAATACGCTGCAGTGGAACATAATTTGAAAGCTGATCCTGCCATCCCTGCGTGGAAACCGGGTCCAGTAGCCTCCGTCCCAGAGGAGGAATTTAATCTCGTGGGCGCCGATATCATGGATGAGATAACGTTGGGTTGGATTAAAATTTTTCGTGAAGCGTATCCGCGACTAAGCGTGACGATGGAGGCGAGGGCTTCCGGAAGCGGCGTGCCGGCGCTGACCGATGGCAAGGCCCATGCGGCTCCTGTCGGGCGTGAGGCGTTGCCGGCTGAGTTTGAGGCCTTTGTGAAAAAATATGGTTACGAACCTTTTCGAATTAAAGTGGCCACGGGCTCGCTTGGTTCGCTTGGGAAAACGGCGACTTCAATCGTCTTGGTCGCCAAGGATAATCCCATCCAGGGACTTACGTTCAAACAGCTCGATCAGATTTATTCTAAATCCCACCACCTTGGCGGGGCCGAAATCACGCGTTGGGGCCAACTCGGACTCACCGGCGATTGGGCCGATCGCCCGATTCACACCTACGGCTTGAAACCGCCGAATGGGATCGAGCAGTTCGTAAAATGGAAGGTGCTGCAAAATGGCGAATGGCGTGATGGCATCCAAAATGTGAAAGGCCAAGGCTTCACCCATGCCTTCACGGTGGCGTCGAACGACATGAAGACGCAGCTCGGCGGCATCACCTACGCGTTGCTCGCCAATCTGACCCCGGATGTGCGCGTCGTGCCACTCGCCGAAAAGGACGGTCAGCCGTTCATCGCACCGACCATTGAGACGGTTTATAATCATACGTATCCGCTTTCGCGCTACGTTTATATCTACATCAACCGGCCGCCCGGAACCGCGCTTGAACCCAAGACCAAAGAATTCCTCAAGTGCGTGCTCTCACAGCAGGGTCAACGTGTCGTTGCTGCCGAAGGCGTCTTTATGCCGCTGCTACCCTCGATCGTCGCGGAAGAACTAGCTAAACTCAACTAAGGTGAAACGCGGGACGCGATGGAGTCTTCTTTTACTCCTATGTGCGTTGAGCACGACGAGTGCGACGGAACTCCCTTGTGCCTCGGCGGAAAGTATGGATGAACTCATGCAGCGTTGGACCGGTACGTTTTCGGCCCAACACCCAGCCACGCCCGCCCGCGTCACGTTCGAAAGTAAATTTTCGGCTGAAGCGTTCGACGCTTTGTTGGCAGGTACGATCGCCGTAGCGCCTTTTGCGCGGGAGTTGTTTCCTGCTGAACGCGCTCGCTATCTAGCTCAATACGGGAACGAACCTCGGCTGGTGCCGGTGGCGACGGGCAGTCGAGATACCCGCGGCGGCACGCATGCGATCGCGATTTTCGTCAATGCCCGCAATCCACTCACTCGTCTCTCGCTTGACCGACTCCGTGAAATTCTGGCCCGCGATGGTGCGATCACAACTTGGGGTCAACTTGGGCTCGGCGGCGTCTGGGCGCAGAAAAAAATCAATCTTCATGGTATGAGTGTCCGCCGAGAAACCGGCAACCCGCCCGGAATTGTTAATTTTATCGAACAGCGCGTCCTCTCAAGACTTAGCTGGCGCGACGTGATGACGGCGCATGTTGATTCTCCGGGTGGACCGCAGGCACTTGAGCACATCACTCGGGCAGTTGCTGCTGACGAATATGCCTTGGGTTACAGCGGTTTTTCTTATGCCACTCCGGGCACCAAAACCCTCGCTTTGGCCGAGACCGATGCGGGGCCATTTTATGCAGGCTCCACAGAGGAAATCGCCCGCCGCGACTATCCGCTCACGCGCACGATTTATCTCTGCATCAATCACAATGCGGACGCACTCACTCTAGATTTTGTGCGCCACGCGCTCTCGCCTGAAGCTCAACGCAGCATCGCCACCGAGGCGCGGAAATTTTTTCCGTTACCCGCGCCTGTGTTGGCCACAGCGCAAGCCAGCCTCCGTTAACATTAGGCTCCCCTTATGAAAATACACCGACTCATCGCCGTGTTTATCTTTAGCCTCACCGCGTGGTCTTGCCCGGCACTTTCTGCGGCCCAAGGCAAAGGGGCCAAGGGCCCCGTTGCGATTTTTCTCACCTTCGAAATCAAACCCGAAAACCGCGCGCGCGCTCGTGCCGCGTTGCTGAGCGAAGGGGTCGAGCAGTTTGAAGCCTGGAAGACAGCCGGAGTTTTTAAAAATTACCTTCTGTTGTTTCCTAATTACGTGCACATGAACACGACGCGCTGGGATTTTCTCGTGATCTTGGATTTCGAGACTTACGGCGATACGGACAACTGGAAAAAAATCGAGCGCTCCTATCCCGGCGGTCTGTCCTCGAAGTTGCTAGAACTCTTAGTACCCACGAGCACTAACCTCGCGCAAATTTTGGGTCAGGCGAAACTCCATGAAGGCGTGCCTGAGCAGCACGTTTATTCCGTTTCTCCTTACCGTTTTAAAGCCGGTGCCGCTGCTGGCTTGCCCTACGTGACGGCATATGTGCAACCGCAATTAGAGCCCTTCGTGCGCGAGGGCGTGCTGGCGGGCTATGGGCTTTACCTAAATAGCCATGATCTCACGGATTGGAATTACCTGTTGATCTCGGAATACGCAGACACCGCAGCTTTCGGCACGCGCAACAAAGGCGCAGCGCGTGGCCCGTTGCTCGAAGATCCGGCCTGGAAAGGTCTCCACGAAATTAAGTCAGAGATCCGTGAAGAAATGCCGATGTTCTTCGCCGAGCGTCTCGCACCTCTTTCTATTTCAAAATGAACTTATCCCACCTCCTCAGACCCGTCGCGTTCGGAACAGTCTGCTTTATAGCTGTTCCGTTTCTCCGGGCCGAGAAGATCACTCTCGCCGGCCACGATGAAGCCCTCGTCGCGGTCATGCGCCTTTGGACTAAGGAATTTGCGGCAAAAAATCCTGATCTAAGCCCGATTGAAGTGATCGAGTTACCCGCGCCCAAGGCAGGACAGGGCACTTTGGATGATCCTAGCGCACCGCCGCTGGCGCCTAATCTATTACGTTTTGGGCCCACGGCTTGGACCATTTCTAGCCGCGAACGCCTCGAACTCGTGCAGAGAAATGGTCGCCCACCGCTCGAGCTCACGGTGGGTCTCGGGGCCGCTGCTAGCAAAGGCAAGCCGCACGCAATCGGGATTTTTGTCCATCCGGACAACCCGCTGCGCCGCCTCACCCTCGCTCAAATCGATGCTGCGTTTTCGGCGGATCGCCGCCGTGGTCACGATAAAGTAACGAACTGGGGCGACTTAGGTTTGAAGGGTGAATGGGCGAATCAGCCGATACACATTATGGGCCGGCGACTTAATAACACGGTGTCAGCTTCCTTGCGTGAAGTGCTCATGCTGAACGGTGAATTTAGACCGGATTATCGTGAAGCCGCCGATTCTGTTGCGGCCGTCGCCGCGGTAGCGAGCGACCGATTGGCACTTGGTTTTTTTGGGCTAGGTTTCGCTACGCCCGAAGTTCGCGCGGTCGCATTGGCTGAGTCAGAAACCGGTCCGTATATTGAACCAAATGAGTCTACCGTCTCCGACGCAGCTTATGCCCTGCGTCGTGATTTTAAACTCTTGGTGGATTTGGCCCATGGCCTACCTAAACCAGGCACGTTAACGCGCCAATTTATCGATTATTTATTCTCGTCTGAAGCCCAAGCGACGCTCGCTAAGGAAGGGCTTTATCCTTTGCCGCCAAAGCTACTCGCAGTCGAGCGCGCTAAGATCAAATGATTGTCCTCCAAATCAACCCCGCGACGAGAAAGGCATTTTTTTCGCGTAGTCGCGCTGATCTTCAACGCGCTGCACTTTGGGCAATTTGGCTCTACGCCTGTGTGCAAGTCAGTGCGTTCGCGGAGGCTTTGGCTGAGCCGGCTTCTCTTGCGCCTCCTGCAAGCGCGGCTTACCGGCGAAGTGATGGCGCGATCGCTTTAGTCGGCTATAACGACATGCAGGAGATGCTCGAGGCTCTGTCGGCGCGTTACACCCAGCTACACCCCACGCTGCGCTTCGCCCTAGAATTAAAAGGGACGCGGACTGGGCCACCGGCGCTGGCAGCGGGCACAGCGGCGCTGGCCCCGATGGGAGCGGAATTTTCGCCGCTCGAAATCGCCGATTATCGCGCAGTTACAGGGAGTGAACCCGTGGCGATTCGGATCGCTCATGCCTCGCTTGATCCGCGGGCTTTAAGCGGGCCACTCGCGATTTTGGTGCATCGTAGTCATCCGCTCGCAGCTTTAACTGTAACGGAGGTCGCGGAGATTTTTTCGGGAAAAAATCGAGCCCTTGGCTTGATTCCAGTCGGGCTCAAGCCTGAGACCGCGCTGGGTTTATATTTTAAGAACAAAGTCCTCGGTGAAGCTGATTTTGCTAGTGATTTTGTCTCGTTGGGCCAATCGCGTGAAGTTGTGAAATGGGTGGAGGAACATCCCGGTGCGATCGGGTTCGCCGCTGCGGTGCGTGCTTCCGATAAAGTAAAATTTCTCGCGTTAGCTGCCCGAACTGGCGCACCTGGCGTGGAGCTCAACCCTGAAAATCTTGTCGCTGGCCGTTACCCGCTCGACCGCCATCTTTTGATGTATGCTCGGGTGCCTCTAGAGCCGTGGGTGCGCGATTTTCTCGGCTTTATTTTATCACCCGAAGGTCAACGCATCGTTGCGGCAGGCCATCTGGGCTACTTGCCGCTAGGTATAGCGGAAGTTGAGGCCCAGCGCGCTCAATTGAACCTAACGCCCTGAAGAAAAATTCAGATAATGTTCATTCAAACTTAACGCCGCTGGTTTATAAAAATTACACGCCTAGACGCTTGCCCCGCGTTCACCCCGCTAACCCTATGAAAACTGTCTTCAATTATCCCGCCTGTATTTTTAAAGTAACCACGTTGGGTCTTAGCTTGATGGCGGTTTGTTCCCTTGGGTTCGGTCAGACGGCAGCGAGCCCCTCCCCAGTCGCTGCGGGCGATGACGTGGTTAGGCTGGATGCTTTTCAAGTGACGACTACACTTGGCCATTACACGGACACAACGAGTGATTCGGCTATGAAGGTGTCCATTCCTCAGATCAATTTACCTTTCAGTGTCCAAGGCCTGAACGCGGCTTTTCTTACGGACGTGCGCACCTCGCGACTCGAAGATGCCTTCGGGTACGTCACCGGCCTCAATAAACAAGGTGAGGCGGCCAATCAATTTACCCTCCGCGGTTTCACTGCCGCAGGCTCCAATCTCCAAAGCTTGCAGATCGACGGCCTGCCTGGTCCCACCTCACGTTTCGCTTCGCCGCCAACTATCAATGTTGAACGGCTAGAAGTGTTGAAGGGACCCACCTCAGTGCTCTACGGCCAGGCTAACCCAGGTGGTTTGCTAAACGTTATCACGAAAAGCCCCCAGGAGACTCGGCGTACAACGCTGTCCACTTTTGTGAGCACCTACGCCGGTCAGACCAGCAGTTTTGCAGAAGATAATAGCTACACGGTTTCGCTCGATACGACCGGCGCAATCGACACGCAGAAGCATTGGCTTTACCGGATGATCTTTAGTTACGAGGATCAAAAAAGTTATAGAGATTACTATTATCAAAAAAATAAATATTTTTATCCCTCCCTTACGTACCGATGGAATGCGGATACTTTTTTGACCTTCAAAGGCGATTATATACGTGAAAATCGGCAGGCCAATGACGGAATCGCCGTACCCTTTTTGGATGTGTCACTGCTTCCCCCTATTAACGTATCCTACACGGCGCCCGATGCGAAAGATACCGATTATGGTGAATCCCTCACCACCTCTTTCCAGACGAGATTGGCCGACAAGTGGACGGTGCGTACCCTTTACCGTGCAACCTACCACACTGATAGCCGCTCCGCTCAGGAAGTTGCCCAACAAGCAATTGTGAGCAACGCCACGGACTACCGTCTCTCCACGATTGCTCGTCGCCTGCGGCTTCAGGAAAACGTCAAGCGTTACAACTTTCTCGACGCCAATGTATCAGGTGCGATCGGATCGGATGATTTTAAAAACACGCTCATTGCAGGGGTTAACGGCGGCAAGGAATGGCTCGACACCAGCACGATCGCACAAGGTGGCACCACCCCAACCCTAAGCGTGATCAACCTCTACACGTCGGTCCCGGAAGTTGATGCGGCTCCAACTTATCCCACGGCATTTACCGCAGCGGGACTCACCGCACAACGACGTCGCCAAACGCCTTTTTGGAACTATGGATTTTACGCCTCCGATCAGATCAAGCTGGGTAAATATTTTGATGCCTCACTCGGTGTGCGTTACGATCGTCAAGATTCCTATCAGAAGACGACCGCGCGGGCGACGGGTGCGACCTCAGGCCTCAAACAACGCGTCTCCAAAACCCTGCCCTCTACCGGTCTGGTGTTTCACCCCAATACGGATTTCTCGCTCTACGCCAGTTATTGTGAAGGCTTTAAGCCCCAGGCTCCGGGCAATGTAGATATCAACGATAAATCGGATTTCCCACCGGAAACATCCTCGCAGCTAGAATTCGGGATAAAGGCAGATGCCTTTAACCATAAACTCACCGGCGGCCTGAGTGCTTATGACATTAAAAAGGAAAACGTCCTGACCGCGACTGGCACCACCTCGGCTACCGGCAACCCAATCGCCAACCTATCCGGATTGCAGGAAAGTAAAGGGATTGAAGCCAACGTCGCCTATCAACCGCTCCCAAATTGGCAGGTTCAAGTAGGTTATACTTACATAGACGCACGGGTTAAAACCTCTACCACTGTCACTCTTCCGGGCGCGTTGCTTGATAACACTCCCCACCACGCTGGTAATTTATGGACTCGCTATAATATTCCGAAAGGGACTTTCAAAGGCCTTGGATATGGGCTTGGCGTGATCTACGCTGGCGCTCGTCAGGCTATCATTACCAATGTCCCTCGCACCATCACAATTAATCCTACAACTCGGGCAGTAACCGCTACGGGTCGACTTGAGCTACCAGGATTTACTCGTACTGACTTAGCAGTTTACTATAAACGCGGCCGTATTGATTATGCAATCAACGTTAGCAATATGCTAGATCGTTCCTATATTGCTGGTGCTATTCCCGCTGATGCTACTCGCTTGAAGGCCGGAGATCCACGTAAGGTTTCATTTTCTGTTAAATACGATTATTAAGCGATTTGGTATTAATAATCTGTTGTAATTATGTATAAAGGCTAAAATTATTTATCAATAGTCAGGATATAATGAGCCTGTTTTATGCGGGCACTATTAGCTCAGAGCTCGTTCCTGCGGATGAAATCACAAACCCTAGAATCTAAGCCGGTGGTGATTCATCGAAATTACTTGACCACCCTCACCTTTGATCAACTTCGTTCGTGTTGTCACCTGGTATTCGTGGACATTTTTAGGTTATTTAAGTTTCGTTGTTTTTATCGGTTCTATCGCTCTGGGGCGTCCACCCATCGAAACTGAGGACACAGGTACTCCAGATGACGGAAAATGGGAAATTAACACCGCTTGGACTTACACCCGTAGTTCCAGAGCTAAGGATTCCACCCTCCCAACTCTTGATGTTAACTACGGCATCGGCTCGAGCATTCAGTTAAAATATGAAATTGCTGGCTTGGAACGAAGGGCCGCTGGCGAAAAGATCCAGCGCGCGATCAGCGATTCAATCGCGGGAATCAAGTGGCGCGTGCGCGATCAGGAAAATTTTCCGATCTCCGTCTTTCCTCAGATTCAATTTCAAACCCCTGGTTCAAAGGCGCGGGACAAGGCACTCACTGAGGACGGGATCACGACATCTTTTCCCTGGCAAACCAGCCGCGTGATCGGCCTGTCCTCGATCGATCTAGAACTCGGGCCAGTTTTTCACGCCCACGCTGATCCGCGCTGGATTTCCGGGTTAGCCCTCACGCGTCCTTTCGGTCAACGGTTGGAGCTCGCCATCGAATTTCGAGACGAAGTCAGTTCGGATTTTGCCTGCAGCATGCTATCGGTGAATGCCGGCGCTCATATCAAACTGATGCCAGATGCGGGTCTGCTAGTTTCAATTGGACGTGAGATATATAATCACGACTCCGTTCGTGCGACACTCACCGCTTACCTAGGCTGGCAAATTCTGCGCTAGTTACGTTCGAGATCACGGCGCGTTTAGCTAAAGAAAAATTCATGCCTCGTTCAGTCAGTTCTCAGTCTAGAGGATTAAATTACTACTGTTTCTATAACCCACAAATCTATGAAAATTATTCCAGCCCTACTATTCTCGCTTGTACTTGGCGCCTCGGCGCTCTTTGCCGCGACTGCTCCTGCTGCCGCACCAGCAAAGAAAAAAAACTGGGTCGCCCCTGCGCATAAAATTTTTGCTCAGCAACTAGCAGATAATATCCTAAAGCTTCACCCTGAACTAATTAGTGTGACTCTACAAGGCACCCCGCCCGGTGCCGCACAGGATATTTACACGATGTTTGCCGGCTCGTTTCCTGAGCGCATTGGTAACGCCTGCGATCCCGACGATGTTGATGTCATCCTGAAGGGTATCACGATCCTAGATCCGCGCTGGCGTCGCACCAATGATCCTGTAAAAAAATTTGTTATTCTCACTCCCCTCCGTGATGCCAAAGGCGAAAACATTGGATTACTCGTTCTTGCCTATAAAAATGATGGCATTAACGCCAAAACGGACGACGCATTTTATGCCGCAGGTATGAAATTAGGTTTAGAGATTCAATCCCAGATATCGAGTTTCGCCGCACTGTTTGCTCCTTCGAGTTAAAATTTATGACTACGCTCAACAATCGTTGGCTTCTGATTTTTTTAATTGGGTCAGCGCTGGTATCGCCTGTCGTAGCTGGTCCTTTTTACCGGCTCGAATCTGCACTCACGATTAAAAGCTCGAGCCTGCCCAATTGGGATTATCTCAGCTTGGACGCTGAGCGCTCGCTACTTTACATCGCGCGCCGCGAAGATGGGGTTCTAATCTACGATACGATCGCGCGCAAAATCACGGGAGCTTTGGAAAACACCCGCGGGGGTAATGCCACAACGCTGGTGCCCGCATTCGACCGTGGTTTTGTCACCAATCTCGATGGGTCCGTTACCGTGTTTGAACTCTCTACCCGTAAGACTTTGGAGCGCCTAAAATTTGGTGAAGATGCTGATAATGCCTTTTATGACCCTGTGACTCAGCAACTCTTGGTCACCATGGGTGATAGCAAGCAGGCCGCTTTTCTCGATGCGCGCACGGGCAAACTCATGGGCGTACTCAAAATCAATAGCGAAAAATTGGAAGGCACTGCAGCCGATCATCACGGCAATTTTTTCATGGCGCTACGTGATCGCGATAAAGTGATCCGGATCGACGCTCGAACCCGTAAAGTGACCGCCGAGTGGTCCCTTCCCGGTTATACTTTGCCCAACGGACTAGCCTACGATACAGCGTACGAACGCATCTTCGTTTCCACTCGTGGGGAAAACCCGTCGTTACTTGTGCTTGAGGCCTCCAGTGGAAAAATCGTCGCTCATCCGGCTATCGGCCGCGGTAACGACGTGGTGATCTTCGATGCCGAGGCGAAAAAAATATACACTTCAAATGGTTTCGACGGAACGCTCGTCATCATTGATCAAATCGATGCTGACACCTATAAACTCTCAGAGGCGACTACAACCCGGCCGTACGCTCGTACCATGGCTGTAGATTTTAAAACCAAACAGGTCTATTTAGTCACGGCCGAGGGTACAGTAGATCCCTCTAAGACGTGGAAAAGCAGCATAGCTCCTTTTTATCCCAACACCTATTTTTCTGATACCTTCACATTACTGACGTACAACCGGCGCTGATTTTTTTTTTCAATCTATGACATTGTTTTTCCTTTCTCGTCTATTACTCGCTGGTGTCGTCCTTGGCTTCAGCTTGATCGCTGCCTCGGCCGCGCCTGCTCACGTCTTGATTCGAGTGCCCGCAGGCCAGCCGATGCCGGTCGAACTGACGCCCTTACTTTCAAGTTGGCGTAAGGCCGGCAATGTTGCTGGGTTGTTGCTGCTCACGCAGGGTCGATCGGAAAAATCGGAGCGTACGGCAAAATTTGAGTCCTTAGCGGTTTTGGAATTCTCGAGCGAGCAGGCTTATTTGACTTGGCAGCATGATTTAGCGCCTCGTTTGCCCGCTGGTTTAATAGTACGGCGAGCAGATATTCTCGCTCAAAACCAAGCTCAGAATATCGATCACACGCGCGCAATTTTTGTAGTTAATACCTACGCGCCCAAAGTGCCGCCGGCGCGATTCAATGAATTTGTGCAAGGTTACGTAAAGCCACTCTATGAAGTGATGTTCGGCACGAAGCATCTTATCGGTTATGCTGCGTATCTCGAGCGTGGAGAACCAGGTCAGGCGGACGCGATTAATGTGCTCGAATATCGTGATGCTGCATCGTTTAGCGCCATAACGGTCATCAAAACTAATCTGCGCGATCAAGTAGCCGCAGCCGTTCCAACTTATAATCAATTCGATAAAATCAAAGACACTCTCCGGGTTGATGGGTTCGGCACCACAGCAACTTATTCTCCAATTCCATGAAACCCACTTTGCGTCGTTGGTTTCTATCTCTTCATCTTTGGATCGGACTTACCCTAGGTCTATTTATTGTGAGCCAAGCAATTTCTGGCTCAATTCTAGACTGGCGGCCGCAGATTGAGCCTTTGATCAGCTCCAAATTGCTGGTGGTTGAGCCGAGAGGGCCGCGTCAATCGTTGGATGTATTGGTCGCCCGCGCTCGGGCAGCGCATCCGACTTCGGAATTGGATTACGTGCGTCAGTTTAAAGATCCAGCAGCTTCCGTGTTCATTCGTTTTACGAATAAAGATTTCGTCTACCTTAACCCCTACACCGCCGAGGTTCTTGGGATGAGAAATCGTTATGGTCACTTTTTCGGTTGGTTGGAGGGATTTCACCGCTTTCTGATGCTTAATCAAAAGGTGGGTCAGCCGATTATCGGCACCCTCGCCGGAATTTTCGCCGTTAGTATCATTTGCGGCATTGTATTGTGGTGGCCGGCCAGCCGTAAAGCCATGCGGGCCGGTCTCACGCTCAATCCTGTGTTTACGGGGCGTGCTCGCATATTGAACTGGCATAAGACTCTCGGAGCATATACGGGCGTTATATTGTTGTTCAGCTCGCTAAGTGGGATGCCTCAAGGGCTGGAGTGGGTTAAAAGCACGATCTACGCGGTGACGGGAACAGAAAAAGATTCGTCTCCGAAATTTAAAACCCTTTTAGCAGGAGAATTTGTCGGCATGGAACTCATGGCCAAAAAAATTCATACCTTAGTCCCGTCCGCACGAGAGATGTTGATCCATTTTCCAATGGAAGGGATGGTTGAGGCTTTCGCTATTCCGCCGGATGCGCCTCATCCTAATGCACGCAGCATGATATGGATGAATCAGGCTAATCCGGCTGAAGTGGAGTTTTTGCCTTACGAAAAAAGCAGCTTGGGCACCCGGCTTATTTTTTGGGCGCTTTCCTTGCACATGGGTTTGGTGGGTGGCTTGACCGTTCAGATTTTATTGTTCCTCGGGGCGTTATCGGTGCCCGTTCTAACGTACACGGGTATTGCTAGTTACCTCAAGCGTCGCGCAAGTGCAGAAGTGCGCTCCGCCTCCATCCCTGCTTAGAAAATCAGCGTTCCTGCTGCCATCACTTAATAAATTCACACCCATGCAAAATACCCCTCCCACTCCTCGTAATCATACCCAAACCCCTTTTTGGCCCGAGGGTTGGTGGCGGTTGATGGAGATGCGAGTCGGGATTCTGCCCTTGCCGGTCGTCATCATCTTGGTGGGTTTGCTGGCAGCTTTTGTGGTGACGGGTAAGTTTCCGGCTTCCGGCAAGACGCCGCAGGACGTCTGTACCATGATCGCGGTATTGGCCGTTGGTGGTTTTGTGTGCGCGGAGATCGGTAAACGTATTCCGTTGGTCAAAAATATCGGCGGGGCGGCAATTTTCGCGACCTTTATCCCCTCATGTCTGGCTTTTTATCATCTCGTGCCGCCCGTGATCATCCAGACGGTTACAGATTTCACTAAAGCGACGAACTTCCTATATCTTTTTATCTCCAGCATCATCGTTGGCTCGATCTTAAGCATGGATCGGACGGTGCTTATTCGTGGTTTTTTTAAGATTTTTATCCCGCTGGCCGTTGGATCAGTAGCGGCGGCATTGGTTGGGACCGCTGTCGGCGCTCTACTGGGACTCGGTGCTCGCGAAACGTTTTTCTACATCGTCGTGCCAATCATGGGCGGTGGAGTAGGCGAGGGTGCGATCCCTCTTTCGGTCGGATACGCTGAAATTCTACACCTTAAGCAAGGTGATGAATTTGCCCGTGTTTTACCTCCAGTGATGTTTGGCAGCCTAACGGCCATTTTGCTTTCCGGTGCCCTTAATTTTGTGGGCAAAAAATATCCTCACCTTACTGGTGATGGCCGTTTACAGCCTGGTGAAAAAGATGAACTGAACTCTAAGGAGGAAGAGATCACCGGGCACATCGATGTGAGCCACATCGCGGCCGGTGGTAGCATCGCGATCACGCTCTATTTGCTCGGTGTGGCGGCCAGTTCCTTACCCCCAGAAATGTTTCGGTTTCCTGCACCCGTTGTTATGTTATTTATCGCGGTGGCCGTGAAATTGGCCCACGGCGTGCCCCCGATTTTACAGCAGGGGGCTGGCATCGTTTATAAATTTTTTCGCACTGCGGTTACCTATCCTTTGCTGTTCGCTATTGGTATCGCGCTCACGCCATGGGATAAACTTATGGCCGCGCTGCATCCGGCGAATCTTGTCACCATCATTGCTACAGTGGTGACGCTCATGACGACGGGCTTTTTTGTGGGACGCTGGGTCAAACTTTACCCAATCGAAGCGGCCATCGTGAATGCTTGTCACTCTGGCCAAGGCGGCACCGGCGATGTGGCGATTCTCACCGCCGCGAATCGCATGCAGATGATGCCGTTTGCCCAGATTGCCACCCGAATCGGCGGTGCGTTTACGGTGACCGCCGCTCTAGTGGCGCTGAAGATGCTGGCCTAAACCCAGCCTGAATCGTCTGGGCGCACGCTCACACGGGCGGGTTGGCGGGTATTTCGAAAACCACGCGTAAGCCACGGCCGTTGAGCGCAGCTTCCGCGTAAATGCTGCCTCGGTGCAAGCCAACGATGCTTCGGGAGATCGCTAGCCCCAACCCGCTGCCAGAACTACTGTCGCCCAGTCGCACGAATCGCTCAAAAATTCGTTCGCGTTGTTCGACGGGTACGCCGGGCCCTTCATCTTCTACCGCGACCGACCATGTTTTAGCACGAAATTGCGAGATTAAGGTCACCTGCCCGCCCCGCGGTGAAACATTGAGTGCATTCGCGAGCAAATTGAGTAGTACCTGACGGATCCATTTCCCATCGATCGCGACATTCCCCACGTCTTCTAAGCGCTCGATAAATTTGACGCCACGAGATTCGGCAAGCACCCGGGCATCAATCGCAAAAGCTTCCAGCATCATGCGTGGGTCTTGGAGTTGAGTCTGGAGTGTGACGGCCTGCGATTCGGCCCGGGAAAGAAACAGTAGCTCTTCTGTGATCTGGTTAAGCCGGGCGATTTCCTCCAACGCCATGTGCACTGCCTCCTCCTGGGCGGGCTTTAAACCACCCTCAAGCGCCAACTTTTCAGTCTGCAGCCGCACCAACGAAAGCGGCGTTTTTAGTTCATGTGAAGCCTCCGCGGTGAAGCGCCGCGTTTGGTTAAAGGCGACCTCAATGCGATCGAACATTTCGTTAAGTAACCTCGCCAAATTTGAAATTTCATCATGCACTGCAGGGACTGGAATGCGTTCGCCAAGATTATCCGAATTGATGCGAGCAGCCGTTTCCTGGATCAAACGGACCGGCTGAAGCGCCAGCCGACTTAAGCCATACCCGACTGCGCTACTGGCTATCAGCATCACCAGTAGCAAACCCACAAAAAGTTGCTCGTAGGCCTTCATCACTCCTCGAACCTGTCTTTTGGAGGTGGCGATCATTATTTCCATGGGCTCCATGATAAATTCTGAAACGCGCAGCTCCCCAATGCCGTTTACTACAGAATTATAATGGATGCCCAGCTTATCTGGTATCGACTGCCCTTTGAGATTACTCGAGCGAAACACCGTCCCGGTTCCTCTCCGATGAATTTCGATATAAAATAATACGGAAGCGTACTCCGTTGTTTCGCGCAGGCGCTCTTCAATTTCGACCGCAGAGAGCTTGGCGTAGTCGGGGCCTAGCCGCGGCCGAATTTGTTCAAATTCCGCGGCGTTCAATAACTCGAGCGCATCGATCGCATGCTTTTCTAGATAATACCGACCTCCCAAGAAAAGTGCGGCGAAAGTCGCCGTCGAAGCAAACGCATACCAAAACGCGAGGCGAATACCGATCGATTTCACAGCAATTGATAACCCACGCCACGCATGGTCTTAAAACGAGGATGCGCGGGATCTACTTCGATTTTTGAACGCAATTTGCTCATATAAACATCGAGCAGGTTGGTATCCACGTCGTAATGCGATTCCCAGATTTTTTCCGAAATGAGTGTGCGCGGCAAGATGCGGCCTGGATTGTGTAGGAAAACTTCCAGCAGCGCAAATTCGCGGCTGGTTAGATCGATCGGTGCGCCATTAAGCGTGACCGTGCGACCCAGTAAATCCATGCGCAAACCTCGATGCTCCAAAACGGTATCTTTGGCCGCGCTTTGGCGCCGGAGTAGGGAGCGCACGCGAGCGAGTAATTCTTCGAGCGAAAACGGCTTGGCCAAATAATCATCTGCGCCGAGATCGAGTCCTTTAATGCGATCTTGGACCGAGTCGCGCGCACTCAGAATCAGCACGGGCTCGTTGAAACCTCCGCGGCGCCACTCGCGCAACAACTCTAGGCCATCGCCATCGGGTAAACCGAGATCGAGAATGATGGTGTCGTAATGGGTTTCGCAGAGTGCGTCTCGCGCGGCGGCGCAGGTTTGCACCCAGGTTGCGGTGTAAGCCTGCTCACTCAGGCCTTTTTTCAAAAATTGGCCGAGTCGGCGTTGGTCTTCGACAATGAGGATTTTCACGGGGTGGGGTGGTTCCGATCTTGTGTTTATTTAAGCGCCGTTTTTCCGGCCCGCGAGGGCAAACTCCCTGAAGTTTTCTTCAGACCCCATTCACTTCAGATTTATTACTGGGATCTAAAGTAATTTTGAATGCCTTTCTCTTTTTACCGTTTAGCTTTATTTTTCACGGTCCTCGTCGTGTTGCGCCCACTTGCGCAGGCTTCGCGCAGTGGCCTGAACAACACTCCCATCGCCGATGTTTCGGCGAGTGGCACCGGCGTCGTCCAAGGCTATTCGGCTTTTGGGGAAGATCGTAAACCCTCCTTTTTTACGGGTGCGCGCGCGGGCTTTAATCCATTCGGCGAAAGAATCGAGGTGGGCTTTGATACGCGCTGGAAACCGGGTGTTTCGGTGCCGGTTTATTTTAACGCCAAATGGGCCTCAACTTGGGACAAGGTTTGGCCGATGCTGGGTCTCGGCGTGGCCAACTTTGCGCCAAGGGCCCAAGACCGTGATCGGCTGGGACAGCCGCAGACGTATGGCGTGTTCAGCTACGATACAGGCGTCGTGCGTTTCCACTCTGGCTACGCGATCCAGCGCAAAAATAACGCGACGTTTTTTGGTTTGGATCGCTCATGGCTGATTGACGGTCGTAAGCTCACGTTTCGCTCCGACTTAATCGAGATTCAAGACGCCGGCCAATGGCTGGGGAGCGCCGGTTTCACGTATAAATTTACCGATGCACTGGGTGTCGAGCTGTGGGAAAGTAAGCCCACCGAACGCGGCAAAGCTTACACGACTTTTAAACTCGGCTATTCTTTCAAGCGTTGAGGTGGATCCGCGCGGTTAATCGAAAAATTTCCGCGCGAGTTTCCAGCTCACGTAAACTCCCACGAGACTGCCGATGCCGCTCAGCATGAAGTTGGTAAAAAAATCCCAACCCAGCGCCTCGCCCAACCACCAGCCGAGGTAGCCGCCGATGGTAGTGCCGATGAAGATGCAGAGTTTGTTCACGGTTTAACAGGTGCGGTAAGCGTGGGCTTGGTGGCCGCGGCGGCGAGCAGTTGCTCCATCAGGGATTCGGCTGCGGCCGTGGCGATGGCTTGAAGCATGACTCGGTCCGTGTTGTCGCCGACTTCGTAGGTGCACGTGGGGATGCCGAATTCGCGATACGCCCAATTATGCGAGGTTGTGATCGTCGGCTTGCGCTGCGTGGAGCGTTTGGGGGTGTTGTGCGGCAGGCGGGAGGTGATGCCGGCGATCCAGGCGGCAGTGAAACCGGGTAACTGCGAGGGCCAATCGTCGGGCTGCGTGTAGAGTCCGTCCACAAAGCTCGAGTGAAAATCGATGTGGAAATAGTGGGGACCGCGCGCGCGCATGGCTTGAAATTGATCGCGCACGGCGCGGGTCTCGGGGTTTTCCCACAGGCCCCAATCACGGTTGAGGTCGACGCCGCGGGCGTTGTGGCGCCAGTAGCCGCCGTTGACGCCGTCGGGGTTGACGAGGGGTACGAGCATCACGGCGAATTTTTCGCGGAAGCGGTGCGCAAGCGGCGTCTCGGCTACTAGGGTTTCAATGAAGCGGAGCAGCGCCTGCGAGCCGGTCGTTTCCGGTGGATGTTGGCGGCTCACTACGGTGATAAAGTTGGGCTTTGTTCCCGTCGGCACGGCGTTGATCTCGAGTTTGTAAATCGGTTGGCCGAGCTCGGAGCGGCCAATCTCGTTGCGCGTGACGAACGGCAGGCGTTCCAGCGTGCGGCTCCATGCATCGAGGCGCTCGGTGGAGATAATTTCCTGCGCCGAAACCCACAGCGGCTCCGGGCCAACTTTCAGCGTGATCGTGCCTTCATCGGCGGCGGGACCGTGTTTAAAAGCTTCGGCCGGTAATGCGATCCAGCTCGTGCCATCGACGCTGATTTTGGGAATGTAGCGCAGCGCGGTCCCTTCGCAGCTGACGTGGATTTTGATGATTTTTGCCGTTTTGGCGGTGACGCGGAACGCGAACCACGGGCTCGCGTTGATCGGGCGATTTTCCGGCGAGGTCACGACCGCGAAGTGATCGCGAGCGGTACGCGTGCAAGCGTTGATGCGGGCGGCGGAGAATTGCGTGTCAAAGGTGACTCCGTCCTCGCTGAATTCCCAGGTGCGCGCGGGGGTGGCAGTGAGCGCCGGCTTCGCTGGCGTGGCGGCGCGCGTAAACTGCGGGACAAAACTGCACGTGACGGCGGCGATGACACCGACGAGAATAAACGAGGGTACGCGGGGAGCAATTATCATGGCGACGAGTGGGGCGATGAATCGAGGGGAGTATTGGGACTAACTAGGGATTGGGCCGGCGCACTCTGCAAGACTGTGCTCGAATGTGTACGTCTAAGCTGCCCACTTTCGAAGTCCCTCCGTAGGCAAATAATTGCACCTAGTTAGTATGGCGGGACAGTTTGTTCGAATTTTGTTCGATTCTTGGGTTTTTGCATCATATCATTTTTCCTCATTTTGACGAAGTCTTGGTACATTTTTATCGCGATGGCTCTGCTAGGCTGGTCCGGACTGGGCGCGCGGGCGGCTGAAACTGGGGTAGCACCGCGCGGAAATTTCATGTTTACCCACGGTGGGCATACCTTGCGGGTTTGGTATTTTCGCTCGGCGGCGACGCCAGCTGATGCTCCGGTGTTGTTTGTGATGCATGGGGTGGGGCGCAACGCCGAAGAATACCTTGATGATTGGATCGAACTTGCCACGCAGAAGCAGTTTCTCGTGGTGGTGCCGGAGTTTTCGAAAGCAGAATTTCCCGGTGAAGAAGCGTATAATTCTGGCAACATGTTCGACAAGGCCGGTCGCCCGATTCCGCGCGAACGTTGGTCTTATGCGGTGATCGAGCCGTTGTTTGACGCGCTCGCCGCGCAACTCGGCCATCATCGTAAAGACTACATGCTCTACGGGCATTCGGCAGGGGCGCAGTTTGTGCACCGTTTTGTTTATTTTATGCCTGAGGCGCGTTATACTCGCGCGGTGGCGGCCAACGCAGGTTGGTACACGTTGCCGAGCCTCGACGTGACTTTCCCCTACGGAGTTAAAGGAAGCGCGATCGACATGGCGGCCCTGCGGGCGGCTTGGGCGCGACCTCTGGTGGTTTTGCTCGGTGAGGCGGATATTGATCCGAAAAGTTCGGCGCTCCGGCATACCTCGGAGGCCGATGCGCAGGGGCTGTATCGTTTTGCGCGTGGCCAATATTTCTATGCCCAGGCGCGCGCCGCGGCTGCGACAAGTCACGCGCCGTTTAACTGGACCCTCGCTACGGCGCCCGGAATCGCCCACTCTAATAAAGGTATGGCTCCGTTTGCGGTTCACCAATTTTTCCCTTAATTATCACCTGTTTCTATTTTCCTAAACTACCATGACAACACCAGCTAACCCCCCACGCCCAAACCTCGCTGTCGCCTTGTTGGCGAGCGCCGTATTGGCCCTCACCGCCTCCGCTCAGTCGGTCGATCAGACCGTCAAGCTCGAGGCTTTCACTGTCACCGGTTCCAACGTTAAGCGTCTCGATCAGGAAAAAGTCCTGCCCGTGACCGTGTTGGCTGCCAGCGAACTCGAAGTGCGCGATGCCTCGCAGCCTTCCGAATTGTTGACTGCGCTCCCGCAGGTTACCGGCCTCCCCGGCAACGAAACTGCGACCCTCGGCGCCACCGCTCGCGGTGACAACGCCAGTGTCTCGCTCCGTGGTATTCCCTCGAGCAATACGCTCATCCTCCTCAACGGTCGTCGTCTCACGCCGCATCCCATCAGCCAGTCTGAAGCCGGCGCTCCGACGCTCTCGACCAACGTCAACACCCTGCCCAACCGCGGCCTCGAGCGCGTTGAAATCCTGCGTGACGGCGCCTCGTCCATCTACGGCACTGACGCCGTCGCTGGTGTCGTGAATTACGTCACCAATAAAAGTTTCCGTGGCACCGAGCTCGCGTTGCGCTTTGGCGAGACCCGCTACGGCGACGGTCAAGAAACCCGCGCGACGCTCACTCACGGCTTCGATTTCTCGAAGGGCCGGGGTCGCGCCATGATCACCGCCGATTACTACAGCCGCGAAGCGATGTACGCCCGCGATCGTTCTTTCTCTGCCGAAGCCGACAACAGCTACCGCGCTCCCGCGCCGTGGAATCTCTCGACGGTCACCACGTTCAACCTGCGCTCCGCCACGACCCAATATGGAAATTACCTCCTCGGCACCGTGGGCGGCACCGATGCTTACGGCTCGATTAACTCCTTCACCGGCGCGCGTCCTACCGGCGTTCCCGCGACGTTGGCTGCCACCTCCGGCGCCTTCTTCCTCGTGCCCAACGGCACGGGCGGCGCGGCTTTTGCCACCGCCACTCCAAGTCGCGCGGGCGTGACGGCCGATTACTACTGGAACAACAATGCCGCGCGCGTCATCCAGCCCAAGTCCGATCGCACGAACATTTTTGCTAGCGGCGAATTTGACCTCACGAACCGCATCACCGCGTTCGCCGACGCCAGCCTGTACCAAGCCCAGTCCATCACCTATCGCGAAGCCGACGGCATCACCCAAAGCACCGACGGCTACATCGTCGTGCCCGCGACCAATCCTTACAATCCTTTCGGCACGCGCTTCTGGTCGCCGACTGGCGCCGCCAATACCGATGGCACCGCTCGCCTCACCGGCACGCCCTCCGCCGTCTCGATCACCAACAAACGTCTCTCCGATCTGGCGACGCGCACCGATTACGTCGACACCTCAGTTTATCGTGGCGTCATGGGCTTGCGCGGCAAACTCAGCGGCTCTTGGTCCTGGGAGGCAGCGCTGCTTTATTCTGCAGCCCGCGTGATCGAAAATGAAACTGGCCCAAGCCGCAAATCGGCTTTGATTGCAGCCATCAACCAGACCGATCCGGCCAAGGCGTTTAATCCATTCACCCGTACATTTGCTGTGCAAAACGGCACGCTCGTCGCCACGGGAAATTTCCAAAATCCCGACAGCGTCACCTCGACTTTCCGCTCGGAATTTATCCGTAACGGCATCACAAAACTCGGCAGTGGCGACGTACGCGCTTCCGGCGATGTGTTCCCTCTCTGGGGTGGCAACGCCATCGGCGGCGCCTTCGGTGGCGAGTTCCGCTATGAGACCTACGACGATTACCGTCCGCCCTACGCCGGCTTGAATCCCGCCGGCTCCGGCCTCAATCCCGAGAGCAACGACTTCCTCGGCTTCTCGCCCAACTCCGACACCCACGGCAACCGCCACGTCGCGGCCGCCTATCTCGAGACCGTGGTTCCGCTCGTCGGTAACAAATTCACGCTCCCGCTCGTGCGTTCCCTCGAGCTCACTGCTTCCGCGCGCTACGAGAGCTACACCGACTTTGGTTCCACCACCAAGCCGAAGTACGGCATCAACTGGCGCCCCAACTCTTGGATCATGGGTCGCGCTTCCTACAACGAAGGTTTCCACGCGCCTAACCTCGCCCAACTTTTCACCGGCACGCTCATCCGCACGGTTACCGGCAGCACCGATTCTTACCGCAGCGCGGTCACGGGTCTGACCACCGACGGCCCCTCGAATCGCCGCAGCGTCGCTTCCGGTAATCGCGCTCTTAAGCCCGAGACTTCCACCGGTAAATCCGGCGGCGTCGTCATCGACGTACCCTTCGTGAAGGGGCTCTCCGTCTCCGTCGATTACTGGGAAATTGAGCAAAAGAGCATCATCTCTTCATCCGGTTCAATCGCCGATGACACCGCGGCTCTCCAGGCCGCCACGCAAGCCGCCCTCGCCGCGGGCCAGAACATCAACTCCATCGACCTTGGCTCCGGCACCGCCAACTACAAGGGCGACGGCTCCGTGGTCCGCCTCGCGGTTACTCAGGCCGATCGCGATTTCTTCACCGCGTATAACGCCAAGCAAGTCTCCGGCAATCAACGCGCCGTCGTCGGCTCGATCGATATCCTCCGCACGACTTACTTCAACAAAGCCTCCCAGTTCGTGAACGGTTTCGACTTCGA
>Ga0209598_10001017_pt1 | contig 22794 bp, 24 predicted proteins | sample M_140807_EF_Meta_FD_187317 | JGI IMG/M metagenome (GOLD analysis project Ga0209598, IMG submission 187317) | Freshwater microbial communities from Lake Montjoie, Canada to study carbon cycling - M_140807_EF_MetaG (SPAdes) (version 2) | ecosystem: Environmental > Aquatic > Freshwater > Lake...
CGAGCATCCACCCAGAGGCCTCCATCCGTGTCGTTGTTCTCCCGCCTGCGTGCCGTCGTCTCCGGTGATGACTACCTCGATGGCGACTACGACGACGAATTGGATTACGACCCCGGCGAGATGGCCGAAGCGGCGCCATCGTCCTCCAGTTCGGCCTTCCGCAGTTCCAGCGCCCTGGCGCTCAACCCGGATTTCGGCATCGACGATCCCTTCGCCGGCACCAATGTCATCGGCATGCCCGGCATTTCCACGGCGGTGGCGGAGGTGTATCTGATGGAGCCCCGCAGTTTCGATGAGATGCCCCGCGCCATCCAGGCTCTGCGGGAACGCAAGACCGTGATCCTCAACCTCACGATGATGGAACCGGATCAGGCTCAGCGGGCCGTGGACTTCGTGGCCGGTGGCACGTTCGCCATCGATGGCCATCAGGAGCGGGTGGGCGAGAGCATCTTCCTGTTCGCCCCCAGTTGTGTCACGGTCACCACCGCCGGCAGTGAGGAGTCGGCTTCCCCCACGGTGGTGCCGAGCCGTCAGGCCGCCGCCGATTCCCAGGACGCGGCCCCCAGCCCCGCCTGGGGCCGGACGGATGCCCTGGGCTGATCGCGGAGCGCAGGCCCTGGCCGATCCTTCACCGGATCCCGGATCCTTCGGAATCGTGGGGCTGGGTCGGATGGCCCAGGCCCTGCTCGTTCCGCTGATCACCGATGGGGTGATTGCCCCCGGTGCTGTGCGGGCCGCCGTGGCCAGTGAGACCTCCGCCCGCCAGCTCTCCGAGTCCCTCGGTCTGGCGGTGAGCACCGACCCAGCACCCGCCTGGAGCTGCTCCTCGGTGCTGCTGGCCGTGAAGCCGCAACAACTGGAGGCCGTGGCCGCCGCCGCGAGCCGTTCCGACGCCATCGCCCCGGAAGCCAGTGCCACCGGCGGGGCCCCGGGGGCGCCCCCCCTGCTGCTTTCGGTGTTGGCGGGCGTGCGGCTTGAGCGGCTGGAGGCTCTGTTTCCGGGGTGGGTGTGCGTGCGGGCGGTGCCCAACACCCCCTGCCTCGTGCGCGCCGGCCTCACCGGCCTGGCCTGGGGCCAGGGCCTGGATCCTCGGCGCCAGGAGTGGGTGCGCGGCCTCTTTGCTCGGGTGGGGGAGGTGGTGGAGCTTCCCGAAGCCCAGCTCGATGCTTTCCTGGCCCTCACCTCCTCCGGGCCTGCTTTTGTGGCCCTGGTGGCCGAGGCCCTGGCCGATGGGGCGGTGGCAGCGGGCCTGCCGAGGGTCTTGGCGCAGCATCTGGCCCATCGCACCCTGGCGGGCACCGCGGCCCTGCTGCACCAGCGCGAGCTCCATCCAGGCCAGCTCAAGGACATGGTGAGCAGCCCCGGCGGCACCACGATCGCCGGCTTGCGGGAGCTGGAGAGGGGAGGGCTGCGCTCCGCCCTGATCGAGGCGGTGCTGGCGGCGGCCGCCCGTAGCCGGGAGCTCGCCTAGCCAATGATCGGCTCCTTCTCCCCGTCACCCCCGGTTCCCCGTGTTGTGGGAGCCCCGGCCGCTCTCTTCGGCAGTGCTCAGGCAGGGGGGCGAGGCTGTGGCAAAGCCCGCAGGCTTCCTCGCTCGGAGGCGGCTCCCCTTCGTTGGGAGTCCCTGATTTCTGGTCAGTGAACGGCGAAGACCTGCCGAGCATGGCCTCGAAGAGCCTGTGCCTAGCTGGGCTCCTCCTTGGCCTGGCCCAGGCGCGGCTCCGTGCCCGCCAACAGCCGCTGCAGGTTGGCGCGATGCCGCCACACCACCAGAAGGGTGGTGATCACCGCCAGGGCGAGATAGGCGGGCCGCAGCCCGCCGTTGCCGAACCAGCCGAGCATCAACAGGGGCAGGGAGAGGGCCGCCACCACGCTCGAGAGCGACACGATGCGGCTCAGGCTGAGCACGGTGAGGAAGATGCCGAAGCAGGCCAGGCCCACCGGCCAGGCCAGCCCCAGCAGCATGCCCAGGCCCGTGGCCACGGCCTTGCCCCCTTTCCAGCCGAGCCACACGGGCCAGATGTGGCCCGCCAGGGCAGCCAGACCGGCGGCCACCACCCAGCCATCCACCCCCCAGCTTCCGGCGCCGGCGCCCATGGGTTCCAGCACCGCCTTGGCCAGCAGCACCGCCGCAGTTCCCTTGAACACGTCCACCAGGAACACCCCCAGGGCCGGTCCCTTGCCCACCACCCGCAGCACGTTGGTGGCGCCGGTGGATCCGGAGCCCTCCTGGCGGATGTCCACCCCGGCCAGCCAGTGGGCGGCCAGCCAGCCGCTGGGGATGGATCCCAGCAGGTAGCCCGCCAGAAGCAGGGCCAGGGGGGGCAGCGGGGGCATCAGCGGCGCAGCGGCATCAGTAGAGATCCTCCTCGCTGGCGATCTCCCCGGGGGAGGCGGCAAAGGCCAGCCAGAGGGGGAACTGCAGCACCGGCACGGCCACCGCGGCCTCGCCCGCATCGACCACGATGAAGGGCAGTTCGCCCCGCTCCTCCAGTCGGTCGGCCCGCTCGATCAGGGCCTCGGCCCGCTCGAACAGCACGATGCCGCTGGTGGGGCCGAAATCCTCCCGCCCGAGCCCGAGACAATCCTGCAGGCCGCGGCGCCACTCCCCCAGCCGTTCCGGCTGGCCGGCAAGCACCAGGGTCTGGAAGCGGTCGCCGTAGAGCTCCCCCAGCACGGCGATCGCCGCCGCCGTCACCAGCACGTTGCGGTTGCGGCTGCCACCGCTGGCCTGCGCACCCCGGCCGCCCTGGCTCAAGAACCAGTCCTGCAGAAGGGCGGCACCGGCCGGCTCCAGGGTGCGCCTCAGCTTCCAGGGATCGGCATAAAAGTCCGGCTGGCCTCCGTAGCGCTCCAGGGCCTCGCGGATCAGCTCTTCGTCCTGGCTGAACTGCCCCGCCACGGCCGGCACCGTCACGGGCTCGGCGGCCGTCGTCGCCTGGTCGAGGGGAGAGGGCTGCACCACCACCGGAGCCACCATCAGCTCGGCCTGCTCCGCCGCCGCCGCCAGATCCTGAAGGGCGCCCACCAGGTAGGCCTGGAAGCCCTTCACCCGGCTGGCGATCCATTCCGACTGGCCGATGGCATGGGCGCCGATCTCCTGGCGCAGGCGATCCCGCTGCTGCTCAAGGCCGGCGATCTCGGCCTGCAGACCGGCGCGGCGCCCCTGCAGCTCACTGAGGGCCAGCTCCAGCAGGCTGCCCGCGGCGGCCGCCGCCGCCCCATCAGCAAGGGTTGGGCCTTGGGGCCTGGCAACCGGCTCGGCGGGTTCGGCGGTCTGGGGCGGGGCGGTGTCCAGGCTGGGGGCACCGCTCTCCCGGCCGGAATCCGGCGTCTCCTGGGGGACGCCCTGGCCGTCAGGGAGGGGGGCGGCGGGGTCGTCGGTGTCGGGGAAGGGGGTCATGGCGCTGGGTTGGGGGCCAGATGGGCCAGGTGCCGTTCCAGTTGCTCCTGGAGAGCGGCCGGGTCGAACAGCACCGGCAGCAGGTGGAGGCTGCGCTCCTCCCGGAAATAAAGCAGCACCGGCAAACCAGGCCAGAAGAGCCGCCAGGCGAGCCAGGTGGCATAAGGGAAGCAGCGGATTTCCTGTTCACCCCGCCACACCAGCAGGGCCTCATCGTTGAATTCGAGCCGCAGCAGCCGGGCCTGCAGGAGCAGAAAGCCGCCGAACAGCACCAGCGCCAGCGCCAGCCAGCGGAAGCCACCCCAGCTCGGCTGCAGCGGCAGGCACAGGGCCCCGAGCAGGCTCACCGCCAGGGGCACGGCGAAGCTCGGCGCCAGGCTCACGCTCGATCCGGTTGTGTCGGAGGCACCGGAGGCACCCGCTGGAGCGGTTGAACCCGCCGCTCCGGCTCCGCGCGTGGCGCCGCTCGCAGCGGCGTTGCCCGCCTGGTCGTCGCCCGTCTCGGGCGGATGGCTGCTGTTGGTGGGACTGGTCATCAAACCAGCTTGCCTGCCCAGGCGTGATCAGCGTCGCATGGGGGGCCTGTGGCGGGCCCGGATCAGCTGCCGAAGAGAATCTGGGTGAGCACCACATCCATCAGGGCCACGGCCACCAGGATCATCACCACCGCCCCTGTGGTGCTGGATCCAACCTCCTTGGGGCCGCCCCGGGTGGTGAGGCCCCAGCCGCAGGCCAGCACCGCGATCAGTAGGCCGAAAACCAGGGCCTTGAAGAGCATCGAGGGCACATCGCTGGGTTCCATCCAGGTGCGCACCGAGTTCCAGAACACCGCCGGCGGCAGGCCATAGAGCAGGGTGCTGCTCACCTGGCCCGACCAGATGGCCAGCAGAAAGAAGAGCAGGCACTGCACCGGCGCCATCACCACCATGGCCAGCACGCGGGGCACCACCAGGTATTCCACCGGGTCGGTGCGCAGCATCGTGATCGCATCGATCTGCTCGGTCACCTTCATCGTGCCCAGCTGGGCGGCATAGGCCGTGGCCACCTTGCCCGTGAGCAGGGTGGCGGTGAGCAGGGGCGCGATCTCCCGGGAGAGGCCCAGGGCGAGGAGGCCGCCGATGGCGGCGCTGGCTCCCTGCTTGGAGAGCTCGGCCGCCACCTGGATGTTGAACACCGTGCCGGCCGCCAGGGCGGTGATCAGCACGATCAGGAAGCTGCCGGGGCCGGCCTCCAGCAGCTCCTGGATCAGGTCCTGGCGGCCGATGCGGAGCCGGGCGATGGCGCTCACCGACTGCCCCCCGATCAGCAGGCTTGCGCCCAGACGCCGCAGCCAGCGGGGCATCCGACGGCCCGTCAGCCCGGAAGCCAGCCGCCGTGCCCCCGCCGCGGCCTTGCGGACAGCTCGGGGCTTGCTGCCGCCCGAGTCGGTGCCGGAGGCCTCCTGGGGGGCCTCCGGCGGAGTGGGCGACTGATGGATGCGCATCGCCCTGCGGCCGAGGCTCCAGGCCAGTTTCATTGGCTGCGGGCCTGCAGATGCAGCCCTCGCTCGGGCCAGTGGCGCATGATCACCAGGCCAAGCACCACCAGCACCGCCGGAATCAGGCCCATGCAGAGCCGGATCGCCACCAGCGCCGTATCGGGCTGGAGAATGCCGCGGGAGGCCTGATAGCCGCTGAGGCTCATCAGGTTGCCGAAGAGGAACAGGGCCACGCTGATGCAGATCTTCTGGCCCAGCACCATCCAGGCGCTGAACAGTCCCGCTGGTTTCTCAGGGTCAGCGTCGATGGCATCGGGCAGCAGCGACCAGGGGATCAGGTAGGCGGTCGAGGCGCCCAGCCCCACCAGCAGGATGGCGCCGAGCAGCAGCACGAGCCGCATCAGGTTGCCCAGCGAGCCGGTGGGGGCCACCGACGGATCGAGGGGCAGCATCAGCATCGCCGCCAGGCAGCCGCCGATCCACAGCCAAGTGCCCCAGTGGAGGGCTTGCACCCTTCCCCGCACCGCCGCCACCCGGGTCCAGATCTGAAGGCCCACCAGGGTCATGATCTGGAAGGGCAGCAGGATCCAGTTGCTCCAGCTCTCCGGCAGCCGCATCACCACCGGGAGGTAGATCAGGGCGGCGGTCTGCATGATCTGCAGAGCGCACCAGAGCATCAGATAGAGCCCCAGCACCATCAGGAAGCGGCCATTGCTGCGCACGCGCCGCAGCTGGCGGCGGGTGGAGCCGGTTTCCACCTGGGGCTGGGTGGCCTGGCGGGCTGCTGGGGAAATACCCCAGGCGCACAGCAGGGTGCACACGGCGATGATGGCGCCTGAGAGCAGACCAAGCCGCAGGTAGTTGCCGGCGATGTGGTGGTCCTTCAGGAGGATGCCGCCCAGCACGATGCCGATCAGGCTGGCGATGATGGAACCGGTGAAGCGGCTGGTGTTGAGCTGGGTGCGCAGTGTGGTGCTTTCGGTGAGCTCGGCCGGCAGGGCTGAGTAAGGAAGGTTCACACAGGTGTAAAGGCTGTTGGCGAGCACCGAGATCGCCACGAACACCGTGAACTTGACCCAGGCGCTACCGGGCGGGAGCCACCACATCGCCGCCATGGCCCCGCCCAGGGGGATGGCGCTGGCGAAGATCCAGGGCAGCCGCGGTCCCCAGGGGGTGCGGGTGCGGTCGCTCAGCCAGCCCACGATCGGGTCGTTGATGGCATCCCAGAGGCGGGCGATCATCAGCACCAGGCCCGCCATCCAGGGGGGAAGCCCGGCGGCCGAGGTGTAGAAGATGAAGAGGTAGAAGCCGATCAGGGAGGCGGCCATGCCGGTGCCGGCGTCCCCCAGGCCATAGGCGAGGAGCAGGCGGCGCCGTTGGTCCTTGGGCAGCAGGTCGGGGTCGGTGGGGCGCAGGGTTGCTGGGGAATCCACGCCGGAGCTGGCGGAGGCGGAAGACAAAGGCTGGTGCCCTGGGCAAGTCATAATGGGTCAGCCTGGCGGTGCGCTGCCGGCTTGCCAACCCGCCGGAGATCAAACCTCAGGTTCAAACCTGGAGATCCCGGCCAAGCGCCCGGTGATCCATCGGGTGCCTGCTGCCCACAGCAGCATCATCAGGGACAGCCATCAGGGACAACCTGTATCGTGGCTGAGGATATTCATAAGGCTTTCATCCTCCATCGGCCTCGATAGCGGATGCATACCACCTCGTGAAGCCAGCGCCCTTGGTAATCGCGTTCCTTATGTTCGCTGATTCACCATCGTTCACGCAGTCTCTGGCTGAGCTCCATCAGCCCACCGAACCCATCGGTTTCTAGATTTAATAGAATCGATTAACCCTAAGTTGGTTTCGAGATTGTTGTTATCGGGCTGTTATTTTGCGGGCGTAGTTTAGTGGTAAAACCTCAGCCTTCCAAGCTGATGATGCGGGTTCGATTCCCGCCGCCCGCTTCCTCTTCTGCCGCCCCTGGCTCCTGCGCAGGCACTGTTTAGCGCCCATGGGCCTGCTTGGCACCCCGTCCCGACGGGCAGCACCTGGCCGCCTTGACCGCCCAGCCCCTCAGCCCAGCAGGGGCTGGGCCACCAGCAGCATCAGGCTGCGGCTCTCCAGCGAGGCCTGAAGCCCATGGAAGGGTTGCGGGTCATCGGGTAGATCCTCATCCACGGGCAGGGCGGTGTTGATGGCCTGCCGCCAGCCCGTGGGGCAGTGGGGCAGGGCGAAGGACATCGGCTGGTAATAGGCGTTGAGACCGCACCAGAGCAGGGATCCCCGCATCGGGTCTTCGAGGCTCCAGGCCAGGCAGTGGGACCAACTGGCCCAGTCGGGTTGTTCCAGTTGCACACCGTGCCACTGGCGCCAGGGGGGACCGCCATCACCGGCCCGGCGCAGCTGCCCCTCGCCGAACGGCAGTTCGGGGTTCAGCAGCGGGGCGAGCTGGCGGCGCAGGCCCAGAAGGCGCTGCACAAAACGGCGCAGGGCCAGGTCGGCATCATCGGGCCGCCAGTGCATCCAGCCCAGGGGGTTGTTCTGGCACCAGGTGTTGTTGTTGCCCCCCTGGCTGCGGCGCACCTCATCGCCCATCAGCAACATCGGCACGCCCGGCGCCAAGAACAGGGTGGCCAGCAGGTTGCGGATCTGGCGATCCCGCAGGGCGTTCACGGCCGGGTCGCTGCTGGGCCCTTCCACGCCATGATTCCAGCTGTTGTTGTGGTTGTCGCCGTCGCGATCGTTTTCGCCATTGGCGAGATTGTGCTTGCGGTTGTAACTCACCAGATCGGCCAGGGTGAAGCCGTCGTGGGCGGTGAGGAAGGTGATCGTGCGGCCCAGGGGCGCCGCCTGGCCGCCGAAGAGATCCGGATTGCCGCTGAGTCGCTGGCTCAGGGGCCACACCGTTTTCTCATCGCCCTTCCAGAAGCGGCGCAGGTCGTCGCGGAAGCGGCCGTTCCAGCCGGCCACGCGCCGGGCCGGGAAATCGGCCAGCCGGTAGAGCCCGCCGCAGTCCCAAGGTTCGCTGATCAGCTTGAGGTCGGCCAGCTCCGGGTCGGCCTCCATCGCTTCGAACAGGGGCGGCAGATCCAGGGGAGCCAACTCCTCGCCACGGCTCAGGGCGATGCCCAGATCGAAGCGGAAGCCGTCGATGCCCAGCTCCACGGCCCAGCAACGCAGCGATTCGAGGATCAGGCGGCGCACCAGCGGCCGGTTGGCGGCGATGCTGTTGCCGCAGCCGCTCACATCCAGATAGTCGCCGCGGGCGTTCTGGTGGTAGTAGATCGAATCGGCCAGTCCCCGCCAGCTCAGGGTGGGACCGTTCTGGTTGCCTTCGCTGGTGTGGTTGTAGACCACATCCAGGATCACCTCCAGCCCCTCCCGGTGGCAGGCGGCCACCAGTTCGCGCACCTCCCGGCGGGCCGCGAGGGGGTCAGGGTCGGCCAAGTAGCCCGGGTGGGGGGCCATCCAGCTGATCGGGCTGTAGCCCCAGTGGTTGTAACGGCCGGCCGGCGCGTCCTGGGGGTCGAAGGCCATCACCGGCAACAACTCGATCGCCGTGACCCCCAGCTCGCGCAGCTGGGGCAGCACGGTGATCAGGCCCAGCAGGGTTCCCTGGCGATTCTCCGGCACCGGGCAGTGGGATCCCTGGGTGAAGCCGCCCACGTGGAGCTCGTAGATCACGCTGGTCTGCCAGCGGTGGCGGGGGCGGGGGGCCGAGGCGAAATCGAAGCGATCCCGCTCGGTCACCACCCCCTTGAGGCAGGAGGCCGTGTTGGGGATGGCTCCCACGGCCGTGCCCCGCTCGTAGACCTCCCAACCGCCGATCGCCCGGGCACAGGGATCGAGCAGCACCTTGGAGGGGTTGAAGCCATGGCCGCCGCTCTGAAGGGGGCCGAACACCCGGTAGCCGTAGCAGCAGCCCAGCCCGACCCCTTCCACCTCCACATGCCAGTGGTCGCCGGAGCGGTGCCGCCCGTCCAGCTCGATCACCTGCTGGGGTTCACTGGCGCGGCCATCGGCGAACAGCAGCAGCTCCACCCGGGTGGCCAGGGGGGCGACCACCGAAAAATTGACACCGGCCGGGGTGATCGAGGCTCCCAGGGGCGAGGGTTGTCCGATCCGGTGCGCCGCCAAGGGCCCTTGTCCAGGTTGAAGCAACGCTAGTCCCCGGGTTCCAGGGGGTCTGTGGACAGGGCGGCCGTTTCGGGCGGGGGCCTCCACGGCATCGCGGCCCGGCATGCTTCCCAATGGCACCGCCGCCACCGATGGCTGAACCTTCGTCTCCTCCGCCGCCCCCTCCGCTCTCCGAACCGCACGGCGCGGCACGGCCGTCCGAGCTGGAGCCGCTCACCGCCGGGGGCGAAGCCCAGCCGCTCCTCCCGGCTTATGCCCCATCGGTCTCGGGCGAGCCATTCTCCAGCCCCCTGGAGCCCGGCCGACCCCCCACCGCCGTGCAGCCGGGGCTCTGGCTGTTCGCCCCCAACCGCGACACCCAGGGCGGCAGTGCCTGGCTGCTGGAAACGGCGGAGTTCGATCTGTTGATCGATTGCCCGGCCCTCAGCCAGGCCAACCTCACCTTCCTGGCGGAACGGGGGCGCCGCGCCCCAGAAGCGGGGCGAATGGTGCTCACCGGCCGGGATGGTCACGGCCGGTGCCGGCGCCTTCAGGAGCGGCTCGGCTGGCCCGTGGTGGTGCAGGAACAGGAGGCCTACCTGCTGCCGGGGGTGGATCCCCTAATCACCTTTGCTGGTGAAGGGGAGATCGCCCCGGGGCTTCGGCTGCTATGGACCCCGGGGCCCAGTCCGGGGGCCTGCGTGCTCCATGCCCTGGGGGAGGGACCCGCGGCAGACGGGCTGTTCTGCGGGCGCCTGCTGGTGCCCGTGGGCCCTGGAGCGCTGGCACCGCTACGGCGGCGCAGCACCTTTCACTGGCCCCGCCAGCTGGCGAGCCTCGAGCGCCTGATCCGTTGGCTGCCCCCCGAATCCCCGGGCTGGATCGCCAGCGGGGCTGGCCTGGGGGCCCTGCGGGGCGGCCGGATTGTGACCGGGGCCGCGGCCCTGTTGGCAGGTCTTCGTCCCGACCCGGCGGACCCCGGCGAGCCGCTGGTGGCGCCCTGAGCAAGGCCGGCATGGTCCGCCGACCGATCCGGCTGCTGTGAAATCCCCGTTTTCCTTGTTGCAGCCTGGCTCCAACCTCCATACGATTGGCGCGCTTCATTCCTGGCGGTCGGGCCATCTCCGACTCGCCTCCCCATCTCCAACGACACGACCGCCATCCGGAGGCCTGAGAAGACCCATGAACAAAGCCGATCTCGTCAATCTCGTTGCGGCCCGCACTGAGCTCACCAAGACCGAAGTGTCCCTGGTCGTTGACGCTGCCATCGAAACCATCATTGATTCCGTGGTGGAAGGCAAGAAAGTGTCGATCCTGGGCTTTGGCTCCTTCGAGCCCCGTGAGCGCTCCGCGCGCCAGGGCCTCAACCCCAAGACCGGCGACAAGATCAAGATTCCGGCCAAGCGCGTCCCCGCCTTCACCGCCGGCAAGCTCTTCAAGGACCGCGTGCAGGGCTGAATCCGCGCGCAGCATCCCCATCGGTCCTGCAGCTCAACGGTCCCCCGGGACCGTTTTTTTGTGAGGCCCTTCGGCGCCCTCGTCCCAACCAGGGGGATCCGGGGCTTCGCAAGGGGATCTCCAGGTTCAGCATGGAGATCCGATGGGCCCAGCCATGGAGGATCCCTGCGCTGATGTCACGGAACCCTCGGAGCCCTCGCTCCTGCTGCCGGACCATGTCGTCCTCCTTCTGGAGGCCGGGGTGGCCCGCCGCGCCCGGGGCTACCGCGGCCGCTTCGCCCCCTCCCCCACGGGTGCGCTGCACCGAGGCAATCTGCGCACCGCCCTGCTCGGCTGGCTCGAGGCCCGTCTCCAGGGGGGGGAATGGTTGCTGCGGATCGATGACCTCGACACCCCGCGCAACCGTCCCGGGGCGGAGGAGGGACTGCTGGCGGATCTGCGCTGGCTTGGGCTGCTCTGGGACGGACCGCCGTTACGGCAGACCCGCCGCCGGGGTCTTTACGCCACCGTTCTTTCCGCCCTGCGCCGCGGTGGAGCCCTTTACCCCTGCCGTTGCAGCCGGCGGATGCTGGCGGACATTTCGGCTCCCCACGGCCCGCTGAGCGTGTACCCGGGCTCCTGCCGCCGTGCGCCTCGCCAGTGGGGCCGCGATCAGGGCCGTCTGCCGAGCTGGCGCTTCCGTTTGCCTCCTGGCGTGATCCAGTGGGAGGAGCGCTTTGCGGCTCCAGGCCGCCTCGATGGCCCCGCCCAGGTGGGTGACACGGTGCTGCGGCGGGCCGACGGGGTGATCGCTTACCACCTCGCCACGGCGGTGGATGAGCTGGCGCTGGGGATCAGCAACGTGCTCCGGGGCCAGGATCTCTGGTTGTCCACGGCACCCCAGGTGGCGGTGATGGCGGCCCTGGGATGGACTCCCCCCGCCTATGGGCACGTTCCCCTCTGGCATGACGGGGCCGGCCACAGACTCAGCAAACGGGAGGCCGCCGAGGGACTGGCGGCTTACCGGGCGCGGGGCCTGGATGCACCCGCGGTGATCGGCGAACTGGCGGCGAGCCTGGCCCTGGTGCCGCCGGGCTCGCGGCTGTCGGCCGATGAGCTGCGTCAGTCGCTCAGTCCCGGCGATCTGGAGCGGTGCCTGCGGGCTTATGGGGTGGATGGCGCGGGGGGCGCCCGTTTTTAAGGAAGGTTTCGGGATCAGGGCCCTGTTTCGCCGCCACAGTGTGGAGACGCAAACCAGATGGGTTCTTGTCCATGCTCACCACCTTCACGCCTGACCGTGGCGCCGACCTGGTCGCCCACCCATTGGATGGGGCCAGGGTGGCCGATCTCCGTCCCTCAGCGGGCCCGCCTGAGGCGCCAGCGCCGATTCCGTGCCCCCAGTGCGGCGGCAGCGGCATCCTGCGCATGGGCGATCAGCAGTTCCGCACTTGTCTGGAGTGTCTGGGGCAGGGCCAGCTCAGCCGCACCGTGCAGCAGGAACTGCTCTTTCCCTCGCTCAGCCTCAGGGTTTCCGCTGGCCGCGCAGAATGAAAAACACGGTGGTGGCCACCACTGCCGCCAGGGGCACCGCAGTGAGCAGAAGGAGGATCACGGCGGTCCAGTCGGTGTACATCGGCTGCAGGCAACGGATCAAGCCACCATTTCAGCAGGTGTCTTGCGCCCCCCCCGCTGGAGCGGTGCACTGGGAGGTCTCGCATCACCAGACCATGGCCCACCCCGATCCCCTGTTCGGCGAGCCACGCTCCGGCGGCTGGGGTCCCCGGTTGTTTCGAGCGGGGTTGCTGGTGTTGCTGCTCGCGGCGGCTTCCCCGCTGCAGGCCGGGGTGCGTTTCGAGAACTGCGTGACCGGTGCCGATGGCTCCATCACCTGCGACACCGTGCCCACCGGTAACACCCTCGCCGACGATGAGGCAGCCCGTTTCGGACTCTTTGCCAACGCCAGCCCGGGCTGGAACGAATTCGATCCCTATGCCGGCTACGAGGACGACTTCGGCGGCAACCAGAGCTGAGTGCCTGGCGAGCCGCTGGCCGCGCCCTGCCACGCCTGCCGGCTTACGTGTGGTTGCGCCTCTTACCCCACCGGTCCGGTGCGGGAGTAGGTGTGGAAGGAACTGGAAAGCAACGATGGCCCAGATCCTCAACGGCAATCCCGGTCCTTCCTGCCGCCAGGACGCGGAGAGGATCACCACGCCCGCCGGATCCACCATCGAGCCCACTGCCGATGGCCACTACCGGGTGTGTGACGCCCGCAGCCACTGCCGCCGGGCCGACAGCCTCTGGGAGGCACAGCAGCTGGTTCAGTGGTCTGAAGTGCACCATCAGCCCCTCGATTCCGACTCCCAGTGAGGCGCCACCGCAGCGTCTGGTGGTGATCGGCTTCAACGCTGGAATCAGCAGGTCAATTTGCCTAGGGTGCGCGAGGTGTGTTGACCCACTTCACCCTTTCTCTGTTGGTGCCACCGCGATGCATTTCTGGGCTCCTGAGATCGACCCCGCCCATCCGATGGACTGCACGCAACCGGAGCGTTATGTGCTGAAGCGGCTCGGTTCCGGCCAGTTTCTCGCCATCGATCAGCGGGATCAGAGCCTCAAGGATGTGGCGGATCTGGCCTCCGCCTATCTCTTCCATACCCATGAGGCGGCACTGCGGGCCGCCAGCGAACTCAACCGGCTGGGCAGCAGCGTGGATGTGGTGAAAGTGGAGTGAAGCCTGCAGCAGGTTCGCTCTGCTTCACCGCGATGCCAGCTCAATAGGGTCCCTGCAGAGCACCCCGTGGTCTGCCATGAACCGCCAGCACCAGCGCACGCTGGAGGCGATCTTTGCCCACCCCCTCCACCATGGGCTCAGGGTCCGCGAGGTGGAGGCTCTCTGCACCGCCCTGGGCGCTGAGCTCGAGCCGACCGGCGACCACCGGCTCAGGATTCGCCTGCCGGGCGGCCAGGACACCTGGATCCGGATCGGTGAGGGGGTGCACCATCCCGATCTCGATGCGGAGGCCATCCTCCGGGTCCGTCACCTGCTGGAGGCCGCTGGCGTGCGGCCGGGCCATCCGCAGGCTGATCCACCAACCGCCCGAGGGGATCAGGGACTGCGCCTCGTGCTGCACCTCAGCCACCAGGCCACCGAGGTCTTCCGGCTGGAGGCCGCTCCGGAGGGCGACAAGGTGGAGCACGGGGTGCTCCACCCCCACGGTGTGTGGGGGAGCGGCGAGAATCTCACCCACCGCCATGACCGGGACATGGCCGGCCAGCGGGCCCCGCGGGACAACGCCTACTTGGCCCAGATCACCGCCGCGATCGCCGCGGCCGATTCCGTGCTCCTGCTCGGCCACGGCACGGGCGAGAGTGACATGCGCCAGGTGCTGATCGATTATCTCCACACCCACCGTCCCGATCTGCTCGGCAGGATCGCGGCGGTGGAGACGGTGGAGGCCCATGGAATCGGGCCGGCTGCGATGCTGGCCATCGCCCGCCGGCACTTCGGCAACCTGCCGCGGCGGCATGCCCTGGTGGAGCCTGGAGTGGAGTCTCCCCAGCCCTGAGTGCGGCGGAGTTCAGTCGCAGGAGCTGTCGGCCCGGCTGCCGGTGAACCCGGTGAGGCGGAACACCTGGGCCCGGATCTGATCCCGCCAGGTGCGCCAAGAGCTCTCGGGCCGGTTGTCGTCCGTGACAGCGGCCTGCCCCGACACCGTCCAGCCCATGGGCCCGATCACGATGCGGGCGATCGCCAGGGTCCGCCCCAGGTGGGCGGGGCTGGTGACCATGGTGAGATTCCCCCGGCGGTGCATCGAGTCCAGCAGGTGGGCCAGGGCACCCACTTGGCCAACGGTGTCACAGCCCGGTTCGAGGCGAACGATTCGGCCTTCCACGCGGGGCCACTCCCCCCGGGCCATGAGTTGCTGGACGTTCACTTGTTGACTGGAGGGGCGGCCCTGGAGAACGAGCAGCGAACCCGGCTTGTTTTTCCAGAGCGCCAAGGCCATGACGGTTCGCTCGGGATCTTCCACGAACACCGAGATCACCTCCATCGGCGCAGACGAGGAGGCCGTGCGGCCGCCATGGAGGGGGGCCAGGGTTGGGGCGATCGATGGCCAGGAGAGCCAGAGTGCGCCACCGCCGAGGCCGAGCAGCAGCAGGGGCTTGCGGAGCAAGGCGGTCGGAATGCCCGCCAGGCTCACGATCAATTCGCGCAGAGGCCGGCTGATGGCACGCCTCAGGATGGATCGGGGTCGCCGCCTCCGCACCCGGATCCGCTGGGAGCGAACGCTCTGGGGCTTCATTGGATCGGCTCTCCTTGGCTCGGAACCCAGGGGCCAACCCTCCGGCGCCCCTCTGTTGTTCCCATCGTTTTGGCCGTCACCGTAGGTCATGCGTTAGCGGGAGAGGCCCCAAGCAGGCCAGGGTTCCGCTCAGGCATCAGGATCAGGGGATGACAGCAGTTCTCCCTCCCGATTCGGCCGTAGCGGCGTTCGGATCCAGTTTCACGGCCATCACCCTGGCGGAGTTGGGTGACAAGACCTTTTTCATGGCCCTGATCCTCGCGGCACGGCATCGCCCCCGCTGGGTGTTCGTGGGCGCCTTCGCCGCCCTGGCCTGTGTCACGGTGATTTCGCTGCTCCTGGGGTTTGGGCTGCGGGAGCTCTTCCCGAAGGCTCTGGTGCCCTGGTTGGCGGCCGGCCTCTTCCTGAGCTTCGGCCTCAAACTGCTCCTCGATGCCCAGGGGATGGGCGCCGATCAGGCCTGCGGGGAGGCCGAGGAGGCTGAGGCGGCGGTGAACGCCGCCGAAACCCGCCATCCGGTGGCGCAGGGGTGGGCCGTGATTCAGGAGGCCTTCGTGCTCGTGTTCATCGCTGAAATGGGCGACCGCACCCAGATCACCACCATCGTGTTGGCCGCGGCGCCGGCGTTCAGTTTCCTGGCCCTGCTGGCTGGTGCCCTGATCGGTCATGGGCTGGTCACGGGGGTGGCGGTGGGGGCAGGCCGCTGGGCCGGTGCCCATCTGCAGGAGCGCCTGCTTTACCGGCTCAGTGGCGGTCTGTTTCTGCTTTTCGGTCTGGCTGCCCTGCATCAGGCCCTGGGCTGAAACCCTGGCAGTTAGCCCTCGTGCCCCGTTGTCACGGCTGGGAAGCGGCTGGCACCCCTAGATTGTTTCGATCGGGTAGGCGGGCGTCAGGGCAGGGCCCAGCAGAGTTCGAGGTAGGCGGTGTCCGGGTTCAGGTCAATTTTCGGAATTCTTTCCTGCGAAGCCCCGATGCTTTCGCTTCAATCCATCCATCAGCCCCACCAAGCCGTGGCTGCCCACCTACCCCGGAGTCACCCATGACCATCAGCGAGCCCGTACAGGCAGCCCTCACGAGCGAGGCTGATCGCTGGATTGTGGTGGGCTCCTCCACGAATCCCGATCCTGGCTTGGCGGTGCGTGAGGCGCTGGCCCCGATCAGCGAACGGGCCAATCCCAGGCTCACGATCATTTTCTGTTCGCCCGCCTACAACCTGGCGGAGGTTTCCCGTCTCGTTCAGGCCTCGGTGGGTTCCGGTGAGGTGATCGGCTGCTCCACAGCCGGTGAGCTGCTGCGGGACCATCCGATGACCGGTGGGCTGCTGATCTGGGCCCTGGGTGGCGAAGGCTTCGCGGTCACCACCGGCGTGGGCCTCGGGGATCCGACCACCGGGCTGCGCGACGCGGCCCAGAGCGCGGCCCAGTGCCTCAGGCGACTCGAACGCAAGGAGCACACGATCCTCTTCCTTCTGGCCGATGGCCTCTGTGGCGATCAGATGGAGGTGGTGCGCGGCGCCTACGACGTGACAGGCGCGGGCGTTCCCCTGGTGGGTGGATGCGCCGGTGATGATATGGCCCTGCAGGCCACCCAGCAGATCCACAGCGGTGAGATTCTCACCCATGCCGTGGTGGCTGCTGCCATCACCTCCAATGCCCCCATGGCAGTTGGCATCGCCCATGGCTGGGAGCCCCTCAGTGAGGCCATGCTGGTGACCGGCAGTCGGGGAACCACGCTGGCAACCCTCGACGATCGACCCGCGCTGGATGTCTACCTCGACACCTACGGGGCACCTGCCGAGGTTCGCAACGATCCGGCTGCTTTCTTCGATTTCGCTCACACACGCCCGATTGGCATCGCCCGCCGCAATCGAACCGAAATACGCTATGTGTATGGCGCCGATTATGAGAAGCGCACTCTCACGATTTTTGCCGAGGTTCCGCAGGGCGCAATGGCCTACCTCATGCACGGCAATTCCGATTCGGTGCTGCATGCCACCGCCGAGGTCTGTGCCCTGGCCGAGCAGGCCCTGGGGGGCCAACCGGCCAGGGGATTCATGCTGCTCGAATGCGTGGCCCGCAAGTCATTGCTCAGCAATGCCGGACTGCTCGATGAGAGTCTGAAGTTGCCCACGGTCGCGCCCGAAACCACCGTGGGCGGCTTTTACACCTATGGGGAAATCGCCCGCACCGAGGGGTCCGGCGGTCTCCACAACCAGACGGTGGTGGCCCTGGCGCTCGCATGAGTGCCGCGCCCTGGTCACTGCATGTGCTGTCGGAGGTTCTGGCGGCCTTCACCGTTGGGAGCCCCACGGCCCTGCGGGATGTGGTGAGCCGGGTGGCCGAGGCTGTGGATGCCGAGATCACCGCCATCGTGCGGCAAGGCGGCTTTGCTCTCTGCGTCGGTCTTGAGGATCGCGACAAGCCCGCGCTGGCGGCGGCCGTTGCGGAGCGGCTGCCGCTGCTCAACCTCGGCGGTGCCCCCCTGCATCTCTATTGGGCTCCCCTCGATGGCGGCGACTGGATGGTGGTGGGCCGTTTCCGGGAGGACTACACCCTGGAGGAGCGGGCCCTGCTCAGGGCCATGGGACGGAGCATCCAGCTCAGCACCCAGGTGCTGGCGGCATTGGAGGCGGAGCAGGAGGCCCTGCGGGCGGAGCAGAAGGCCAAAGAGCTGGCCATTCGCGAGGCCACGATCGATTCCCTCACGGGCCTTCCCAACCGCCGGTTTCTGTTGACGCGTCTGGCTGAAGGGCTGGCCCGTTGTGGCGGCCGGGGCGAGCCCCTGGGCCTGTTGTTCATCGATCTGGATCGCTTCAAGCACATCAATGATGTGTATGGCCACAGCACCGGCGATGCCTATCTCCAGGCGGTGGGCGAGGCCATCAACGATTTCCGCGACCATGACATCTTTGTGGGGCGGTTGGCCGGTGATGAATTCATTGTGATTGTTGCTGCTGCCAGCCTGGAGATCCTCAAGCATCTGGCGGAAAACATTCTCAAGTGTCTCGATCGCCCCTGGACCATTGGGGGGCGAGTTTTGCAGTATTCAGCATCGATCGGCTTGGCCCTGGCTGAACCCGGCGACAGTCCCCAGGATCTCCTCGATAGGGCCGATCTGGCGATGTACAGTATCAAGCAGAAGACCCCTGGTGGCTACGCTTTTTTTGAGCCCTACATGCTGGATCAGGCGCGGCGTAAAGCCGACCTGGAGACCGAGATTCGCAGGGCCCTACGAGGGGATGAACTGATCTCCTTTTTTCAGCCGATCATCTCCGCTGCCCATGGTGGTGTGGTGGGATTCGAGGGCCTGGCCCGCTGGCTACATCCCGGGCGGGGTTTGCTGGCACCAGAGGATTTCATCGAGGTGGCTGAGGAGGCTGGATTGCTGCGGGATCTCGATGCCCGGATCCTCCGCGATGCCTGCTTCAGTCTGAGTGGCTGGCGGTGTGTTCAGGAGGGTTTTTGTCCACGGCTTTCGATCAATATTTCGGCCGCCAGTCTTCAGGATGCATCGCTGATTGAGCGGGTGACCGATACGCTGGCGGCTTCGGGTTTTCAAGCTGAAAATCTCTTGCTGGAGGTCACCGAGACATCGCTGGTCAAGGATGTGGAGCGGGCTCGTCACAACATTGTCAATCTCAAGAGAATGGGCGTAAGGCTTGCGGTGGACGACTTCGGTACGGGTTATTCCTCGCTTCGTTATCTGCGTCAGTTTCCGGTGGGAATGTTGAAAATAGACCGCTCTTTTGTTTCAGGCCTGGGCGAAAATCATGATGACGACATTATCATTGAAACCATTATTCGCATGGCTGGCTCCCTGGGAATTCAGGTGGTAGCTGAAGGCGTGGAAACATCGAGTCAGCGCTCCATTCTCTCCGGGCTCGGCTGTGATTTCTTCCAGGGTTATTTGTTAGGCCGGCCCCTGGACGGTCCGATGTCCGAGCTGCTTTTCGCCCGCTCCGAGCGGCGTCTCCTGCAGCTCGGCCCTGAGGCCTTCTGACTGATTCCCTTGGATCCGCCGCCGTGCGCCCCTGCCGCACCTGCGCCAGTGCCAGGGCCTACAACAGAGGCCCCAGGGGCCTTCGCAGCGAGGCGGGATCCAGCCCCTCACGCAGCGCCAGCACCACACCCGCGGCTTCGGCGTAGTTGGCGGCGTTGATCACCTCCAGGCCCAGGGCCGCGCCATTCACCTGCAGCAGGCAGGCATTGCCGGTCACGGCGATCACCGGAATCCTCCTTGCGGCGCAGGCCAGCACCGCCTCGCCGCCAAGGGCGCCAGCCGGGGCGATCACGGCCCCCAGGGAGGCGGCCTCCAGCCGCGCCCCGGCAGCCATCCCAACAGGCACCAGCGGCACCAGATCCGGCGCCCGGCTCAGGCCCACCAGCACGCAGGGCAGGAAGGTGTGGCCCAGCTCCTCGGCCGCCGCGCGGGGATCGAGGGCTGGATCCAGCGGAAGGGGGGCCAGGGCCGGGGCATGGGCGCAGGGAATGCCGAATTGGCGCACCAGCAGATGGCTGATCACCGCCTCAGCCCCGGCCAGTGCGTCGACGCCGGAGCCGGCCCGGTAGGCCGCCAGGGCCTCGCTGCCGGGGTCCTCGGGAAATCGGGCCACGGCGGCGATGGCGGTGGCCCCTGCTGCCACCAGTTTTTCGCCGGCGCGAAGCAGCGCGTCGGGGCGTTCCAGGGTGCCCCAGCTGCTGCCGCTGGGGCCGAGGCTCAGGCCCACCCCGAGGGGGCTATCGGTGGTCACCACCGGGCCGATCGAAAGGCCCAGGGTGGCGCGGCAGGCCTCGGCCGCCTGGATCTGGCGGGTGCGCAGCTCCGGTTCGATGCCCGCATCCAGCAGCAGTCCCACCCGCCGACCGGCCACCGGGGCCAGGGCCAGCTCGCCGGCGGCGAAGCGATCGAGGGCCCAGCCCTCCACGTAGTGGATACGGCGATCGCTCCAATAAAGGGAGGCGCCGTTCATCACATTGGGATGGGTGATCAGGCAGCCGCTGGCCGCCGCCAGCAGCCGTCCTGCCGGCAGGCCGTCGCCGGCGTAGCCGCCCACCGCGCAGCCGATGCCGGTGGGGATCACCAGCAGGGTGGGCAGGGGGGGAGCGTCGTTCATCGGCGTTCCTGCTCAGCGTGGTGCAATCCCAGCCCTTCCAGCTGCAGGCCCCGCAGCGGATCAACGGCGGTGATCGCCCAGCGCAAGGGTTCGGCACCTGGCCACCCCAGGCTGGCCAGGTGCGCCGCGATGGCGCAACGCAGGCCCGCGGGATCGGGAGGAAGGGGCGGATCGGACCGGGGCGTGGCGCTGGCAGTCGGATCCTCCGGATCATGGGTCGCGGTGGGTCCGGCGGCGTGGGGCAGCCAGAAGCAGAACGGCAGCAGCACAAGGCCAGGCGGGTCGCCTGCTGGCGGCTCAGGCCCCGCAGCATCGATCCCTTCCTCTTGCCCTGCGAACCTCTGGCTCAGCACCACCGCCTCACTTCTGGTACTGGCCGAACTGGGCCTCATAGAGGGCGTCCTCCTGGCCGGCCAGCAGCTTCAGATCGCTGAGGGGGTAGGCCACGCAGAGCAGCGCATAGCCCTGCTGCCGCAGGTCTTCCTTCACGCCCATGGCATCCGGTTGGTGCACCGAGCCGCTGGTGATCCGGGCGGCGCAGGTGGTGCACACCCCCGAGCAGCAACTGCTGGGCAGCGGCACCCCGGCGGCTTCCGCAGCGGCCAGCACCGTCTGGTCAGCGCGGCAGGAAAAGGAATGGCTGGCCCCATCGAGGCTGGCCGTGATCTCAAAGCTGGGGGTGTCGCTCACCGGAATGCCGTGGGTGGGGTCCATCTTCCCTGAAAGGGGGGCGAATGCCCTATCCCACCTCCAGCCACGACTGCGGATGGGGGGCGAGATACTCGGCCGCGGCGTCGTCTGCGCCATGGGGAGCGGTGAGCACCAGATCCAGGCTGATCGAAAAGCGGCTGTCATCCGGGTCTTCGTTCTCCAGCACGGCGTGGTCCACGCTGGCGGGGAAGAGCACCAGCAAACCAGCTCGGGGGGCGACATCAAACCAGGGCGCGTTCCACTGGGCTGTGGCCGGAGCATCGGTGCGGATCGGACCGCCGTGGCCCACCGCCAGGCCTGGCACCAGCTCGTTCACCTGGCGGGGCGGGAAGAAACGCAGGCAGCCGCTGCGGCCGCTGCCATCTCCGTTGAGGTAAAGCACGGCGCTGAGGTGGGCATTGGGATGGTGATGGCGCCCCACCACCTGGCCCACCTCACTCACCACCGGCCAGCAGCGCTGGATGTGCAGGGCCACTCGGCTGCGTTCAAAGCCCAGTCCCTCCAGATAGACGGCGGCATGGCCCGCCAGGGATTGGATCAGGGGCGCAAAGGCCGGATGGTGATGCAGCCGCCAAACGCCGTTGAGATCGCCAGTCCAGGCGCAGCCCGGGTCTGGGTTGGAATCCGCCTCCCCCTGCAGCTGGCGGATCGCCTGCATCTGCTGGGCCACATCCAGGGGATCGAGCGGCAGCTGGGCCATCCCCAGGGCGAGAGGGAACAGAGGCTGCAGCTGGAGGGTGCCCCCAGGCACGGGGGGCTGTGGCGGTGCCATGGGGATCGGTGCTGAAGGGAGCTTGGCTTACAACGGGGAGAGGCTCCGCTCGGCAGCGCGGGCTGCAGAAGGCGCCAAAGGCAAAAGTCCAACGAATCCCCTCAAGGAGCTTCGTTGGACCTGCTTCACCAAGCCGTGCAGAGGCTCAGGGCCCCCGCCTAGCGTTGATCACATCGCCGAGGCACCACCCACCACTTCCAGAATCTCCTGGGTGATGGCGGCCTGGCGGGCCTTGTTGTAATCAAGCGTCAGCGTCTTGGCGAGGGCCTTGGCGTTGTCGCTGGCGTTGTTCATGGCGGTCATCCGGCTGGCCAGCTCACTGGCTGCGGCTTCCTGGAGGGAGCGCAGCAACTGGTTGGCCAAGTAGAGCGGCAGCAGGGAATTGAGCAGCTGATTGGGGTTCTGCTCAAACACGAAGTCGGAGGGAAGGGCAGGTTGGGTGTTGGCCACTTCCATCGTTTCCACCGTCAGCTGGCCTTCCTTGGTGACCAGGCGGAACATCTCATCGTCGGGAACGGCGATGTCCTGAGCATCGAGGGGCAGCAGGGTCTGCACCACAGGCTTGGAACTCACCAGGTTGATGAACTTGGTGTAGATGATCTCCACCCGGTCGGTGCTGCCGGACAAGAAGTCGGCCAGCACTTCATTGGCGATGCCGTTCGCTTCATCCGCCGTGGGCACTTGCTCCAGGCCCGTGAAGGTGGCCCGAATGGTGTACTGGGAGGCGCGGTTCTGGAAATAGGTGATCGCCTTGCGGCCCATCAGCACCAGATCCACCGTGTAGCCCTGGCCGCGAAGCTCGGCCACCCGCTGTTCGGTGCGCTTGATGATGTTGGCGTTGTAGCCGCCGCACAGACCCCGGTCGCCGGTAACGGCCAGCAGGGTGATGGTCTGCACGTCGCGGGCCGCCAGCAGGGGAGCGTCGGCGGTTTCGAAGGCCATCCGGGTCTGCAGGGTCTGCAGCACGCGGGCGAGGCGGTCGGCGAAGGGCCGGCTGCGCAGCACCTGCTCCTGGGCGCGCCGCACCTTGGCGGCTGCCACCAGACGCATGGCCTCGGTGATCTTGCGTGTGTTCTTGACCGAACTGATCCGGTCGCGGATCTCCTTGAGATTGGCCATGGCTGGGGGTCCTCAGGCGGCGACGGCGATCGAGGAGACCACCGTTTTGATGGCATCCTTGAGGGTGGCCTCGGAGGCCTCGCTCAGTTGTTTCTCGCCCATCACAGCCGTGATGAATTCGGGCTTGTTGGTGCGGAGGTACTCGCGCAGTTCGCGGGCAAATGTGGTGACCTGATCCACGGGAACCTCATCGATCAAGCCCTTCACCCCGGCATAAACAACGGCCACCTGCTCAGCCAGGTTCAGGGGGCTGAACTGGGGCTGCTTGAGCAGCTCGCGCAGGCGCTTGCCCCGGGCCAGCTGGGCCTGGGTGGCGGCGTCGAGGTCGGAGGCGAACTGGGAGAAGGCGGCCAGTTCATC
>Ga0209598_10001024_pt1 | contig 22762 bp, 15 predicted proteins | sample M_140807_EF_Meta_FD_187317 | JGI IMG/M metagenome (GOLD analysis project Ga0209598, IMG submission 187317) | Freshwater microbial communities from Lake Montjoie, Canada to study carbon cycling - M_140807_EF_MetaG (SPAdes) (version 2) | ecosystem: Environmental > Aquatic > Freshwater > Lake...
CGCTGACGTTCTCAGTGACGCTGCCGAAGACCACGTCGGTGGCGAATCCGGTGTTTCGCGGCGAGAACGATCTGCCCGGCGAGGTGATCCTGCTGCCGCGAGGCGCCGACCTCAAGGACCGGCTCGGCAACAGCGTCACCACGATCGGGAGCGGCTTCGGGGAGACCTACTATGACAACGGCAAACCCGAGACGGGCAACCGGGTCGTCGTCATCGGGGCCCACTACGAGTATCTGGGAGAGAGAAACCAGCAGGAACTCAACGCGATCCTCAACGAGGAAGTGCAGACGTTCCAAGCGGGCGAGGCGTACGCGATCGAGCAGGGCCAAGCGCCGTTCTGGGAGTCGTATGTGACGCCGGATTACCCGGACGTGGCCAACGACGTCGATCTCTACCGGGTGGCCTACCGCTCCATGATCCCGGAGCAGGGCAATCGCCCCACGGTCGCCTACGGCCTCGTGGCGCTCCCGAAGGGAGCGACCGGCCCGCTGCCGCTCGTCTCCTACCAGCACGGCGCGTTGTTTCTGAAGGAGTCGGTCCCGTCCCAGGCTTTCTCCTGGGACAAGGACGACGAGACGCCGTTCAAGTATGGGCTTTCGAAGAAGGATTTCTACGACTCTTGCTTCGAGACCCGGCTGAACGTCGCCCAGTTCGCCGGAAACGGGTATGTCGTGATGGCCGCCGACTATTTCGGCGTCGGCAATTCGGTCGAGAACGACGGCTTCTTCGTCAAGGGAAGCCATCAGCGGGCCTGTGTCGACATGTACGCAGCCGCGCAGAAGCTCTTGGCATACCAAAAGGTGCAGGTGTCGCATCTCTTCCTGAACGGCTGGTCGCAGGGCGGTGTCGTCACGCTCGGATTCCAGGAGGCCCTCGAGGCCAAGGGCGTGAAGATCAGCGGCGTCTCGACGGCGTCCGCAGCATCCAACACGGAGATGTTCATCAACCGGTTCATTTTCAATGCCCGCCCGTATTCGGTCGTCAACAACACGCCGCCCGGCGTGCCGGATGGGGCGTGGGTCGCCTTCATTCCCCAGTTCGCCTCATTCTCGCTGGGCGGTTACAGCGGCAAGACCGACACGCCGCTGGAACTGCTCGGCGGCAATTACGAGATCTCACGAAAGTTTTACATGCGAGAGTTCGTCTCTCCGCCCTCGTTCTCGTTTGAAAAGAATGTGCGCGGGGAGATTGGGCCGGTCATGGCTCTCGACGGCGTCACCGTTGACGCCGAGGTCTCGAAGTTCATCGACCAGAAGTTCGCCCGTGATCCCCGCGCCTTCGCGAGGAGCACGTTCGCCGGACTCTTCCGCGACATCGGCGTCGGGAAGACGCGGCTCGAAAGCGACATGCTGATGTATTACGGCAGTGCCGACGAGGCCTCTCCCGACTCGATCGCCACCTACATCGCCACGTGGCAGCGCGGCACGTATGGCAAGACCAACCTCGATCAGATCGCCGTGCCCTTCGCGAGCCACCACGGCACGTTCCTCACGGCCGTCGACGGGCAGCTGGGCTGGTTCAACTCCAAGCGGAAAGCGTGACATCCGGCCGCTGCCCGGCCCCGTCGGCACCGCCTGGTGCCGCGGTGCCCTGGTGCTGCTGTGCCCTGGTGCCGCCGGGGTCTTGGTGCGAGGGGCATGGGCGACCCGGTTTGGGCCGGGCGAAGCCAGGCCAGGCCAGGCCAGGTCAGGCCAGGTCAGGCCAGGTCAGGCCAGGTCAGGCCAAACCAGGTCAGGCCAAACCAGTTCAGGCCAGGCCGAGCACGTCGCGCATCGAGTAGAGCCCGGCGGGCTTGCCCACGAGGAACGCCGCCGCCGCCAGGGCGCCGCGGGCGTAGCAGTCGCGGTTCGTAGCCCTGACGTTCACGGAGAGCGACTCGCCGTCGAGCCCGAAGAGGATCGTGTGCTCGCCTGGATTGTCGCCGGCGCGGACCGCGTGGTAGCCGATCTCGTCGGCGGGGCGGGCGCCGGGGCGGCCCTCGCGGCCGTGCGCGACACGCGTGATCGCCAGCGCGTCCTGCACGATCTGACCGAACTTCAGCGCCGTGCCGCTCGGCGAGTCCTCCTTGTGGCGGTGGTGGCACTCGATGATCTCGACATCGCTGCGGCCGCCGACCCTGGAGAGAAGCTGGCTCGCGCGACCGACCAGGTCCATCGCGATGTTCACGGCGAGGCTCATGCTCGGCGACTGCAGCACGGCGATCCGCCGGGCTGCCTCCTCGATCGCGCGGCGGTCGGCGGCCTCGAGGCCCGTTGTCGCGACGACGAGGGGCACCCGCGCCTGCACGCAGGCCGCGGCGATGCCGGCGACGGCACCGGGAAGCGAGAAGTCGATCGCCACGTCGGCCGGACAGTTCCACGATTCCCCGACGGCGATCCCCGTGGCAGCGATGCCCGCGAGCGTGCCCGCATCGGAGCCCAGCCGGGGATGCCCCGCCCGCTCGACCGCGGCCACGAGCCGCCACTGGGAGGCCGCGTCGCCCACGGCGCAGGCGATGATCCGCTGCCCCATGCGGCCCGCGGCACCATGGACGACGAGTCGAAGCGGCGATTGGGCGGGCACGGCAGGGTCTCCTGGGGAAAGAGGGGGGCCGCGAGGCGGCCGGGACCGGCGGGCATGATACCGGACGGAAAACCGCGCGGCAGCCTCCCGGCGTCGTGCCGCGGCTTTGCGTCGTGCGGGACGTGCCGGTTATTCCGGCGGGCGGTGCCGCCGGAGAGCGAACTAGACTAGCTCCGGAACCACTCCCCGACCGACGCCCGTGACGGCATCCATGAACACGACGCAGCGGCTCCTGCTCGCCACGCTCGGCCCCGTGCTGGGGCTCCTCGCCCTCTCGTTGCTGACGTTCTTCAACCAGCGGGAGATCAATCGGAGCCAGGAAAACCGCCATGAGTCGATGCGGCTCGCGCAGGAACTGCGGCACAGTTCCGACGAGCTCACGCGGCTGGCGCGAACCTACGTCGTGACGGGCGACGACGACTACGAGCGGCAGTTCTGGCAGGTGCTCGATGCCCGCAACGGGAAGCAGCCGCGGGCCGACGGCCGCACGGTCGCGCTGCGGACGCTCATGGAGCGGCAGGGCTTCACGCCGCAGGAGTTCGCCAAGCTCCAGGAGGCCGAGGACAATTCCAATGCCCTCGTCTCGACCGAGACGGTCGCCATGAACGCCATGAAGGGGCGGTTCGAGGACGGCGCCGGCGGATTCACCAGGCAAGGCCCGCCCGACACCGGGCTGGCGCAGCGGATCATGCACGATTCCACGTACCACACAGACAAGGCGCTGATCATGGGGCCGATCGGCGAGTTCGAATCGCTGCTCGACGACCGCACCGAGGCGGCCACCCTGCGCTACCGGCAGCGGGGCGACGTGCTGGCGGCGCTCGGCGTGCTGCTCACGGCCGTGTCGCTGGTCGCGGTCTGGGCGGCCATCCGCCGGCACGCGGCCGAGCTGCGCCGGGCGATCGGGGCCCTGTCGGCGAGCTCCGAGCACGTGGCCCGCGGTGCCGAGCAGGTGTCGGCGTCGAGCCGGTTCCTCGCCCAGGGCGCCACCCAGCAGGTCTCCGCGCTCGAGGAGATCTCGACATCCGCCCAGTCCACCGGAGCGGGCGCCACCGACAACGCCCGGCGGACGGAATCGGCCGGCCAGCTCCTGGATCAGGAAGTGCGCGAGTTCGCCGGTGCGACGACGCTCGTCGGCGAGATGCAGGTGGCCATCGACGAGATCGACGCCGCCGGCGGGCGGATCTCCAAGATCAACAAGCTCGTCGACGAGATCGCGTTCCAGACCAACATCCTCGCGCTCAACGCGGCCGTCGAGGCCGCCCGCGCCGGGGAGGCCGGCCAGGGGTTCGCCGTCGTGGCCGACGAGGTGCGCCGTCTGGCCCAGCGCTGCTCGGCGGCCGCGGGCGAGACGGCCGGGCTGATCGACGAGGCGATCGCCCGCACCGGCGCCGGCCGTGAGAAGATGCAGCGGCTCTCCGACTCGATTGGCGGCTTGGCGGCGATCGCGGCGGACGTCCATCGGATCATGGATCAGGTCCGCGATGGCAGCCGGATGCAGCACGACGCGGTGGTCCGGATCGGCACCGCGATCGGGCAGATCGAGCAGGTCACGCATCGGTCCGCGGCGGGAGCGGAAGAGGGGTCGGTGGCGGCCGAGGAGATGAACGCCCAGGCCGCGACCCTGCGACGGATCGTCGCCGACCTCGAGGCGATGGTCGGCGAGAACGGCCGGGCATAGCGGCCGCCTCGGGCCGTCCGCTGCAGGTTCGTTCGTGCCGGTTATCCCGCGTGGGGAGGCGGGGGGCTTCGAGGCGACCCTGCGGATTGGCGAAGCGTGCGGAAAAAAAGGGGGTACCATTGAGCGGTCTCCCCGTGGGCCGGCCCGATCGGCCCCCAGCAGGTCGAGTTCCCCATGAATCCAGCCGCCGTCGCGCTCGAGAAGACCGAGAAGCTGCTCCGCTTCATCGGCCTGGAGCTCGCGTTCGTCGATCCCCGTGCGCAGAAGCCGGCGGATGAACTGCGGAAGCTCCTCGTGCAGCTCCTGGAGGCGGTGGACGGCGGCGCGCCCGAGCATATCCGGGCCCTGACGCACGAGGCCTGCAGGCTCGTCGAACCGGCGGCCGGCGGCACGGTGGTGCTGTCTGGCGAAACGATCACGCAGCTGCACGACTGGCAGCCCCGGATGGAGGAGGCTGTGATCGCCTGGAGCCGCCAGCGGCCAGCGGCCGCCGCCGCGACGCCACACGCGGCTTCGGCTCCACCGCCCGCCGCAGCCGGCGCAGCAGCCGGCAAAACGCCTGCTGACGCCGCCACGAAGGTTTCGCAGCCGCCGCCGCAGGCTGCGCCGGCACCCCCGACTGCGCCGGCACACCCGCTCCAGCCGGCTGTCGCGGCCGCGGCGTCTGGGCCGTCAGCCGAGGCCGAGTCCGTGTCGATCCTGCCCGCCGACGCCGATCCCGAGATGATGCGGCTGTTCTGCGCCGAGTCGCAGGATCTGCTGCGCGACATCGAGCAGGGCGTGCTCGTGCTCGAGGAGCAGCCCGGCGACGCCGACACGCTGGCCACCGTCTTCCGTGCGTTCCACACGTTCAAGGGCAATGCCAGCGTGATGAAGCTGGTCGCCGTGCAGCGGGTGGCGCACGAGCTCGAATCGCTGCTCGATGCGGCTCGGCGTGGATCGCTTCTCCTCGACCGCGCGGCGATCGACCTGATCCTCGCGGGCGCGGACCTCTTCGAGCGGTTCATCGCGGAGATGACGGCGCAGGTCGAGGGTGTGAACCCGGGGCGCCAGATCCCGCTGCCCATGGCGAGCGTGATCGAGCGGGCGAAGGCGGTGCTCGCCGGGCGGCCCGCGGCGCAGCCGGCCGCCGCGGCACGAGCGGTTGTCGCGACCGTCACTGCCGCTGCTCGTATCCCCGCCGTCGCGCCGATCGCGATGCCGGCGGCCCCCGTGGGCATTCCGCCAGCCCCGGTCACGACCGCGGTGCATCCCGCCGCGGCCGCCGCCGCCGAGACGGTGCGGCCGGCAGCGCCCGACCAGAACGCATCCGCAGCCGTTCCCCAGCCTGCACCGCCGCCGGCCCCCCAGGCTGCGGAGCCGGCTCCTGCCCGGCCGGCGGCCGGGGCCGGCATGATCCGCGTCGATACCCTGAAGCTCGACGGCCTCATCGATCTGGTCGGCGAGCTGGTCATCTCCCAGTCGATGATCATGCAGAATCCCGCCCTGCAGACGGTCACCAACGAGCAGCTGAGCAGCTGCCTGGGCCAGCTGCGGGGCATCACATCGGAGCTGCAGCAGACCGCACTGTCGCTGCGCATGGTGCCGGTGCGGACGACGTTCCAGAAGATGGCGCGGCTCGTCCGCGACCTCTCGCAGCAGGTCGGCAAGGAGATCAGGCTGACGCTCGAGGGCGAGGACACCGAGATCGATCGCACGATCGTGGAGGAACTGTCGGACCCGCTCGTCCACATGATCCGCAATGCCGCCGACCACGGCGTGGAGCCACCCGCCGACCGCATCGCCGCCGGCAAGGACGCGGCCGGCGCCATCACGCTGCGGGCGTTCCACAAGGGGGGCGCCGTCGTCATCCAGATCCAGGACGACGGCCGCGGCCTGAGCGTGACGCGGATCCGCCAGAAGGCAATCGAGCGTGGCCTGATCACATCAGCCGACGCTCTCTCCAACCGGGAGGTGCTCGACCTGATTTTCGCACCTGGCTTCTCGCTGGCGGCCCGCGTGACCGACCTGTCCGGCCGCGGCGTGGGCATGGACGTCGTCCGCCGTAACATTGAACGGCTGCGGGGCACGATCGAGATCGACTCGACGGAGGGCCGCGGCACGACGTTCACGATCACCGTGCCGCTCACCCTCGCCATCATCGAGGGGCTCCTGGTGAAGGTCGGCGACGAGCGGTTCATCGTGCCGACGCTCTCGGTGCGGGAGTCGTTCCGGCCGCTGCCCGACATGATCTCCGTCGTGCAGGGCCGCGGCGAGATGGTGAGCGTTCGCGGCAGGCTCACGCCGCTGCTGCGGCTCGGCGACCACCTGCGGATCCAGGCAGACGTCACCGACCCGGCGCAGGGGATCGTGATGGTGCTCGAGGCGGGCCAGGACAGCCGGTGCGTCCTCGTCGACGCCCTCGTCGGCAAGCAGGAGGTGGTGATCAAGAGCCTCGGGGAGACGTTCCGCGACCGCCAGGAATTTGCCGGCGCGGCCATCCTCGGGGACGGCCGCGTGGGGCTGATCCTCGACGCCAGCGGTCTCGTGAGGCTGAAACCGAGGCATCCGGAGGCGGCGTAACCCGTCGCGACACCCATCATGACGCAGCATGCTTCACAGCCCGACGCCGGCCGGCCCGCCGCCAGTAACGCCCGCTCGGGCAAATACCTGACGTTCACGCTCGGCAGCGAGTCGTACGGCATCCCCGTGATGAAGGTGCGGGAGATCATCAGGCTCTGCCCGATCACCCGCGTCGCCAACATGCCCCCGCACGTGCGCGGCGTCATCAACCTGCGCGGCAAGGTGATCCCCGTGGTCGACCTGCGGACGCGGTTCGGCCTGGCCAGCGGCGGCGACCACGACCGCACCTGCATCGTGGTCACCCAGGTGGCCGCCAGCGACGGCCCCGGCGCCCGCCCCTACGGCGTGATCGTCGACGCCGTGGAGGAGGTCGCCACCTTCGCCGCCGACGACATCCAGCCCACCCCGGACTTCGGCGGCGCGATCGACACCCGATTCATCACCGGCATGGCCAAGGCCGGTGATGGGGTGAAGGCCCTCGTCGACCTCGACGCGATCGCCGCGGCCGAGGTGACCGCGTTCAACGCCTCCCCCGCCGAGCCCACGCCGTCCTGAACAGCCCCGCCGGCGAACACCCGCGTTCCCGCATCCACAGAGCCTCCTTCACCCCAGCTTCCTTCACCCCAGCCCCGACAACCGAGACCCGCCATGAACTTCTGGACCCTTCCCCGCCGCATCCAGGCGGGCTTTGCAACTCTCGTGCTCCTCACGGCGTTCGTCGGCGCGCTCTGCCTGTGGCGGATCAACGACATCGGCCGGAACGTCGACGTGATGGCGAACAACTCCGTGCCGTCGGTCGTGTCGATCAACCGCGTCATCCAGACGAACTTCATCGCCGCCCGGTCGGCCCGTCGCGCCATGCTCGACGCGGCGGAGAACATGGCCGCGGCCCGCAGTGTGATCGAGAGCGCCCAGCGGGTCATCCAAGAGGGCGACGAGCTCATCGCCGCCTATCCGGCACTCCTCGTCGATGACGAGGAGCGGCGGCTTTTCAGGGACGCCGTGCCCGCCCGCGACCGGCTCCTCGAGGTGATCCGGGGCGCCATGGCGCTGATCGGCGACGGCAAGGTCGCGGAGGCGAAGGTCATCCTGCAGGACCGGCTCGATCCCGTCATCGCGGAGGCGCAGGACAAGTTCAACGCGATCGTCAAGTTCAACGCTGACAGGGCCGACATGGAGGCGGCGAAGGCCCGGCGAAACGTCCAGGCGAGCACGCTGGCGGTCGCGCTGACGCTGGCGGTGGCGACCGCGCTCGCCACGGTGCTGGCCACCCTGATCGTCCGCTCGGCGGCCCGCGTCATGCACGGGATATCCGCCGCCATCGAGGGCAACGCCACGCAGACCGCGACCGCCTCCGGCCAGCTGTCGTCCGCCAGCCGTGCCCTCGCGGCGGGCTGCAGCGAGCAGGGATCGTCGGTGGCCGAGACGAGTGCGTCGCTGGAGGAGATGTCGACCATGATCAAGAGCACGGCCGACAACGCCGCCAAGGCCAAGGAGCTCGCGGGCCAGGCCCGCGCCGCCGCAGAGACCGGGGCCCAGACGATGGTCACGATGAACGAGGCGATGCGGGCGATCGAGGTCTCCAGCGGCGAGGTCGCGAAGATCGTGAAGAACATCGACGAGATCGCCTTCCAGACCAACATCCTGGCCCTGAACGCGGCGGTCGAGGCGGCGCGGGCCGGCGAGGCCGGCGCCGGGTTCGCCGTGGTCGCCGACGAGGTGCGGGCGCTCGCCCAGCGGAGCGCCGCCGCCGCCCGCGAGACGGCCGACAGGATCGAGGCCGCCATCGCCAAGAGCCGCCACGGGTCGGCCAGCTGCGGCCGGGTCGGTGAGTCATTGGCCGAGATCGCCGAGAAGGTCGCCGCGGCCGACTCGCTCGTGGCGGAGATCGCCACGGCGGCCCACGAGCAGACGCAGGGCATCCGGCAGATCGGCCAGGCGATGGCCCAGATGGACGGCGTGACCCGCAGCAATGCGGGCCGCGCCGAGGAGACCGCCAGCGCCGCCGCGGAACTCAACAGCCAGGCCCATTTCCTGCAGGAGAGCGTCGACTTCCTGCGCGGCTTTTTCATGGGAACCGCCCGGAGTGGTGCGGCCGGCCGGGCCGCGGGTGTCCGGGTGGGGGCCGCCGCCGAGCCGTCCCCCCGCCAGTTCCTGCCCGGGCCCGCGTCGCGGGACGCGGAGCAGCAGGGCTGCGCGGTCAGGCCGACGGCCGCATCTGCGGAACGTGCGGGGGGCAGTGCGGTGGGGGGCAGTCCCGCGCCACTGCCGGCCTCCGTGCGGATTCCGATGCCCGGTGACGCGGGCGTGCACCGCGATCCCTCCCGCGGATCGTTCCGCGACGATGAGGACCGTCATTTCACGAATTTCTGACCGACCGCTGCGGATCGTCCCGCCAGCGGGCCGCGGCAGGAGCCGTGCCGCGGGTGACGACGGGGCGGCCGATATGCGACAACGAACAGACGGGAATCGCCGCCGCCCCCACGCACCGCATTCGCCTCGTATCGGCGACCGTGCCCACGGCGGCATCGTCCGGGAAGATTCCTGAGATGCTCCCCTTCGTCGACCCACCGCTGTCGCCCGCCGCCTACGACTTCCTGGCGGCGCTCGTGTACGACCGCAGCCGCATCCGGCTGGGGCCTGACAAGCAGTCGCTCGTGGCGGGGCGATTGGGACGGCGGATCCAGACGCTGGGCTGCAGCAGCTTCGAGGACTACTGCCGACTGCTCGCGTCGCCCGAGGGGACCGAGGAGATCGGCGACCTCATCGACCTGATCTCCACGAACCACACGCAATTCTTCCGCGAGGCCGCCCACTTCGACATCCTCGGGCAGCGGGTGCTTCCCGAACTGGCGCGGACGGCGATCGCGGCCGGCCGCGACGTGCGGGTGTGGAGTGCGGCGGCGGCCTCCGGCGAGGAGGCGTATTCCCTCGCCATCGCGCTGGCGGAGTTCGCCCGCTCCCGCCCGGGCTTCGCCTGGACGGTGCACGCCTCCGACATTTCCCGGCGGATGCTGGAGCGGTGCCGCCTGGGCATCTACGAGTCGGAGAAGGTCGTCCTGCCCGCGCACGACCTGCTGCCCCGCTACTTCCAGCGCGGCCACGGCGAGCGGGAAGGTTTCTACCGCGTCAAGCCCGACCTGCGCCGGCTCGTGAGCGTCGAGCACGTCAACCTGTTCCAGGACTCGTATCCCCTGCCCCTTGGCCTCGACGTGATCTTCTGCCGAAACGTCATGATCTACTTCGACGTGGACTCGCGGCGGCAGCTGGTCGAGCGGCTCTACGAGCAGCTCGCGCCCGGCGGGCATCTCTTCGTCGGGCACTCGGAGAGCCTGCTCGGGCTGCGCCACCGCTTCAAGACCGCCTGGCCGGGCGTCTACGTGAGGCCCTCGTGAACGATTCCGACACCGCCATCGCCCTCGCATCCCGCTCCCGGCTGGCGAATGCCGCCGGCACCGCCCCATGACCACGCCAGCCCGTCGACTCCGTGTGCTCGTCGTCGACGACTCGGCGCTCGTCCGCAAGGCGATCACCGACAGCCTCAGCCGCGATCCCGACATCGAGGTGGTGGGGTCGGCGTGCGATCCCTATGTCGCCCGGGAGAAGATCGTGCGGCTCGAGCCCGACGTGCTCACGCTCGACCTCGAGATGCCGCGGATGGACGGCCTGACATTCCTGCGGATCCTGATGAAGCATAACCCGATGCCGGTGGTCGTCGTCAGCTCGCTGACGCAGGCGGGGTCGCAGGCCGCGATGGAGGCGATGGAGGCCGGCGCCATGGACGTGCTGGCGAAGCCCGACGGCACGATGTCAATCGGGGCGCTCGGCGAGCGGCTGGCGTTTCACGTCAAGGCCGCCGCCGCAGCGAGCCGGTGGCGACGCGGCCAGGCGGGTGACGCCCCCGGGGCCGTGAGCCCGTCGACCGGCGCCCCGGTGACGATGCCGATATCGACGAACGCCGTCGACGGCCGCCGGTTGATCGTGATTGGCTGCTCGACCGGCGGGCTCGAGGCCTTGCGGGTCATCCTGCAGCAGCTGCCCGCGGGGCTGCCGCCGATCGCCGTCGTGCAGCACATCTCCGGATATTTCTCCCGAATCGTGGCGGAGCGGCTCGACGCCGTGAGCCCGCTCGACGTCCGCGAGGCCGAGGACGAGGCGCCCCTGCTGCCCGGCACCTGTCTGATCGCCCCGGGCGAGCACCATCTGGCGGTCGAGCGGCACGGGCAGGGCTACCGCGCCCGGCTGCTCCGCACCCCTCCCCTGCACCACTGCCGGCCGGCCGTCGACGTGCTCTTCCGCTCGGCGGCCGACGTGGCTGGCCCGCACGTCGTCGCCGCCCTGCTCACAGGCATGGGATCGGATGGCGCCATCGGCATGGCCGCCGTCCACCGAGCGGGTGGCACGACCATCGCCGAGCACGAGTCGAGCTGCGTCGTCTACGGCATGCCGCGGGCGGCGGTCGAGATGGGAGTCGTCGACCGGGTCGTTCCGCTGCCCGAAATCGCTGCGGCGATCATGCGGGCCGCCGTCGGCCCGCCGAAGGTTCCGTGAGCCGCAGGGCTGTGCCACGGGAACGCCCGCGGCCATCTTCCCGCGATTTTCTCTTGATGACCGCTGTCGCGGCAGGCCATGATGCCGGGGTGGCCGCGGTTCTTCGGCCCTGACACGTTGGCCCTGAAACGGCATCACACTCGAGGCAGGACATGGACATGGCGACGAACAATGCGGCACGGCGGGGCACCGGGCTGATCGCGTCCGCGGCTGCCGCGGCCTCGGTTGCGATCCTGGCGGCGTGGCTCGTGGGCGTCGACGTCGCCGGGGCCGCCGGCGAGCAGCCCGATCAGGTGGCCGTGTTCATGCGGGCCAAGCTCGCGCACTCGCAGAACGTGCTCGAGGGGCTTGCGCTTGAGGATTACGACCTCATCGCGCGGGGCGCTCACGATCTCGCCCTCGCCAGCCAGGCCTCGAGCTGGCAGGTGCTCCAGACCGAGGACTACGCCCGTCAGAGCGCCGAATTTCGGCGATCCTGCGACGCCCTGCGGACCGCCGCCAAGGCGAAGAACCTCGACGGCGCGGCGCTGGCGTGGATGGAGGTGACGATGAAGTGCGTGCAGTGCCACAAGTACGTCCGCGACGCGGGACGAGACGAGTAGCGCACCGCCGGGCCCGCCGCAGCCATATGCACACCGCGACGCGTTTGCCGACGCATGCATCCCTTCAGGGCCTGGCCATCGCCGCGGCGTGCGTCGCGGTGCGGTGGCTGATCCATCCCCTGATGGGGCACGAACTCGCCACGCTGCCCGCGGCCGTGGCCGTCGTCCTGGTGGCCCGCTGGGGCGGGTTCGGGCCCGCGTGCATCGCGCTCGCGGCGAGCCTGATGGTCAGCGAAGTCCTCTTCGCCGAGCCGGTAGCCGACGTGGTGGGAATGCTCTGGCGGGACCGGCTGCCGCTGGTGGCCAGCGTCGTGGCTGGCATCGTTGTGGCGCGGAGCGTGTCGATGCTTCGTGAGCGGGCCGTGCTCCTGGAGCAGGAGATCGCCGGCCGTCGGCGGGCCGAGGCGGAGCTCGACGACAGCCGCCGCCGGTTTGCCCAGTTCATGGACAGCAGCCCGTTTTGCGCCTACGTGAAGGACTCCGCGGGCCGGTTCGCCTTCGTCAACCGGCATCTTCGCGAGGTCTATCCCGACGTCGAGGTCGGCCGCACCGTCGACACCGCGTTTCCCGAGCAGCAGGTGCGGGAATTTAACCGCAACGACGACCTGGTGCGCAGCGGCGGCGTGCCGGTGCACTGCGAGGAGGTGGCGACAGGTCCGGATGGGAACGTGAGGCACTGGTCGACGTTCAAGTTTCCGGTGCGGGATGCGGATGGCGGGGTGTGCGTCGGGGGCATTTCGGTGGACATCACCGAGGCGGAGCAGATGCGGAAGCGGCTCAGCAGCAGGGAATCGCTGCTGCGGAGGCTGATCGATGTCCAGGAGAGGGAGAAGCAGTCGCTCTGCCACGAGTTTCACGACGGGCTGATTCAATACGCGATCGGCGCCAAGATGTCGCTCGAGGCCTTTCTGCGCGATCATCCCGGCGTCGCGGCGGCGGCGATCGAAGACGCCATCAACTGCCTGGCCGCGGGGATTGCCGACGGCCGGCGGACGATCCGCGGCATCCGGCCCGCTGTGCTCGACGACCTCGGCCTGAAGGCCGCGGTGGAGGAGGTGGCCACCACGCTCGCCGGTTCAGAGACGGAGATCGACGTCACCATCGGTGACGACGTGGACGGCGTTTCCTCCGATCTGCAGACCACGGCATTTCGCATCGTGCAGGAGGCGGTCGCCAATGCCCGCCGACACAGCGGGGCGCAGCGGGTGGCGATCGACCTGCGGATCGAGGGGGACGAGCTCGTGCTGCGGGTCGGGGATTCGGGCCGGGGGTTCGACCCGGCATCGGCTTCGGGGCAGGGATTCGGACTCCTGGGAATGACCGAGCGTGCCTTGCTCGCCGGGGGGCGATGCACCGTGGACAGCAGACCTGGTGCGGGCACGGCGGTCGTGGCGAGGCTGCCGGTGTCGGTGCGCGGTGCGCGGGATGCCGCAGAGCGCGAGCCGCTGCCGCGCGAGCGTCTCACGGCTGCGCCGTGAGCCACACGAGCGGCTGCGTGACGGCGATGTTTCGCTGCATTTCCGGGTCGCGTGGCGAAGTCCTTGAAGATCGAGGCCGCGCTGCCGGCGCTGACAGTGCGCTGCAGCCGCTGGCAGTGTAGACTCGCCACTTTCCGGCGGCTGCCGCCGGCCTCCACCCCAGACCACCCGCGCCAGACCACCCGCGCATGGCCGCAGCCCTCGCCGACCGCCCCCGTGAGCTGCGCTGGTACCACGCGGGGCCGATGCTCTTCGGCGACCTGGGTACGAGCCGTCTCTACGTGCTCGGGCTGGCCTTCCACTTCACGCAGCACGCGTCGCTGTTCCACATCTTCTTCGTGAACGTGCTGCTGGTGCTGGTGGGCTGCTGCTACCTGATCATCTGCCGCAAATATCCCGACGGCGGCGGCGTCTATTCCGCCGCCCGCAGCAGCAGCCGCGGCCTGGCCGTGGTGGGCGGCCTGTCGCTCTGCGCCGATTACACCGTCACCGCGGCGATTTCGTGCCTCGACGCCTTCCGCTACCTCGGCGTGCAAGGCGAGATCGGCGGCGTGCGGATCGAGCTGATCTGCATGCTGGCCGCCATCGGCATCATCGGGGCAATCAACTGGTTCGGCCCACGCGGCATGGGGCGGATCGCGCTCGTCGTGGCGGTCGCGACGGTAGCGTTGACGGCCGTCGTGGCGATCTGTGCCCTGCCCAGCCTCCACCACACGCGGCTCGAGCTGCCGGTGCGGGATCGCAGCCTGGGGGCCTGGGGCGATGCGTGGGTGGGGTTCACGGAGATCGTGCTGGCGCTCTCGGGCATCGAGGCGATCGCCAACATGACCGGCATCATGGTGTCGCCGGTGCGGGTGACCAGCCGCCGGTCGATCGTCCCGGTGCTGGTCGAGGTGGTGGTGCTGAATCTGATCCTCGGTGCGGCGATGAACGCGCTGCCGGATGCCAGGCTGATCGACCCCCAGGGGCATCCGCTGGGCACCGACGACATGATGAATGTGCTCGCGATCAACTATGTCGGCAAGGGGTTCAGCGTCGTGGCGTCGTTCGTCTTCGGCGCCCTGCTCCTGTCGGCGGTCAACACGGCGATGGCCGACCTGATGGCCATCCAATACATGATGGCCCGCGACGGCGAGGCGCCCGCGATCCTCCGCCGCCTCAACGGCCACGGCGTGCCCGGCTACGGCTTGCTCGTCGCCATGCTGGTGCCGGCCGTCCTGCTCCTGGTGTTTCCGGACCTGACCCAGCTCGCCGGCCTCTATTCCGTGGGCGTTGTGGCTGCGATCACGATCAACCTGCTCTCGACGGGAGTGACGGCACAGTTCGAACTGCGGAGCTGGGAGCGCTGGCTTCTCGTGACGGTGGGCTGCCTGATGGCCTGCATCCTGCTGACGCTGCTGTGGAACAAGCCGAACGCCCGGGCCTTCTCCCTCGCGATCCTCGTCATCGGCCTCGCCGCGCGGCTGTTCACGCTGGCCGGCCGATCCACGCTCGCCGCCTCCACCGTCACCCTCGTCCGGCTGTTCACCATCGCCTGCGTCGTGGTGCAACTGCTCGTGGCGTTCCTCGTCCCGGCCGACAGCATGGGCGGCTTCATGGCCTCGGCGGCCGCCGCGGGGCTGCTTCTGTGGTGCGGCAGGATCGTCTTCCATGCCATCGCGGCGGCGGACGCCCGGCCCACGCTCGAGGATCTCGACGGCGACTACCAGCCGACAACGACCTACCTGATCGGCGCCGAGCGGCCGTCGCCCGCGATCTCCCGGACGATCGAGGAGGCCCGTGCCGCGCGGGCCCAGGTGGCCGTGCTGCACGTCAGGGAGCTCGGCATTCCCGTGCTCAGCATGGGTGCGATGCAGGACGCGGAAGACGACGCCGCCGCCCAGGCCATCTTCGCCGAGGCCCTGGCCTGCGGGCGGCGGCTGGGCGTGCCCGTGCGGCTGGTGTATCTGATCGGCGGCGGGGTCGCTGACCGCATCGTGCAGGCGGCGGCGGAGCTCGAAGCATCGCGGGTCTACATGCAGCTGCCGACGAGGGTCGGCGTGTCGCGGTTTTTCAACGGCGACGTCATCGGCCGCGTGGCGGAGCAACTGCCCGTCGCCAGGGAGCTGGTCATCCGGGCGTGATGGTCCCCCGGGCCTTGGCCGTCGTGATCTCTCGTGGCTGGCTGGCCGGGCAGTCTGGCTCAGGGCCCGGCTCCAGCATGAGCAGCCTTTCGAAGACGCTCATGGCGGTCGCGTTATCGTTGATCGCGTCGACCAGCACCTCCCGAATCTCGCGATCTGTCAATTCAAGGCCGGTGTCCCGGCGGATGGCGAGGGCCAGCACGTGCTCCTCACCGCGGGTGGAGTCTCCGAGCAGCCACGCCTTGATGGCCGACATCGCATCCAGTTGCGAAATCCGTTCGTAGGCATCGGGGAGCATCAGCATCGTCGTGTCCTCCTTGGCATCGGGAGGATAACGAAGATCTGTGAGCGGATTGCGACTCACAAAAGACTAAAAGTCGCCTGGTTCATCATGAGGCGGCCGTGAGGAGCGACGCATGATCGCCTGCATGAAACGAAGTCACGCGTCATCCGCACGTGCCGCGCCGGCGCTGGCATATTCCAGGCCGTACTTGTTCGTCCGTGCCACATCGCGCGACTGTGAGCGAGCGTGAGCGCCGGCCGCACCCGCAGCCCGCACCAGTTCGATGCGGCCATCCATGTGCTCAACCAGCGCCGTGCAGTGCTCCACCCAGTCGCCGCAGTTGTAATAGTCGATCCCCTCGACCCGGCGAATGGCCGGCACGTGGATGTGACCGCAGATCACGCCGGCACAGCCGTGCTCGCGGGTGTAGCGGGCTACGAATCGCTCGAAGTCGTTGACGAAGTTCACGGCGGTCTTCACTCGCTGCTTCAGCAGCGCGCTCAATGACCAATATGGGTAGCCCAGAAATCGCCTCATGGCGTTGGTCAAAGCGTTCGCGTGCAAGGCAAGCGTGTAGGCTCGGTCGCCGAGTCGGTAGATCCAGCGGGCGTGCCGCGTGACTTGGTCAAACTGATCGCCATGGATGACCAGTAGCCGACGACCGTCGACGGTAACGTGGACGAGTTTGTCGGCCAATTCGACCCCGCCCAAAAGCTGCGGACACCAGGGGCGGAGAAACTCGTCATGGTTGCCGACGACGTAAAACACTCGTGTTCCCCGTTTCAGCATGCCGAGCATCCGGCGAATCACGAAGCTCGCCGTGTCGTCCCAGCGGAAGTGCCGTCGCAGCTTCCAGCCGTCAATGATGTCCCCCACGAGGTAGAGGCGATCGGGCTCGTAGTCGCCGAGAAACTCAAAAAGGGCGTCGGCGCGGGAGAACCCGCACCCGAGATGCAGGTCCGAGAGAAACAGCGATCGCACGCGCATGAGATGTTCCCTTCTGCAGACGAAACCTCAGCTGTGGAAAAGCGGAGCGCGGTTAGGCTAACGGATCGCTCGGCGAGGCGAAGCGCCGAAGTGGATGAGAATTGCGTGAACCCGGGCGGGCGGCTCCCCGCATCACGGTCAGGCGAAGCGAAGAGGATCCTCATGCCCATGCGACGGGTATTCGTCGAGCGGATGGCGACGTCGCGGCGTCAGCCTCCCGTCATGAAGACGTCGCGTCCCCGGCTGGGGCTGGATGGGATTCTCTGATGAGAAAGCGACGCAGTGGAGAGCAGATCACGGGCGTGCTTCGGCAGGCTGACGTGGACCCTGGGGGAGGGCAGGAGCTTGCCCGGCGTCTGCCCACGGCTGGGGAGCTCCCGGCAGATGTACTCTCCTGGCGTACGAAGTGCGGCGGGATGGACTCGAAGATGACCAAGCAGCTTCAGCAGCTCCAGAAGGAGATCTCGAGGCTGAAGACGCTGGCAGCGGGTCAGTCTCTCGACATGCTGATCTGCTGCTTGACGTCTGGGAGGCGGCCCGCCCACACGCGTGCGTGGCGCAGCGCACCTGAGTTGCCCCGAGCGTCGTCGCCGGATGGTGGAGATGACGACGCGGCCGCCGCTGGTGGGCACTCCGACGGCCAACGAGACGATCAGCGCCGTGCTGGAGCGGATCGACCTGCGGATCGGGTCCCGACCCTCCGTCGAGGATGGCAGGATGGGCACGAGGCCTCCGCGTTGCGGCCGTGCAGGCATGCCTCGCGGCGGCGGCGCATGCCGCATTTCGCGGGAAGCGGTACGGTGCCGGCGCAGCTCTTTCCCGGGCGGCTGCCGCGGCCCTATCCTGCTGGCATCGCGCGGGGCCCTGGGTTGGCCTCGGGCTTTCCCCTTCCTCGATATTCGCCCCGGATCTTCATGGAGCTGTCCTGATGCGCATGCGCGCCACCCTGCTCGCTCTTGTCTGCCTCTGCCTGTCGCTCCCCGGTGTTCCGCTCCCGGCCGGACAGCCGGCCGCGAAGAAGGTGCCCGTGGTGGTCGCGGCGTATGCCACGCCGCTCGAGGAGCCGTGGAACATGGTCATCCACGACGCGCTCCAGGCGGCCCAGCGGGGCGGCCGCATCCGCTACTCCTGGCAGGCCGATCTCGCCGACGCGCCGCGGATGGCCGCGGCCCTCGGGACCGAGCTGGCCAAGCGGCCCGACATCGTGGTCGCCGACGGCACGCTGGCTGACGCCGAGATCCGGCAGCTCGCGGCCGCGCACCCGCAGACCGCGTTCGTCATCGGCACGTCGGGCCCGCCCGCCCCGCCGAATCTCTCCGTGTTCGACAGCGATCTCGCCGAGCCGGCGTATCTCTGTGGCGTGCTGGCGGGGCGGCTCACGAAGTCGACCGTCGTCGGCGTGGTCTGCGGCAAGCCGGAGCCGCACGTCCACCGGACCGTCAACGCCTACATCCAGGGCGCCCGCGACGCGAATCCCGCCGTGAAGGTGAAGGTGACGTTCATCGACTCCTGGTTCGATCCGCCGAAGGCCCGCCAGGCCGCGCTCGAGCAGATCGGGGCCGGTGCCGACCTCATCTACGCCGAGCGGGAGGGGGCGATCGCCGCGGCCCGCGAGAAGGGCGTGCGGGCGTTCGGCAACCTTCTCGACCAGCACGGCGAGTCGCCCGACACGGTGATCACCGGGCCGGTCTGGAGCATGACGCCGGTGGTCGACTACATCATCTCGCTGTCGTCGGCGGGCATGGTGCACGCGGAGAACCTCGTCGACTTCTCCACGCTCGGCCGCGGCGGCGCCGGCCTCGCTCCCTGGCACGGCTGGGATGGCAGGCTGCCGCCCGAGGTGATGCAGCTGGTGCGGGAAAAGGAGAGAGCGCTCAAGGCGGGTACGCTCGTGCTCAACCCGAGCACGGAGCGGCCGCGGGGCGACTGAGCCGGCCCCCGCTCGTGAGGCAGGCCCTGCGCGACCCCGTTCCGTTCGCGCAGGGCGCATGGGCCAGCTATGGCATGATCAGCCTGTCGATCACGTGGATCACGCCGTTGGTCGCCTCCACGTCGCTGTTCTGCACGTGGGCCATGTGGTTGGCCGTGCCGACCTTCACGCCCGTGATGAAGTGGTAGTCGACGTCGAGCTTGGGGCCGCCCGCCGACCTGATCTCCATGTGTTGCTTCAGGTCGGCCATCCGCAGCTGGCCGGGTATCACGTGGGCCAGCAGCAGCGCCTTGAGCTTCTCCTTGTGCTCCGGATGGAGCAGGTCGTGGAGGGCGGCCGATGTCAGCCGTTCGAAGGCCTCGTTCGAGGGAACGAACACGGTGAACGGCCCGTCGCCCTTGAGCGTGTCGGCGAGGCCCGCCGCCTCGACCGCCATCACGAATTTCTGCAGGTGTCCCGACTCGACGACCGTCTCGTAGATATTCGAAGCGGGCTCGAGTGCCACGGGCTTTCTGCCGGGTTTCGCCGACAATGCCGCCGTCGCGGCGCCAACAGCCACGAGCAGGGAAAGGGTCCGGATGGTCGCGTGCATGGTGAACCTCGTCGTGTCAGGGCACGGGGGCGGCGCAACCGTTGGGCCGCACCCGTGCCGGTGCAACGCCCGGTCTGGCGCGATCGCCGTCGCGGGCTTGGTCAATGAGTCGCGTGCCGTGCGGCGGCGGCAAATCGCCAGGCTTGTCGGCCGGTGTGGTGAGCGGACACCCTCCGCCTTCCGGCGAGCGGGAGGTCCGCATGCATGTCGGTCGATCGACGCCGGAGGTCGTGGGCGCGGAGTCGTCTACGTCGAGCCCAGCTACGTCGAGCCCAGCAGGTCGGCCTTGAGGCGGGCATAGCGGCGGGTGAAGTGCGGGCGGATCTGCGATTCCCGCAGATCGAAGCCGAAGGCCCGCTTGCTCACCACCACGATCGGCGGCGCCTGCACACGCTTGAAGAAGCTCTGCCGGAACCGCCTCCAGACGAGCTCGAGGTCGGCGATGAACGCGGCGGTGTCGGGGAAGAACGTGCCCACCACGCTCCGGCCGGCGGCCAGGCCGAGCGCTGCCTCGAGCCTGCCGGCCACGAAGTCGGCCAGGATGTCCTCCGGATCGCGGCGCAGTTCGATGAACTGGTAGAGCAGCCGGTCGTGGTACTCGAACTGGAACGGATCGCCCCCGCCGCGGTCGGGATTCTGCGCGTCCGACAGCTCGGCCGACGGCTTGACTGCGAGGATGCCCTCCGGGATCGGCCCGCCGTACGACGCGTTGATGTGGCGGGCCAGCGCGAAGACCTGGGTCTTGTAGAGGTCGGCGAGTGGAGCCACCGCGCCGTTGACGTCGCCGTAGAGCGTGCAGTAGCCCTGCGCCACCTCGGTCTTGTTGCCGTTGTTGGTGAAGACGATCCCGCACCGCTCGAGCGTGCCGATCTGTGCCGCCAGTGCCGTCAGCACCCGGCTACCGCGGTCGCGGGCCTGGATGTTCTCGTCGACCAGTCCGGCCACCGGGGCGGCCGTGAGCGCCTCCACCTGGCGGCGGGTGCCTTCGACCGATTCCTCGATCGGGGCGACGAGGAACCGGATGCCGAGCCGGACCGCCAGGTCGGTGGCCAGGCTCCGCGTCGTCGCCGTGTTGTAGCGGCTGGGCATGTTGACGCCGATCACGTTCGCGGCCCCGAGCACCTGGGTGCAGAGTGCGGCGACGACGGCCGAATCGATCCCCCCCGAGAGCCCGATCACGACCTTGGCGACGCCGATCTGTGCCAGCGTCGCCCGCAGGCCCTCGAGCAGTGCGGCGTGGATCGCCGCCGTGTCGCCGACGTCGGGCGGGACCGGCGTGCCGCTCGTGACGACAGCCTCGCGGAAGCCGGGGCCCTGCGCCACCTTCACCCCGTCGACGTAGACGGGGCTGGCGCCGTCGAACACGAACACGTTCTTGCCGTTGTTCTGGGCGCCGACGCAGTTGGCGTAGAAGAACTCGCAGCCCCTGCTCCGCGCGGCGAGGATGCGGTCGCGCTTCGCCTGCTTGCCGATGCCGAAGGGCGACGCCGAGATGTCGACGATCAGCGGCACCCCCTTGCCGGTGAGCACCGCGACCGGCTTGAACGCGTAGTCGTCGTCCCACATGTCCTCGCAGAGGATCACGCCCACCCGCCGCGTGGAGCCCGCGATCTCGAGCGGAAACGGCGCGACGAGGTCGGCCGGCGAGAGCCCGAGCTCCTGGGCGAGCTTGAGGAGCGAGAAGAAGTGCCGCTCGTCGTCGAACTCCCGGTACTTCGGCATGAGGGCCTTCGGCGTGAAGCCCGGGAAGACGCCGTTGTCCACCGGCCGCCCGTCGGCGGCCACGAAGGCGGCGTTGTACTTGCGGGTGCGGCCGTCCTCGCCGCGGCGCCCGAGGGCGGGCACGCGGCCGAGCACCGGCACGTGGCCGTCGAGCATCGCCGCGACGCTCCCCCACACCGCGGCACAGCGGCCGCGGGTGTGCGCCACGATCTCGGCGTTCATGTCGGCCAGGTCGCGGAGCAACGCGTCGTTCTCCCAGTCGTCGCCGATCAGGTAGCCGGGCAGCGCCATCTCCGGGAAGACGACGAGCGACGCGCCGCCCGCGGCGGCCTCGTCGATGCCGCGCGTGATCCGGGCGAGGTTCGCCTCCGGGTTGCCGGGGAGCACCTCCATCTGGCAAACGACGAGGGCGCCGGGAGGCGTGGCGGCGGGCGTGGCCATGGCGGGTGTGATTCCGATGATCAGGCGACGGAGCCGGGAACCTGGCGGAGTGAGATCTGGGTGAGGGGGATCTGGGCGAGCGGGATCTGGGCGAGGAAGCGCTCCTCGACACGGGCGACCGCCTCCTCCACCGCGGCGCTGCGGCGGGCGGGCAGCAGGCGGGAGGCGAACGAGCCGGCCAGCACCGCAGCGGCGTCGGCGACGGCCCGGCGATCGTCTCCTGCGTACAACAGCCTCCCGCCATCGTACACCGGGGCCAGCAGCCGCCGGCCCGCCGCCGGCTCGCCGTCGAGCACGATCAGCCGCTCACGGTCGCGGATCTCCACGTTGAGACGGCCGGGAATCGCGCCCTTCCCGGTGCCGGCCGCCAGCTTCCCGGTGGGCCGGCCGTCGACCTCGGTGAGCTTGTAGGCGCCCGACAGGGCGTTGCGGGTCTTGTCCTGCATCACGAGCAGCTGGCCGGTGACGTAGGAGACGAACTGCCGCGGATCGATGCCGCTCTCGCGGACGGCCGCGTCGAGCCGCTCGAGATCTTCGGGGCGTGAGACGTCGGCGATCGAGATCCGGTCGAGCGCCGGGTCGAGCATGCCCTCCTCGCGAAGCCGGGAGAACGCGTACCGCGCCTGGTCCGCGAGGTCGCCCGAGTCGAGCCGCATGAAGATGGCCTTGCCGGTGCCGCGGTGCTTCCTCTTCAGCGCGATGATCTTCTCGATGCCCGCCTTGGGCTCGATCAGGTCGACCAGGAGCGTGACGCGATCGCAGGCCGCGATCGCCGCCTCCATCGCCTCCAGTTCGGTGTCGTAGCAGGCCAGGAAGCGGTGCGCCGTGGTGCCGGCCGTGAGCAGCTCGGGCACGACTAGCGCGGCGGTGTCGTTGCTCGTCTGCCGGATGCCGGCGACGGCGAGGGCCCGGAGGGCCCGCACGTGATCCTCCTCGCTGATCGCGGCCCGCTTGCCCGCCTCCACCACGCGGTCCTTCCCGACGCCGAGCAGCAGCTCGACCGCGTCGGTCGTGACGGCGGTCTCGTAGAACGTCCGCAGGAGAAGCGGCTCGAGGTGGGCCGCCAGCTCGCCGGGCCCCTCGACCGACGCCACCGGCTCGCCCGGGAGGAGCACGGTACCGTCCGCCACGGCCCGCACCCGCAGCGGCAGGCGGCCGCCGTGGCGTTCGACCACGTCGCGCCACATCGCCTCGTCGAAGAAGCCGTTGCCCCCGCGGGCCCGCTGGTCGGCGTAGAAGTCGCGGGCG
>Ga0209598_10001025_pt1 | contig 22759 bp, 19 predicted proteins | sample M_140807_EF_Meta_FD_187317 | JGI IMG/M metagenome (GOLD analysis project Ga0209598, IMG submission 187317) | Freshwater microbial communities from Lake Montjoie, Canada to study carbon cycling - M_140807_EF_MetaG (SPAdes) (version 2) | ecosystem: Environmental > Aquatic > Freshwater > Lake...
TATTGCCTCCATAACCAATATCATTTGCTTTTTTTATTAATAATAATGGAGCATTATCAGGGATAATAGCACATGTTAAATCAAACATAATTACATTTTCAACACCTTGTGATTCTAAATACTCTAAAATCTCACTTGTTCGTACAAACATTTCTCCATGATGTAATATACGACGCCTCTTATATTCTAATGTTTTACGTAACAAATCAATATTAACATTATTTTTATTTAGAGCAGTTATTGTCCAATTAAGATCAAAACTGTTTTCACGTTGTGGATCACTAATAATATATTTTTTATTTATCATTTTTCTCCTTCCATCTCTAAAATGAAAAAAACTATGTGCTTCATTTCTTTCTTGTGATATTAATGTTTGTTCAAAATCTGGGTCATTTGACCTAATATTAGGAGGAAGATGATACCTTTCTTGAAATGAATTAACCACTTGATCAAAAAAATTAATCAAATTTATTCTTTTTTCTGTAGAATGTATGTCATGATATCTTGTACTAATTGCGGTCTTTATTATTCTTTTTAATTTACTTAAATGACTATTAGTACGTAATTTTGATGAAACAATTTCAGGTTTATATTTAAAAAAAAATGAACTTGTAGTATCTTTATAACTTTCACCTGAAACGTATGCGCATGTATCTGGTGCTGCTAAATTATATTTATAAACTGAATTTATATTTTTTGGAATTGTAAATTCTTCATTCAAAATTTCACCATGAGTTGTGCAAACAACAATTACATTTCTATCAAATAATTTATCTTCATCTTCATCTTCATTAAGTTTTCTTTTTCTAGAAAAACTACTCATTAATTAATTATATAATATATTAATATTGTATTTTACTGCCAATACTTTTTTTATTTATTATTTTCCAAAAAAGGATTTTACACCTTTGTACATTTCATAACTTGTGAAAACGCCGTCTTAATTTTATATATAAAAATAACATAAATATATTTTTTTATTATTATATAATGAATATACATTAAAAAATATTTCAAGTGAAATCATAAGGCAAAATTAGTTAAATTATAAAGATGTAATTTATAATTCACCTTATTATGAATTATTATGGAATAGTTTTGGAAAGTAAAAACAAGATATGTATAAATATAACCAATATCAAATACTTATCTTCAAGGGTTTAATTCCGTGAAAATGAACATTTAAAATGTATAAATTGTCTAATAAGAAATACGTCTGAGATGAAAAATGCAGAAATGTCACAAAAAACATTTCAAAATCATGTGGAAATGTCACAAAAAACATTTCAAAAAATAATATTCATTACTAATGCAATCGAACAGGGTTGGTCTGTGAAAAAAATACAGAAATCGTATATTTTTACGAAAAAACACGAGAATAAAAAAGAAGTTTTCCAAGAGGATTATTTGGAAAAATTTGTAGAATCCAATAGTAATTTACCTATATGACAGGTTTAATAAGTCTATTAATATTATTTATTGTATTTGAATGATAATTATAGATATGAAGTGGTAAAAGATTTAGGCTATTTTCTATTTAAATCATTTTTCTCTGAATTTTTATCTTTTACTACTATATAAAAAATGGCTGGTGGTCTTTTGCAACTCGTCGCCTATGGCGCACAAGACGTCTTCCTTACTGGAACCCCTGAGATTACTTTCTGGAAAGTCTCCTACCGTAGACATACCAACTTCGCTATGGAATCCATAGAACAGACCTTCTCTGGTCAGGCTGATTTCGGTCGTCGTGTTACCTGCACCATCTCCCGTAACGGTGATTTGGCTTACCGTACCTACTTGCAGGTCACTCTTCCTGAGATCAACCCAAGCATGGTTGCCACTGCTGCTTCCACTACTGCTAACCCTAATGACGGTGTTTATGCCCGTTGGTTGGACTACATTGGAGAACAGTTGGTTGCCCAAGTTGAGGTTGAAATCGGAGGTCAGAGAATCGATCGTCAGTATGGTGACTGGATGCATATCTGGAACCAGGTTACTATGTCTGCGGAACAACAACGTGGATACTTCAAACTCATTGGACATACCACTCAGCTTACATACCTTACTGATCCTAACTTTGCTAATATCTCTGGACCTTGCGCTGCCACTGGTGCTCCTTCCCAGGTTTGTGCCCCTCGTAACGCCCTTCCTGAGACCACCCTTTACATTCCTCTTCTCTTCTGGTTTTGCCGCAACCCTGGACTTGCATTGCCCCTCATCGCATTGCAGTACCACGAAGTTAAAATCAATCTTGATATCCGCCCTATCGGTGAGTGTCTCTGGGCTGTTAAGTCCCTCCAGACTGGTAATGCCGGTGTTTCCTCTGGATCTTGGGCCGTCACCACTGCTTACCAGCAGTCTCTTGTTGCCGCTTCTCTCTACGTTGACTACATCTTCCTCGATACTGATGAACGTAGAAAGATGGCCCAGAACCCTCATGAGTATTTGATCGAACAACTCCAGTTCACTGGTGATGAATCTGTTGGGTCTTCTTCCAATAAGATCAAGTTGAACTTCAACCACCCTTGCAAGGAACTCATCTGGGTTGTCCAGCCTGATGCTAACGTTGACTACTGTGCTTCTTTGGATCCTACCCAGATCCTCTTCAAGACCCTTGGTGCCCAGCCTTTCAACTACACTGACTCCATCGATGCTCTTCCTAATTCCATTGCTGCATTCGGAGGACCTCTTGAGACATCTGGTACTACTGCATTCATCAACTCATCTGGTCTTTTCCAGATGCCTGGTGCTGTTGATGAGGTCAACTTTGCCGCTGGTAATACTACTCAAGCCCAGTGGAACAAGACCTCCCAGTATGGTCCTTTTGTCAACCAGAATGCCGGTGGTATTGCCGAGGGATCCTCTGTCTCTGATGCCGGAACCTTCGTTCTTGCCGAGACTGCCATCGACATGCACTGTTGGGGTGAGAACCCGGTCGTTACTGCTAAACTCCAGCTTAACGGCCAGGACCGCTTCTCTGAGCGTGAAGGATCTTACTTCGACGTCGTCCAGCCTTACCAACACCATACCCGTGCCCCTGATACTGGTATCAACGTCTACTCCTTCGCCCTCCGACCTGAGGAACACCAACCATCTGGATCGTGTAACTTCTCCAGAATCGATAACGCTGTCTTGCAGTTGGTTCTTTCCTCGCCTACCGTCTCTGGTGTTGCCACTGCTAAGGTCCGTGTTTATGCTGTGAACTACAATGTGCTACGTGTAATGTCAGGAATGGCTGGTATAGCGTACTCTAATTAGTGCTAGGAAAAGTGTGAACTACAGAAATCAAATAAAAAATAAATATACAAAACAAAAAATTCACCTGTATATACATGTGAATAATATAAAAAATTTATATTTTAATCATATAAAATATAAATAGCCTTTTCTTAAATCTGTGAACTACAAAATTTTGTGAACTACACATTGTGAACTACAACTGTTCTTTCTTTCTTCTTATTACGATAATCTGCCATTTGTTTCGCTTTCATTTCCTTGTATGCAGCTTCGCCGTATTTTTCTTTTAGAGCGGCTATTTGTTTTTGTTTTCGTAAATTATTTTTATCTCTAATTTCTTTGGCCGAATGTTCTCGTTTCACAATAGAACAATTTAATTCTGCTACCAATTCCGTTTTTTCTATTTCTTTTTCCACTTGTTCTTCTTTTTCCACTTGTTCTTCTTTTTCTTCTCTTCCTATTTGTTGTTCAATTGAATCTCTATTATCGAATTCTATTTTATAAGAATATATTTGTTTTAATTTATTCATAAAATCTTCATATGAATATACATATTTCATTCGATTGCATTCTCCACAACACGCCCTAACATTGTCATATAGATATCCTTTTGAATTATCGAACCGGTCTAATCCGTTTTTATGTTTACCCGTAATCGTCTTTTTACCACAAATATAACAATCTTTGATTATTTCGTTATAAAACTCATCCCTAGTTAGTGTAAATTCTAATTTACGATATATTGCACCATTTTTATATAACCCATAATCACAATTTTTGGTATCCCCGAATAATTCTGGATATAAATTCTTTTTTATATGATGGTTATGTGTAAGAATATGTTCTATGCGCTTCAAAAATATATTTATATGTAATGAATGTTTTATATAATTACACATTTTACAACATCCTACGCAATTGTCATATAGATATCCTTGTCTACTATCTTTCCTATCTATCCCATTTTTATATAGTTCTTCATCTACGCCCTCTTGATTAGAAACAGATTCTACTCCGCAATAATAACAGGATTTTTTCAATAATTCGGAATACTGTTCTTGTGTCAATTCGCATTCAATTTCCCGTTGTCTCACGTCTTTCAAAAATCGCATATATTTAATATTGGCGGTTTGTTCTCGGACCCTGGCTAACTCGGCCCTACGTTCTTTATCCCGTCTTTCATCTTGTCTTTTATTTGACTCTCGACAGTTAATGCACGTTTTGGTTATTACCCCGTTCTGTCCTATAAAGGAATTTACTTCATATTCGCGGCAACATACGGTGCATTTTTTCTCCATTTTATTGGACCCTTCGAATACATTGGATTCTTGGATCGCGCCATTACGCTTTTGGTTATCATTCACCCTATCTTTTTCTAGACAGGGTTGGCATTTGGAGAACCTATATTCGGGGGGTAATTGAGAACGACAACCGCGGATATGGTCGTAACATGGTCTAAGACCAGCCGCGGCGGTATCGTCGAGGAAAATCTGGGCCTGATGTTTATTGCAATATTTGTTCTCTGCCGATCGTTTGAATTTACAGCCTTCTTTGTCACATAGGATTATTGTCTCTCTTTTCTTTTGTCTGGTTTCTATTACCCTTTCTTTACAACCGTCGCATACTTTACATGTGGGTAGATAGAATGTTTTATGGCAAGTGCTACAGGGTGTCAGATTCGCCATCATTTCGGGGGTATATTCCGCCTGATATTGGTGGATTTTACATAGGCAATTGGCCTCTTTCGTATACTGGGGGCATTGTTTCATCGATCTTGATTTTGATATACATTTATTTAGTTTTGGGACATATTCTTCTGTAAGACCGGCGGACATGGGGTATGGGATTTATATATTTCGGGAAAATAAAATCAATTTTATCAGAATTCGCAATAAAAAGGATTCTATTTGAAATCTTGTAAAAAAGAGATACAAAGTGATATAAAAATATTTCTATATGACCCTTTAGATGGATAGAGAACCATATATCCCCTACGAAATATCCGACTTAGCCATTAATTATTCTATTCCCCTTATTTTCATCGCTGCACTTGTATCTCTCGCATATAATCAAAAAATCTTAGGGTTCACACAATTTGTCGTATATGTAACCAGTATCCTACATTGGAGTCATATAGAAAAATGTGGATTCTATCGCAGTTTAGACCAGTTTTGTGTAGTTATATGTATATTATGGTGTACATATGTTGCGACATATTTATTACCTAATATCCGATATATATGGTATTATTCTATTGGAACTAGTATAGCGGTATTTGTCGTAAATGAATTCGTATTTTTCATCGGAATGGATTATTGTAAAACCAAAGAATGTATAACCTATATGACATATCAGTCGGTCATTATACATATGATTTTCTTACATATTTTAACTGTATTTGCGGGAATATATTGCGTAATTATGGGAAAACCTTGTGATAATATATGATTTCGTAAAAGTGATAAAATCAAATAGATGATTTCGTAAAACTCATATACCAAAAGGTAATTCCTAAAAAAAAGTCATATAAAAAGTTGGAATAATCATTTCTATATGACAACAACAGTATGTACAACGAAAAACCAATTACTCCTAAGAAACCTGACGAAATTCTACGAGAATCGCGAGAACCTCAATAAGATGATGGGGATTATCAACGGCGAGTCCAAAATCTCCCTTAGGATCGTGGATTGGTTTGTGACAAATTTCGCGAAAAAATTCTATACTGTTTATCATTTAGGCGATTCACAGGAGAGATTCAAGGTATATAATGATTATAAACTCCAGTTGAAGGCGTATTCGAAGAAAAATTTCGACCCCTTTTGTAGATGGGATCGTATCAAAATCCCATATGACGATGATAATTTCATGGAGACTACTATAGGACAACTCAATTTCTTCAAATGGGCGATTGAGAACCAAATAATCGAATATATACAAATAAAGGATAATTTCGATGCAGTAGAGGCGGATATGAATTCGAGAAATAGTACGTCGAAGAGGAAGAAATCGGCGACTGAATTGGATACGGATGGGAAGACGCGAAAAAAACGCGAGGAATTATCGATTTCTGCTACGAAATGTATTAAGAAGGAGGATGTGAAGATTATAGTGAAATTCGGATGAACTTCCGAATACCCGGTGAAATTCGGATGAACTTCCGAATACCCGGTGAAATTCGGATGAACTTCCGAATACCCGGTGAAATTCGGATGAACTTCCGAATACGGTTGGTCATATATAAATCATTCTATATGACCAGAATATAAGTCATATATAAAATAATAATGTATTATTTTATATTACATGGAACCAAAACAAGAAGGTGGGGCATATTTGATGATTGATGAGAATAAAAAGGATGGATTTAAATTAGATAAAGTTACTAATAAAATCAAAGAAACACAAAAGTCAACTGGATATCCATATACATTCGAGATTGCAGAACCAAAAAATGATTCTAGTGAAAAATCAGAAGAGAAGAAACCGACAAAAAAAGAAGAATCAAAAAATACTTATATTAATGGTGTTATGACAATGCTATTAAATGCAATAGAAGTAAAATGTATGTCATATAAATCATTGAAAGGATTTATTTTTATTGTAGAAGTAGCAAAAGAGGAAGCAAAAGAGGAAGCAAATAATATCAAACCAACTGTAATTAGTTTTGCAAAAAAAAGTGTAAATGGATTATTAAATAAAGATCTAGAATTTTTCACGGCGTCTAGAAGATGTATTGATATTAGCGATTCAGAATGTATTGATAAAACGAATACAAATAAACCTATTAGTAAATTCCTATTAAAACTCACATTCTTACAAAATAATGAGAACGGAAGTCTAAGTCTAATAGATCTATCAGAAAAATTAAGTCATATAGGGAATATATCAAAGTTAGATACGTTTGACGATCCCCTCGTAAATAAAATTACAAAACAGAAAGATTATATAAAAGATTTCAAAAACGAGGCAAAAATACAACAGAAATTATTCGAAACTACATATTTAGATGACCCGGTCACATTTGGACTACTCGCCTCTTGTCATATAGAAGATGATACTATGTATTTCTTACATTTACTTAGGAGTAAAGCGAATGATTCATTGACGTATCAAGTGTTACAGGCGATGATAGATTCATGGGATTGTAAATGTCCTATAGGACTCATCGCAATGGAATATGGGAATGGATATGAACCTATTAGTCAACATATTATTCCGAAAACAAATGAGAAATATAATGACCAAAGGAAAGTGAAATTATATGCAAATATATTTTTTAAAATATTATTGATGTTGGGGATATTGAAAAAACAAACAGATAAAGAAAACGAAAGGTATATGATATTGCATATGGATTTACATCAAAATAACATTATGGCTTTTAAAAATATAGTTAATAATGGTTCTATAATAAAAAAAAGTTATAATATTTTTCCATGTTGTGATGGAGGTACTAATACTTATAAATATAATACAACAACAATAGAATTTAAACCATTTACATATATCATTGATTTTGGACGTATTATAAAGATAAATTCAGCGAATGAAAATGATCGAAAATATAAATCGGCGTTCGATTCATTAATTAAAATTAATTTTGATTATTTTGATGATAAAAATAAAAATAGATTACATCATATAACTGAAACATATTCGAATATAGTAAATATTTTAAATATAATATTAAAAACAGAATTATCATATTATAATGATAATTTTAAAATACAAAATGTACAGTCTTTATTTATGTATAAATTTTTTTTATCTGATACAATAAAAGATGCAGATATTTATCGACATATTAATAATGGATCTCTACAATATAATGATAAATTTTATAAAGAAAATAAAAAAGGAGACCCAGAAAGTAATACATTCTGTGCATACGTAAACGATTTGATATATTATTATTTAAAAATTACAAGTTCTGAAAGTTCTGATATAGGTACTGTAAAACCCGATTTATATGACGGAGCTACATATAATCTAAAAAAAGTGGATTTAGATCCAAGCCTAGTAAGAATAAAAGATCAATATGGAATCATTCTATATGACAAAAAACCAGAACATGGTAGATTGAACCATTCGGATTTAACGACTTACTCACAATTGAGTCATCGATTTAATTCTGATTTTAATGTTGAATATAATGAAATTATTAAAGATAAATCGGATGAACAAATATTAAAACTAATACGAGATATACGTAAAAGTATATTGAATGGAGATAAAATAGATAGTTTATTGGAAGGTTTTATAATAGATATAGGACAGAAAAGTAATGAAGCAATTAAGATTGAAGAAAAATCACTTATAAAAGAGGAACCAGAAAATAAACCAGAAAAGGAAAATACAATTACTCCAATAACCCCCAATTGTTCATCTTGTACTACAAAAGAATCATGTCCTTTAAAAAATGTTCTTGCTATATGTTGGTTAAACTCGTCATTACAATTATTACATCAAATGAATTTTTTGAATTCTTTAACAAAGATTGTATTAAATGATAAAGGAATAATTAATCTTAAAGAGTGGTTAACACATATGAATCAAGATAAAAAAGAATTATTAACAGATATTAATACAACTAATGGAAAAGAATTAACAGAAATAATTGAATTCCAAATAGATAAATCGCATGATAAATCACCTATAGGTTCATTCCAAGATGCTTCTGAATTTATACAAAAATTAATTGATTATATAAATATTAAATATAAAAATATTAATTTTTTAAAAATTTTTAAAATTATTGAAAAAAATTGCGATAATGAAAGTAAATATAAATATTTAAAAGAAGAATTATTTATGATAAATCTCGTTGAAAATACAAACACTTTTGATATAATAGAAGAAAATACAAATGTCGATAGGTGTAATAATAATAGTCTAATAATTAATAATACTTACTATATAACAGAAGAGAACCAATATATTTTGATTAATTATACAATTGACCCATCTAACCCTAATACTATTGAAAAAAATACTATTTCTATAAAAAAAGTAAAAGATAAAGATATTTTTGATAAATTAAGTGGTTCGAATAAACCGGTAGATGATGAATCGGTAGATAAAATAGTATTTGATAGTACAAAAATAGATTATAATTTAATAGGTTGTATTATTCGTTTAGGTCAACATTATGTTTATTATATTATCGAAAATAACGAAGTAGTTTATATAGTTGATGATCAAATTATTGTAAATATAAAAAATGAATCAATTAATGATGAGATATTAGAAAATAAATCAGATTTCTTATATAATAATGCACCAAAGGATAAAGGAGAAAAATATCAATATTATTATAGTTACTTTCGTAGAAGAGGAATAGCTGAAGCCAATTATAATAATTTTAAAACTATTATAGATAATTATTTGAATCAAAACGTTCTACAAAATGCTACAGTTTGTTTATATTCACCTAATAAAAATTAATGAATATAAATATATCCCCCAATATTTTTTATATGACATCACATAAAAAATATATACAGGCCATCATCAAAGTCCCCATTGAAGTTCTCGATAATGGTTCCTATGAGACCCATATGAATTATACGTCCGTGGATTTCGCACCCCTCGACTCATTACCCCTAGTTAAAACGTCGAAAGAAGATATTTTAAAGAGGCTACGTATCATAAAGGATACAGTTCAACAACCACAAGAATCTATTCTATATGACCATTCGTCTGACGAAGAAGAAGATACTAATAGCGATATAGAGTCATATAGATCAGATTCATCTATATCTTCGAGAACCTCTATCTCTCGACTATCCGAAAATAGTAGTATTGAGTCAGATGATGAAGATAGCACGGTAGGAGAAGATGAAATAGAATCTCTATATGACCCGACGGAAGAATCCCCTCCGGTTCTCGAATCCCCTCCTCAAAAACCAGACGACCAAATAAATAATTTGATGGATATTTTCAACTTATTTATTCAACCCGGCGAAATCGTAAAAAAGAATAAACCGAAGAATATCTCTTTTAAGAAAAAACGCCATAATAATAAAAGATTTACGGCGAGAACCTATGGTCCTTAACGGCGAGAACCTATGGTCCTTAACGGCGAGAACCTATGGTCCTTAACCGCGAGAACCTATGGTCCTTAACCGCGAGGACCTATATGAATATAGTCCTTAACCGCGAGAACCTACGAAAATGTCAAATAGATTAACTATTCAACGGTCTCTGGTTTGGTTCTACCGCCAAGTTCTCCGGCATTATAAGCGCTACTCGATCTATCATAGATAGAGATTTCAAGGGTTTCAGCGATGCATATACAGGTGGTAATGGCGAAACTAAATTCGTCGATCCCACCCCATAAAGGAAACTCTCGATATCCATCGAATTCGTCGATAATTCCGTGGGTACCATACGCCCCATCAAAAGCCCATCCCCCGAGAACATGGATTCGACTGGCCGACCATTCCCTGCGTGTTCATAATTCCTATATAGGACCTCTTGGTCGATAGACCACCTTTCCGCCAAATAATTCCCAGGTGTATTTTTATTTCGTGTAGATGCCATATAGAATCCAAATAGAAGATATTTCTATAGGACACTCATCAATTCTTTATATCCAGGATGATCGATACTTTTGACCTTCCATCCATCGAAATCCACGTAGAATTCTTGTAGATAATTCGAGAACTTGTAGAAATGGTCGTAGCAGAGGCATATAGCTAAGCCCGTCTCTAAATCCTCGGATAACATGGCTATCGCGGCCCTTGAATATATATTCGTGAATTCTATATGACTCTTTGTATCGTTGAATATGATATCCATTCCCTGTTTGACTGCGTCGGTGTCATATAGAAGTTCATCGTAGGATTCTTCGTCAATACCGCTGGGTATGGAGTCGATATTGGGGGTCATGACGAAAAAATCGCGTAGGGCTTGGCGATATTCGGCGTTGGTTTTATATGGTTTGATAGGATTCCTAAACATAAATAATATAGTACGAATTATCTATATTATTTTACTCTTTATTTACGACGGTTGGTTCTTCTCTTCTTAGATCCTCCTCTCTTTCTTCTTCTTCCTCCGGATTTATTCTGGCTACCACCCTTTGATGATTTACGTCTTCTGCGTCTTTTACCACCCTCCTGTTGTTGGTAATCTTGGTTTTCGTATTGGCTCTGGCTTTGGCTTTGTTCCTCCTGGCTTTGAGAACCTCCAGAATAAGGGGCTGCTTTATCGGCAAGAGAAGAAGTTAGAGATGACATTATATATTACATATATATTTTTGTATAGTCAGATAGAATAAACGCATTATTTCTATATGACCATGGCTTATGTCATCGACAGCTTCGCTTATGTCACAGACTAGGTCTAAAGACCTATACCAAAGGCAGCTTCGCTTATGTCACAGACTAGATCTAAAGACCTATACCAAAGGCAGCTTCGCTTATGTCACCGGCAGCTTCGCTTATGTCACAGACTAGGTCTAAAGACCTATGCCAAAGGCAGCTTCGCTTATGCCACCGGCTTATCCCTCGTCGATGCTCCTCCTCTGATCCACCCATTCATTGCAGATTCTTCGACTAAATAATTCGGATTATTAATCGTCGATCGTATTTCACTCTGTAAAGGATAAGCATTAATATCCATATAGGTCACTTCACTCAAATTCGTAATGGTTTTACGATCACTCACCGATTCACCTTGGAGTAACTGCGACTCTAATGTGGGGTCACAAGATCCTTTTCCTAAATAAGGTACGGTTAAAAATGGCCGGGGCATCAACATAATTTTTTCTAAAGGTCTCTCTTCATTTCCCAATAACAAACTGGAATAATCGTTGATTACGGCACTCGATATACCATTATCCGCATTCAACATAAGAGATGGTTGCGAAGTAGCGAAATGGATTTGTTCATCGGATACTTTTTCACTAAAATAATTCGATACCATATAATTATTGAATTTGGTATTTTGTAAGTCACGTTGAGTACGGTCAGTAGCATCGTTACTTATACCTGTGGTATTATTAAAATAATAACTCATTGGATCTATTATATATAGTACATATTAAAAATTGAGGGGAAACCTAGGTTTCCCCTTCAACCCCCTCCCTCGCAGGGGAACCTCCCGGAGGTAGTGTCAGTGTGCCCCATTCGGGGCACATCGACATAGGTTCCCCCCGCACCCCCCTCCCTTATATAAAATTACTTTCGTAGAGTCATATAGAGAATATTTCTATATGACATTATAAAAACTATTATTATATCTGGTGTGGTAGAGTCATATAGAGAATAATTCTATATGACACAACGTAATACCCAACCGCACCAGTCCACCGTGTAGAGGATGGGGTTGAAGGGGAAACCTAGGTTTCCCCTCAATTTTGGTATCTATCCAAATTACGCGCGCAGGCGAATAGATTACCCTCTTTACATGAGATCATACTACCATAACAAAATTCGGCGAAAGCCGTCTGATCATTCGGTACAGTAGTACCCGGATTCGAATAAAACTGGCGCATAGATTGTTCGAATTCCAGTTGTTCGCCTAAATCCTTGAATAATTTATCTGCAATATCCGGCTGTCCAGGATTCGATAATTCTACCATCTTTTTCGCCGAGTCTAAAATCGCGGCATTCACATCCACATTATAGGACGGTGGCGCAGGTTTCTTATTCGGGTTGAAATCATAATCCGGTAATAATACATTCGTAAATGGATTCCCCGCATTTGGCGTATCAAAAGTATTCACTAAATCCGATGGGGATGCCAAATCCTGTATTATGGCCATTCCCGCATCGTCGAAATTTTCCACTCTATTTGACAATGTTCTCGAATTCTCTTTTGTCTTATAGTAGAATAATAAATAGATCGCAAAAAGGGTAATCGCACCGACTACTATTATTCGGATACTCTTGGTAAAAGCGAAAGTGAAAAGTGTGAGAACAATAATGGTTCTCGAAATCGCATTCAACTTTGCATTATAATCCATCGAATCCGAGGGGAAAAACTGTAATATCTGGTCTTTATCAAATATAATATTGGGATCTTGTGACCAAAAGGGGGTCTCCTTCGGTTTAGGTTGTGGAGAACCAGAAATATCATAAGAGGTAGTAAAATTCGATGTATGTTTTATCGTATCCATTTATAATGCAAATATATATAAACTTTTTATTTTTTATTTGACCTTTTCCCTATTTTCTTTTTAACCGTCTTGTTATGTATTTGGAAAGTATCGCATTTTTTCGTCTGTGGGACAATATGCAATACACATTTCGCCTTTTCTCCATAGAGGGGTTCTGTGCATCCTTTTTCGCCTTTCGCCCTTTTCATTCGCATAATTCGTGTTCTAATTTCTCGCTTAGATTTAGTACATCTCGCACGGAAATGTTCATAACGTTCTCGAACTTCTTCATAGGAAAGTCCCGATTTCTTATTTAGCATATCATTGATTAATTCGTGGAGGTCATATACATATCGGGAAAAGGTAGCCCTAGATTCCATATGGGACTTTTTCAGGGGTAGTTTCTGGAAATTCTTATATAGGTTCTCCCTACATTTCCCGCATGGTAGCGTATTCCTTAAACTCATGATAAAATCGTAGTAATTTTGTTTCTCCCTACAACAGGGGCGAATCGGGTAATTGAAACTCATCGTATGTAGGAAATGCCACATACTAGGCCCCCATACACTTGTCAACATACCATCGCCACTATTATATTCCTTTTCTGTAAATATCATATAGAGAATAATACGAAATTATCTAATAAATAAAATATAACGGATTTTTATATGGCAAACTTGATCCAATATATTTATGGGAAAACGAAAATCTATATAAAATACGCAGTCATCGTCTTAATCGTCGTTATTTTCATCTACGCGGGAGTCTTTATGTATAATAAATATTATACGCCTATGAAGAAGAACGCCGATTTCGCAGATGTGGCTAATGCGAATGACCGGGGAAATATGGCGGATATCTATTTCTTCTATGCGGACTGGTGCCCCCACTGTAAGAAGGCCAAACCCGAGTGGAAAAATTTCAAGGCGAATAATGATAAGAAGACGGTAAATGGTTATACTATTAATTGTATTGATATAGATTGCACGAAAGATAATGGCGATGTAGTCATAAAGGAATATAATGGATTCGATGGACAAAAGTATAATACAGGGAAAGAGCCGACGCCGATCCCTATCGCTGATATTATACGTAATTTCGGAGTGGAATCTTATCCTACGATAAAAATGACGAAGGATACTTATACGATAGATTTTGATGCCAAAGTTACGGAACAGAACTTAGAGACATTTATTAATACTGTCCTGTAGTTCAGGGAACCTACGGTTCCCCGAACCCCTCCCTTATTCTATTAATAAGTAATAATATTAAGTGGTGCGTTTGGTTATTATGTTATGTCATATAGAGAATATTTCTATATGACAGGGGAACCTCCCTTAAAATTAACCAGTGCGGTTGGTTATTGTGTTTTGTCATATAGATAATAATTCTATATGACTCTTTATAAGTACTCATTTATAAGGGAGGGGGGCGCGGGGGAACCTATGTCGATGTGCCCCGAATGGGGCACACGGACACTACCGCCGGGAGGTTCCCCTGCAATAGTCTCGCGTTTTGGTCATACGTTTTGGTCATACGTTTTGGTCATACGTTTTGGTCATATAGAATCCATTCGTTTATCTATCCATAATCTATCTTCTTCTAAGCGCTTTTTCATATATTCATACCCATATTCATACAATTCTCGACGTTCTTCCGACGAATTGAGAACCTGTAAAATATATTCCACCGAAGTCGTCTTGGAATATAATTTCACTTCATAATTAATCGACGTTTTACTATGCGGGAAAAGTACATTCTCATATATTTTCATAAGTAGAATAGATACATAATCCACAATATGCGTATCCGCCGTTATCGATGTTATTAAATTTTCTCTTGTATGACCCAACGAAATACCGAAAACACTATCCAAGTCAGATATATTATCTATACATTTATCCAATGGATAATTTAATAAGACCCCCCCATCAACATAACATTTATCCCCCTTTATCAGTGGGGCAAATATAATTGGAAGAGAGCACGACGCATATAAGACATCCAATAACTCCCATTCAGGGTGCGTTTTATGACTAAACGATTCCGTCTTATAGGAATTCAGTTCGGTGACATAAATATATAAATCCTTACCCGTCACTTTATAAAAATCCTCCAAACTAATATTCAGAGGTATATCATGGGATTTCAGGATAGGGGTCATAACATCAACGATGAATTCTTTACTGAAAACCCCATTCGTGTTATATAATACGAGAGGCGATGTATCATATTTACTTATAAGACTATGCCACGGCCGATTTAAGAAATAATCCACAATATCGTTTATCTCGGGGTTCAGTGCCAAAACTATACCAATAAGGGCACCTACAGATGTCCCATGAATGGATTCTATATGACAAATATCGAGAACCTTTTCTTCTATACATCGGTGAATCAAACCTAGTGCATGTAGCCCCCATACGTGTCCTCCGGAAATGACTATATGACGGAATGGTTTCTTCTTAGAACAGGATTCTTCGGATATATTCTCTTCGAGAACTTCAACTACTTCGTCCATCTAGATATATTTCAGGAAATATATCTATATGATAAATCGGGAATAATATTTTATATGGGTAAAATAATAGACCCCCTATGTCTTGTTTTCTATATGTCGATGATAAAGAAGCCCAGCGGAAAATTAATATAGACGAATTATACGAAAAGAAACACCAGCGGGATTTGAAACAACTCTCCATTTTCAATAAAATCCTGAATCGGATCCATCGGCGAATTACACATACAGGTCGAAATAAGATGAATGATAAACATATTTGGTTTACAGTACCGGAATATATTTTCGGAGAACCTACCTATGATAAGGGACATTGTATAGGATTTTTAGTAGCAAAACTGGACGAGAACGGATTCTTCACCCGATATATGCATCCGAATACTCTATTTGTATCATGGGAGAACTGGATTCCGGCCTATGCTAGGAATGAATTTAAAAAGAAGACGGGAATAGTGGTCGATGAAAAAGGGAATGTTTTAGAAGAGAAAAAAGAGGAGGAGGAAGAAGAGTCAAATACAAAGACTTTACGTAAAGACGGAAAACATTATACCCCGATTGATAAATATAAACCGACTGGGAATTTGGTTTATAGCCCGGATATTTTAGAAAAATTAGAAAAGAGGGTTTCATTTGCATAAATTTTCTATTGGACTATTTATCTTCAGGCGGCGGCTGACTAGGCTGATTAAGACAGTAATGTAAAATATATTCAGGATTTGATTCCATTGAATTCAAATAGATATTCATAATATCTTGCATAATATTCGTATAATTATTTACTGTTACATTTATTGCATCGTTTAATATATCAAGGAATGCATATAATAAAACCTTTCGCATTTTTTGTTTTACATATGATACTTTATGATATTTAAAACTAGACCTTGAATATTTTCCTGTGATTTGTAATAAATATTTTTTTATACCTTCGTCTGTAATATTTTCTAGACTTTTTGGATCATCTTTATAAGCATCATATATTTGAACTTCTAATACTTTCGTACTTGGGTTATCTAGAGGTTTAGTTTCAGCTGTATCCTTTTTATCATCTGGTTTTTCTTTATCATCTGTATCCTCTTTATCCACGTTATCTATTTTAAAATTTGATATTTTTTTCCAAACTGAATACATAGTTTGGTCTAATTTTTTATATGCTTTTTTCGTTCCCTTCAATGCTTTACGTGTTGGTGCTATACGATTAACAAAAGAACTACGTTTTTTCGTTTTTACATATGCGACACGCTTCTTTTCCATATTTGTCCTATAGTCCTTATATTCACCACCTACTTGTGTAAATGATTCTTTTGTCTTATTAAATCCTGGAAGTCCTGGCATTTTAATTTCTGGTAATTTTGGTATGTTATTAGCAAAACTACTAAAAAAACTACTATTTTTTGCAGGAGTTGGTTCAGCTTCTGTAGGAGTTGGTTCAGCTGCTGCAGAAGTTGTTTGAGTTGCTGCAGAAGTTGTTTGAGTTGCTGTATTTTCATTTGTAATTTCTATATTTTCATTTGTGTTTCTGTTAATAATTTGTTGACAATTTTCCTCTTGCGGTAATAATTTATCAAAATCTATACCTTTTGATATTTTATCTACATATTCATCTTTTTTATTTAGGTCTTTTATATCTGTATTTGTTATATTTAATTCTTCTATTATATGACTTTTATTTAATTCAAATAATTCGATTAATTTATAAAAAAATGAAGATAAATTTATTTTACCTTTATCTTTTTGTTCACAAAAAGTTTCAAATAACATACCGCAATATGGGTTTTCTCCTTTTAATTTTTCTTTGAGACCTTTTGAATAACCATTATTGACAATATTAAATACTTTTATTTTTAATGTACTATTTTCTATCATCTTTTTAAATCGAATAATATATTCATCTTGTAATGTATGGAAAAATTTCTCAATATAGACATCGGTTCTATCTGGTGGTTTAACCTTACCACCTTTATGTGACTTATTTTTTACGTTTTTACTCATTTTTTTTGTATGTCTTCTACCTCCAATATTTTTTCCAGCATTTTCTCCATTATTTTTTTCTGCATTTACTCCAGTATTTTTTTCTGCATTTTCATCTTTTATATCTATATTTATATCAGATACTTTTATTGGTGAATTATCTTGTATGAATTTATTTTCCAAATCTAATTGAAATATTCTTTCATGTTCATTTATATAGAATTGTATAAATTCTGATAATGTTAAATCGTTGGTTTTCAATTTTCTAAAATGTGTGACAATATTCAAGAAGAAATTATTTCCATTTTTTATTGTATTGTATTTTGCAGTACATCCATTTTTTTTTAATTCTTTTAATTCTTCATTAGATGTAAATAATAGACTTGTTAATACTGTTTTATAAACACTCTTTAATCTCATAAAAGTATTCAAATAAGGATATGGAGTAAAATTAATACGATTAGGTGGTGTGAAAATTCTAGACGTTGCATATTTTAATTTTGTTTTTATTTTCGGTTCGTCTTTTTTTAAATAACTATCATATTCATCTTTTTTTAATTCAAAATCCTCTTGATATGTATTTTTTTCTTGTTTATCATTACCTTCACCACCTTCACCACCTCCACCACCTCCACCACCTCCACCACCTCCACCACTTTTTATAGGTTTTACAGATTTTTTTTTCATAGATTCCAATATCCATTTTGCATCTTCTTCCTCATCTTCTACATATAGATCCAAACCGAATTTTTTTTTTATATTTTCTTTTTCTTCTTCTCTTTTCTTTCCTAATTCTCTATTTGCATTATCATATAAAGTTTGAAAATGATGTAAGAATTCGTTATGATTAAATAATGGATATAATAATGAAATAATAAAAAAATCCATTTTTGAAGATTCGTTTACTGGATTAGTAAAGTCCGAACCATTAAAATATCCAGTTTTACATGAATTACTTTTTTGCCAAATATTATTCCTTTCGAAAACAAATAACATCTTATCATTAAATAACGAAACATAATCTAATTTTTCATTTAATAGTCTTTCCAAATTAGCATCTATTTTTTTGAATAATTCATCATCATTATCGGAATTAGCTTTGCTTTTATTTAATACATTACATAATCTATCAATTGCGGGTTTATAAATTCCTATAACATATTCATCTTGTTTTTCTTTACCACCAAATGATTTAAATGTTTCATCAATAAAATGAATTGCATGACTATTTAATAATAAATACGACTCATCTTTTACTTCCGGTTTCTTTTTTTTTCTAAGAAAACTGGGTATAAAACTAAAATCCAATTGTGGTATACTTTTTAATGATTTTGTTAATGCATCCGTCATAATTCTAATATATGAATAGATATAAAATTGATTATGAGAAAAAATATAAAAAGGAAGTCATATAGTTAATAGTAGAATGCAAACAAATAAAACGAAAACCAAGAAGAAGAGGGTCCATTTATCCGATATGGATAAATCTAATCTATGGGACATATTCGACCAGGATATTAAAGAAAGTCATATAGAAAAAATAGAGAAAGAGGAGATTCATACAGATGAATCCGGTACATGTCATTTATGTAAATCCGTTCTCGTTATTATGGAAGATGGATTCCCTACCTGTTCGAACTCCGAATGTGGTGTCATATATAAGGATACATTGGATTATTCGCCCGAATGGCGATTCTATGGTGCGGACGATAAAAATGCGAATGACCCTACCCGCTGTGGAAATCCGATAAATCCCCTTTTGATGGAATCCTCTTTTGGGTGTAAAGTCATTTGTACTTCTAAAGCCTCTCGTGAGATGCGGCGTATAGGACAATGGACGGAGTGGCAGTCTGTGCCTCATAAAGAGAAGGCGTTATTCGAGGAATTCCAGTTTATTACGGTGATGGCGCAGAATGCGGGGATACCTAAAATTTTCATCGATTATGCGATGACGATTCATAAAGATATTTCGGAACAAAAGATGTTTCGAGGGCTGAATCGTGATGGTATTAAAGCCGCATCGATTTATATTTCATGCCGTGTGAATGAATGTCCTAGGACGGCCCACGAAATCGCCGAAATATTCCATTTAGATAAAACGAGTGCAACTAATGGTTGTTCTATGGCCGTGAATATTTTGAATAATATTGAGAGGAAGGAGGAATCTTTAAAACAGACCAAACTATATACTACGCTACCGAGTTCTTTTATAGAGCGGTTTTGTAGTAAATTGAATATAAATCACGAATTGACAATGTTGGCGAAATTCATTGCACATAAGATAGAGTCGAATCATTTGATAACGGATAATGCTCCGCAATCGGTGGCATCGGGGATTATCTTCTTTATTTCACAGAATTGTAATTTGAATATCAGTAAATTAGAAATCAAGGCTATAACTGGGGTGACAGAAGTGACAATAAATAAATGTAATAGGAAATTAGATGCGATGAAAAATGATTTATTACCTGTGTCTATAATTCAGAAATATATTTAGGGTTCTATATGACTTTTTTATATTATGATATTACATAATATGAGTGATAGCATATTGGAAATATTACCCGAACCAATTATTCCGGAAGATCCCGTAGAAGAAAGTCATATAGAGAATTTATCTGGGGATTTACCTATTATTTCGGAAGAACCGGTGATGAAGGAAGGAGATATCCCTAATATTACTTTTGAAGAAGTCCCAGTCGAGGAACCTGTTCAAGATATTGTATCTGACCCTATCGAGGAACCTGTGGTAGAACCAGTTGTTGAACCTGTTGTTGAACCAGTTGTTGAACCCGTTGTTGAACCCGTTGTAGATTCTCTATCTGACCTGGTCGTGGAACCAGTTCAAGATCTTGTATCTGACCCTATAGAGGAACCTGTGGTAGAACCAGTTGTTGAACCCGTCGAGGAACCTGTGGTAGAACCTGTGGTAGAACCTGTGGTAGAACCTGTGGTAGAATCTGTGGTAGAATCTATCGTAGAACCTGTGGTAGATTCTCTATCTGACCCTATAGAGGAACCTGTTGTTGAACCTGTGGTAGAATCTGTGGTAGAATCTATCGTAGAACCTGTGGTAGATTCTCTATCTGACCCTATAGAGGAACCTGTTGTTGAACCTTTGGTAGAACCAGTTGTTGAACCTGTGGTAGAACCTGTTGTTGAACCTGTGGTAGAACCTGTTGTGGAACCTATTGTGGAACCTGTGGTTGAACCTGTCGTAGAACCTGTTGTGGAAGAACCAATCACTTACCCAAAATTAGTATTCGTAGTGCCATATCGCGATAGAGAACAACAATACCGTTTTTTCAATACACATATGAAATTCGTATTAGAAGATGTATCCAATTATAAAATCCTATATGTCCATCAAAAGGATACACGTAGTTTCAACCGTGGAGCAATGAAGAATATTGGATTCCTCTATATGAAAAAAGAATACCCAGACGACTATAAGAAGATGACATTCGTTTTCAACGATATAGATACAATGCCATATACCAAGAATTTTTTGAATTACGAAACCCAAAAAGGTACCATCAAACACTTTTACGGATTCGAATTCGCATTAGGAGGTATTGTATCCATAAATGGAGAAGATTTCGAGAACATGAATGGATATCCCAACTATTGGGCATGGGGATTCGAAGATAATATGCTTCAATTTAGAGCAAACTCGTTAGGTATTACTATCGACCGTTCTCAATACTATCCTATAATGGATAAAAATATTATGCAGATGAAAGACGGACTAGAACGCCTTGTAAACCGTGGTGAATATGACCGTTTTATAAATGATAAGGATTATAATACTATGAATGAAGGATTAAGTAATGTAGCGAATATTGCTAGTAATTATAATGATGTTACAGGATTTCTTGATATTCTCAATTTTAATACGGGAATAGAGGAGAACCCAGATCTCACAAGAGTACATGATGTCCGTAGTGGTCCTAGACCTTTCGCGCCAAATCCGCCACCACAAAGACGTAGGGCTAGAATGGGAATGATCTTATAAGCAGGGGAACCTACGGTTCCCCCCGCGCCCCCCTCCCTTATAAATGAGTACTTATAAAGAGTCATATAAAGTTAATTTTATATGATTCCATCGTACCAGTTCCAATAATGTTTTTATTAATGTCCTATAGAAATATTTCATAAGGCGCCCGAAGGGCGCCCCGGGGGGCTGGGGGCTATGTCCTCTGTGCCCCGAATGGGGCACATGGACACTACCCACGGGAAAGCCCCCTAAGTAATAGTTCTTAATAATACTTTTATAAAGACTTTTTATTTTGAATCTTCGAGAACTGGTACTTAGGGGGCTTTCCCGTGGGTAGTGTCCATGTGCCCCATTCGGGGCACAGAGGACATAGCCCCCAGCCCCCCGGGGCGCCCTTCGGGCGCCCTATGAAATATTTCTATAGGACATTAATAAAATTGTTATTGGAACTGGTGTGGTTGTGTCATATAGAATTATTCTTTATATGACATATGTAAGGCGCCCGAAGGGCGCCCCGGGGGGCTGGGGGCGGTAGCCCCCTAAGTAATAGTTTTTAATAATACTTTTATAAAGACTTTTTATTTTGAATCTTCGAGAAGTGGTACTTAGGGGGCTACCGCCCCCAGCCCCCCGGGGCGCCCTTCGGGCGCCCTATGAAATATTTCTATAGGACATTAATAAAATTGTTATTGTAACTAGTGCGGTTGTGTCATATAGAATTATTCTTTATATGACATATTTAAGGCGCCCTTCGGGCGCCATATGAAATATTCCTATAGGACATTAATAAAATTGTTATTGGAACTGGTGTGGTTGTGTCATATAGAATTATTCTTTATATGACTCTTTATATGACTCTTTATATGACTCTTTATATGACTCTTTATATGACTCTTTATATGACTCTTTATATGACTCTTTATATGACTCT
>Ga0209598_10001028_pt1 | contig 22705 bp, 20 predicted proteins | sample M_140807_EF_Meta_FD_187317 | JGI IMG/M metagenome (GOLD analysis project Ga0209598, IMG submission 187317) | Freshwater microbial communities from Lake Montjoie, Canada to study carbon cycling - M_140807_EF_MetaG (SPAdes) (version 2) | ecosystem: Environmental > Aquatic > Freshwater > Lake...
TCCTCCGCCCCCCGGAGGTTGCCCGCGATGGCGGCGGTGGAGTCGGAGTCGCCGTCATGGTTGGCGGCGATCCTCAGGGTGTCGACAAGGTCCTCGCCGCGCAGGGCTGCAAACAGGGCGATGGCCAGGGCCTCGTGACCGGTCCAGCCCTCGCCCAGCCGGCGGATGGCCTCGGCGTCGGAGATGCGCTCCCGCCCGGACAGGTCGACCGCCCGGTCCAGAACCTCCAGGGTTTCTTCCGCCCCCTCCTGGCGGGCCAGCAGCTGCCGGACCTTCCCCCAGGACGCATCCAGTCCGTCCCCGACCATCAGGTGCGCCACAAGGGCCGCAAGCACACCGGCGGGCAGGTGTCCGGAAGGATGGCCGTGGGTCAGGGCGGCCCCCCGGACGCCCAGGTCGAAGGCGGCCTGAGGCGCTATGCCAGGGAGGAGGCCCGCAGGGGCTGCCCGCATTACCCCGCCGCAGCCCTTGGAGTCGTTGATCGGGCGGACCAGGTCTCCCCGGCCCCCGGCCCTCAGGGCGGACAGGCAGGTGTTGCCCGGCGCCCGGCGCGCCCAGAGGGAGGGATGGGCGAGGAGGCCCTGGCGGCCGGGTCGGAAGACGCCCTCCTGGGTCTCCAGCCAATCCAGGAAGGCCTTCCGCTGGGCGGCTGTCCTCGCCTCGAGGGTGGTGTCCGCGGCCTCGATCAGGCCCTGGGCGGCGAACAGGGTCATCTGGGTGTCGTCGCTGACCACAAGGCGACCCGACGTGTCCGTCTGCGGCTCCAGGATCCCGGCGTCGCCGAACCGGCGGGTGATGTCCGGCATCCGCAGGAATTCGACAGCATAACCCAGGGCGTCGCCTACCGCGCCGGCAGCCAGGCAGGCGAGGCGCCGGGAGGTGCGTTCCGGGTCCTCCGGCACCGGCTGCACAGCCAGGACATGCTCGAGCTGTGGCCTCGTCTCCACCGCGCCCTCCCGGGCCGCGCGGACCCGGCGCAGGGCGGCCTCCGCTGGCTCGCCGAGCTCTGTCAGGAGCCGGCAGGCCACCAGGCCTGTTCGCCCCCGCCCGCCGCGACAGTGCACCAGGACCCGCCCCCCCCGGGACAAGAGGTCGCGCAGTTCCGCGCCCGCGAAGGTCCAGGCCCTTTCGAACCGCGGGCCCGGGGCGCTCAGGTCGCGGATCGGAAGGTGCCGCCATTCCAGGCCAGCGGCCCGGAACGCCTCTCCCAGCCGGGGCGTCTGGAGGATCGTGAACTCCTCGGCCTCGATCAGGGTGACGACCACGGTCGGGCGCCAGGCGGCGATCACGCCCAGGTCCGCCTCCAGGTCCCGGTCCCAGCTGTCCCCGAAGACGCTCGGCCCCTTCTTGCCCGGCGAAAACGTCATGCCGATGCAGCCGGCACCAGCGCTGACCGTGTCAATTCGCAGGGGATGGGACAGGCTGGTTCGGCTCAAGGGCGTCTCCTTCGGTTGACGGCGTGGGATGAACTGATAGTGTGAAAATTACACATTCTTCTTCGTGTTGTCAACACACTAACATGACCCCCTTCTGTTACGAATATCCCCGGCCCGCCGTCGCCACCGATATTGTCATCCTGTCCCTGGTGGCGGGAACCCTTCGACTGCTGCTCGTCCGCCGGGGCGCCGACCCCTTTGGCGGCTGGTGGGCCCTGCCCGGGGGCTTCCTGCAGGAGACCGAGGACCTCGACGCCTGCGCCCGCCGGGAGACGGAGGAGGAAACGGGGGTCCGCTCGGGCCGGATCCTGCAGTTCGCCAACTTCAGCCATCCCGACCGCGACCCCCGCGGCCGTGTGATCTCCGTCGCCTACCTCGCCCTGGTTCCCGCCGGTGAGGTCCGGCTGCAGGCGGGGACGGACGCCGCCGAGGCTGTCTGGCGCAGCCTCTCCGAGGTCGGGACCCTGGCCTTCGATCATGACGACATCCTGGCCGCCGCCCTTTCCCGTCTCGCCGCCGAGGTCCGGGCGGATCCCGGCTTCCTCCTGCCGCTGCTGCCGCCGGCCTTTACCCTGGCCCGGCTCCAGGCGGCCTACGAAGCCGCTATCGGCAGGACTGTCGACAAACGCAACTTCCGCAAGCTCGTCGAGGAGTCCGGGAGCCTGCGCGCCCTCGACGAATTCGAGCGGGGCCCGCACCGCCCGGCGCGGCGTTACGCGCCGCGCTGACGCGCCGGGATCGAGACGGGCAGGATCGAGACTGAAGGGAGCGGTCAGTCCATCAGCCTCTGCATGAGGTAGGTGTACTCGAGGGCCTGGCGCAGGGCCCTCTCGCCGCCGACTTGTCGTCTTGCCGGCGACGGGCCATGATTTCCTCTGATCTCCAATCTGCGGAAACGCCATGTCCCATTCCTTCTCCCGCCACCTGGTCGACCCCGAGCTCCTGCCCATGCTGGACGCCTTCCCGACGGCGGTCCTGACCGAGGCCATGCTGCCGGGCATGCGGGGCCGGGCCTCCTGGTTCCCCGCCGACCCCAAGGATGCCGAGCGGACCGACCAGGTCCGTCGCCTCATCCCGGGCCGGGCTGGGGATCCGGATGTCGAGGTCCTCATCTACCGGCCCCGGGGCGTCGAAGGGCCCCTGCCCTGCATCCTGCACATCCACGGGGGCGGCTATGTCTCCGGGCGGGCCGACGGCAACGAGGCCGTGCACCGGCCCATGGCCGCCGACCTCGGCTGCGTCATCGTCACGGTGGCGTACCGGCTGGCCCCCGAGACCCGGTTCCCGGGCGCTGTCGAGGATTGCTACGCCGCCCTGGCCTGGACCCTGGCCAACGTCGCTGAGTTGGGGGTCGACCCGGGCCGGGTCGGCGTCATGGGCGAGAGCGCCGGTGGGGGCCTGGCCGCCGGCCTCGCCCTGCTGGTCCGGGACCGGGGCGAGCACCGCCTCGCCTTCCAGCACCTCATCTATCCCATGATCGACGACCGGACCTGCACCCGCCCCGATCCGCATCCAACGGTGGGCGAGTTCATCTGGACCCCGCACAACAACCGTTTCGGCTGGGCGGCCCTGCTCGGGCATGAGCCCGGGATCGAGGGGGTCTCGCCCTATGCCGCCGCAGCCCGGGCCGAGAGCCTGGCGGGCCTGCCCCCGACCTTCATTGCCGTCGGCGCCCTGGACCTCTTCCTGGAGGAGAACCTGGAATACGCCCGGCGGCTGACCCGGGAGGGAATTGCGACCGAGGTCCACGTCTATCCGGGTGCCTTCCACGCCTTCCAGGTCATGCGCGGTGCCCGGGTGGCCCAGGCGGCTGAGCGCGACAGCCGCGCCGCCCTGGGCCGGTTCCTGACCGGCTGAGGCCCAGGGTCAGGGTCAGGGTCAGGGTCAGGGTCAGGGTCAGGGTCAGGCCGGGTTGCGGGCGCTCACCATCCAGGTCGCCGACGGCATGTAGACGGCCTCGCCCCGAAGCCAGGGCGACACCGCTTCGCGGACGCGGTCGCGCAGCATGGGGGCGAGGTCTGGCCGCTCGCGCAGGATCGCCCCCAGGGGCCCGACCCGGAAGCTCATCTCCACCGTCCCCTCCAGGTCCAGGCCGCCGATCGCCTCGTCATGGGGAGCGATATCGACCCCGGTAAAGCCGGCCTCGGCCAGGATCCGCTGCACCCGGTCCGGGTTGGCGAAGGCGAAGGGGCCCGGCGCCCCGGGCTCGGGCGGCGGGGCCGACGGGATCAGGCCCGCGGCGGTCTCGGCGGGCAGGCGCATCCAGAGGTTCTCGGCCAGGGGCCGCCAGCAAACGAAGGCCAGGCGGCCTCCCGGCTTCAGGGCACTGCGCAAGTTGCAGAAGGCGGCCACAGGGTCAGAGAAGAACATCACGCCGAACCGGGAGAAGACCGCGTCCCGGCTGCCGGGAAGTGCCGCGGTCTGGGCGTCGGCCTCACGGAACTGCAGGCCCCGGGCACCAGCCGCCGCCGCCCGCTGGCGGGCGACCTCCAGCATGGGGACCGAAATGTCGAGACCCAGGACCCCGCCCTCCGCACCGACCCGCCGGGCCAGCTCCAGGCTGGTGTCACCGCAGCCGCAGCCGACATCCAGCAGGGTCTCTCCCGGGGCTGGGGCCAGCCGGTCCATGGCGGCCAGCCCCAGGGGACGGATCTGCCGGTCGATCTGGTCCTGCTTGCTGGCCCAGGTGCGCCCGGCGGCGTCGTTCCAATAGGCGACCTGGGCCGCGTTCGCCGCACTCATGCCGAATTTCCTTCCGATTACTGCCGAACAGGCGCCGGCTTGTCCCGGCCCGCCCAGAGCCTCACCCTGCCGCTTCCAGACGGACTCCGCCAGATGCCCTTCCGCCGATCCCTTCTCGCCCTGGCCTTCGCCCTGGGCCTTGACGTCTTCGGCCAGGCCGCCGCGGCGCCTGCGCCTGCGGGCCTGGAGGCCGGCCTCGACGCCATCCTCGCCCGGGGCGCGCCCGGCGTCTCCGTCCTGGTCTACCGGAACGGCGACCTGCTCTACCGGATGGACCGCGGCCGCATCGCCCCGGACGAGCGCCTACCCGTCGCCTCGGCCTCCAAATGGATGGCTGCGGCCCTCGTCATGACCGTGGTCGATGAGGGCCGCCTGTCCCTGGATGAGCCGATCGGCCGGCGTCTTCCGGAATTCCAGGGCCCGTCCGGCGAGATCACCCTGCGCCAGCTGCTCTCCTACACCGCCGGCCAGGGCGGCCTGCTGGGCATGTCCGACCTCCTCCAGGATTCCGGGATGACCCTGGCCGAGTCCGCGGCCCGGATCGCCGGGCGCCCCCAGGCGGATCCCCCGGGAACGGTGTTCCGGTATGGAGGCCCGTCCTTTCAGGTCGTCGGGGCCCTGGTTGAACAGGCTACAGGCCAGAGTTGGGCTGACCTCTTCGAGGCGCGCATCGCCCGGCCGCTGGGCATGACGTCGACCACCTGGGGTCACCCCCTGCGCCCGGACCTCGATCCGGCGGCCGTCCGCAATCCCAACCTCCAGGGCGGGGTCTACAGCACCGCCGCCGACTATGGTCGCTTCCTGGGGATGGTGGCGGGAAGGGGCGTCCTGGACGGCCGGCGCGTACTTTCCACGGCCGCCGTCGCCGAGCTGGAGACGGTCCAGACAGCCGGCAAGCCCATGGCCTATCGGCCCCCGGGGATGTCGGGTGTCGACGCCTACGACCTTGGGAACTGGTGCGAGGTCGCCGGGGCGGACGGCGCCTGTATCCTGGCCTCCAGCCCCGGAGCCTTTGGCGTCTATCCCTGGATCGACCGCCGGACCGGCCTTTACGGCCTCTTCTTCCTGAAGCACCAGCTGCCGCTTGTTGTGGACCCCATCCGCGAGGCCCGGGCCCTCATCCTGTCCGCCGCGCCCTGATCCCGCCTCAGGCCGACAGGGCGTAGTCCTCAAGGACCGGCGCCTTCATCTCGGCCTCGAAGGTCTCGTAGGACCAGGGGTAGGTGGCGACATTGCCATGGGCGTCGAAGTACCAGCTGCGGCAGCCTGAGGCCCAGATGGACCCGGTCAGCTTTTCCTTGAGCGCCTGGGTCCAGGCCTGTGTGGGCGCCTCCCGGGGCGTGATCTCCCGGGCCTGGCCTTCGACCAGCAGGTCCACCAGCTGCAACACATAGTCCAGCTGGCGCTCGGCGGTCATCAGGAAGGAGAAATTGCCCAGGGGGCTGTTGGGGCCGCCCAGCATGAACCAGTTGGGCAGGTCGGGAACCGTCACTCCGCGATAGGTCACATTGCCCCGGGCCCAGGTTTCGGACAGCGCCCGGCCGCTACGCCCGGTGATCCGCATGTCGCCAAAGGGGTGGTGGGCGTCGAAGCCCGTGGCCAGGACCAGGACGTCCAGCTCATGGAGCCGCCCGTCCGCCGTCCGCACCCCGCTGGCCTCGATCCGGGCAATGGCGTCGGTGACGAGTTCGGCGTCCGGCCTCTGGATGGCCGGATAAAAGAGGCTCGAAACGATCAGCCGCTTGCAGCCCATCCGGTAGTCGGGCGTCAGCCGGGCCCTCATGTCGGGGTCGGCGACCGTGTTCAGGTTATCCAGGCAGGCCTGGGCCATGCGGTCGTAGACGTCCGGCGCCTCTCCGGCCACCGCTGCGCAGAAGGCGCCGTTGAAGGCCTGGGCGAGGTGGGCGTACTGGTCTGCCAGGAGGGCTGGGTCCGCCCGGTAGGCGGCGCGCTTGTCGTCGGCGATCGGCAGGTTCGGCTCGGGCAGGATCCACTGCGGGGTGCGCTGGAAGAGGCTGACCTTCTCGGCCCGGTCAACGATGGCCGGGACGACCTGGATGGCCGTGGACCCGGTGCCGATGACCCCGATCCGCTTGCCCTCCAGGGGGACCGAGTGGTCCCAGCGGGCGGTGTGGAAGGCAGCGCCGGCAAAGGCCTTCAGGCCCTCGATGTCCGGGAGCGAGGGATGGTGCAGGATTCCCACGGCAGTGATGACGGCGTCGAACCGCCCCTGGGGTCCCTGGTTGGTGACGATCTCCCAGGCGCCGTTCCGCCAGTCCGCCGACAGGACCTCGCTGTTGAACCGGACCCGGGCCTCGACCCCGTAGTCCGCCGCCACCTTGCGCATGTAGGCCTGGATCTCCGGGCCCGGGGAGTACTTGTGGCTCCACTCCGGGTTGGGGGCGAAGGAGAAGCGGTAGAGGTGCGAGGGCACGTCGCAGGTGATGCCGGGATAGGTGTTGTCCCGCCAGGTCCCGCCCGGCTCCCCGGCCTTCTCGAAGATCACCACGTCGCTCACGCCGCGCTCGCGCAGCCGGATGGCCGCGGCGATACCGCCGGCGCCGGCGCCGATCACCGCAATCCTCAGTCCCTGTCCGGTCCCGGCCATGAAGATCCTCCTGCTGAAAGGCGATTGTCCTACAGACGCGCGCCGCGGGAAAGACCTCTGCGCCTAGCCTGGAATACGGCCTTCAGGGGCAGTCGGCGCAGACCCGGCGGCGGATTTTTTCGGGTCGGCCCTTGAAGGGGTTGGGCGGCAAACCCAGATGGCTGGGGCGGGCCGGGCCCCTCTGACGCTTCCAATGAAGTGTGATGTCGGACCGCATCGGGTGCGCTCGATGCCGGGTCCGGGGCCTTCCCTTCCCCCCCAAGCCAGCCGGCTTCGGCATCGGGCGCTCCCAACCAGAGGAGAGCCATGATGAAGACTTCCCAATTGCGAACCCATGACCGCCAGCCGGTGTTCGAAGATGCCTGGACCCCGGGTGGCCTCGTCCAGTTCGAGGCCCTTGTCAGCGCCTGCGCCCTTGTCGCCCAGTCGGACGGTTGGGTCACCCCCGAGGAAACCCTCCGCGTCACGGAGCGCATGCGCACCCTGCCTGCGCTCGACGGCTTCGGGATCGGCGACCTGATCGAGGCCTTTGAGGCCCGGATCGAGGATTTCAATCGGGATCCGGAGGCGGCGCTGGTCATGTCCGAGGGCACGATCCGCCGGCTCCGGGACAAGCCGGACGCCGCCCGGCTTGTGGCCTCCGCCGCCTGCGCCGTGGCGTCGGCGGACGGTGGATTTGACGCAGAGGAAAGGGCGGCTATCCTAAGGATCTGCGCCCTGCTGGTCCTGTCCCCCCAGGAAGTGGATCTGGTGGCGCCGCGAAGGAGGCCGAAATGAATGTGGCGCCGCAGGATCCCATGGCCTGGATGTACGTCCAGCCTGCTGCTGTTTCGCCTGTTCCCGGCTCTGCGACCGCCACGCCCGTGAGGCCAGCCGACCCCTCTTCCAATTCAGAGATGGGGTCCGACGAAGACCGGCGTCCCCGCGACCCCCAGCGCAGGGTGGACATCAGGGTCTGAACCGGTCTCCAGGCCACCGCCCCCGCGTTCAGCGTCTTCGCGTGCCAAGGGGACTCGCCCTGGTTCCGTACCGGCGCCATGATCCGTTTCGCGCTTGCGCAGTGGTAACCTGGAGGCGGACGCCGTGAGATTTCCCAGGATGTTCATCCGGATCGCTCTCGCGGCCTGCATCGCTGGACCGGCGCTTGCCGACGGCGCCGTGGTCGGCCTGCTCACGCCTGAGGACAAGGGACGCCTCGTGCGCGTCGATGCCACCCGCGCCGCGGCCCTTGCGGACGCCCGGGCCCATGGCGCGCCAGCGGACGTCGCCACCCTCAACCAGGCCATGTCCGGAACCCTCCTCTCTGTGCGCAAGACAGACCTGGCGGGGGACTGGCGGTGCCGCACCCTCAAGCTGGGCAAGTCTGCAGGCCTGGTGGTCTATGGTTGGTTCCGGTGCCGGATCGTCGATGACGGTGCCGGCTGGCGTCTCGACAAGCTGACGGGTTCCCAAAGGGTGAGCGGGCGCTTCTACGATGACGGCGAGACCCGGATGATCTTCGCAGGTGCCCAGTCCCTGGGCGACGAGCCCCGCCAGGCCTACGGACGCCCAGGCGCCCGGAACCAGGTTGGTGTCGCCGTGCGGCCGGGCCGGGACCGGCTCCGGCTGGAGTTTCCCGAGCCGCAAGTCGAATCCGACTTCGATGTGATGGAGCTCGAGCGGGTGCGGCCCGCCGGGAAGTGATCAGGAGGTCGCCCATGTCCCAACTCGTCCACCTTCCGGCCGACGCCGATCCTCACCAGATCCAGACCCAGCTGGTCGCCGACGGCGCGGTGATCCTGGACGGGGTCCTGACGCCGGGGGAGGCCGACGCCGCCCGCTCTGAGATGGATCCCTGGGTACAGGCCACCGCCCCGGGGCGGGACCGGTTCACGGGTTTCAGGACCACCCGAACCGGTGCCCTGGCCGCCCGCTCAGCCCTCTGCCGGGACCTGATCCGGGATCCCCGGATCCTCGCCCAGTGCGACCGGCTCTTGCTGCCCGCCTGCGAGCGCTACCAGCTGCATCTCGGCCAGGTTATCCGCATAATGCCGGGTGAGACGGCCCAGAGCCTGCACAAGGACCGGTGGGCCTGGGGCGCGCACCTCAAGGGCATCGAGCCTCAGCTCAACACCATCTGGGCCCTGACGGACTTCACCCGGGACAATGGCGCCACCCAGGTGGTCCCGGGCTCGACCGCCTGGCCCGACGACCGGCGGGCCGACCCCTCCGAGGTCACCCAGGCGGTCATGGGACGGGGCTCGGTCCTCATCTACACCGGAAGCGTCGTGCATGGAGGCGGGGCCAACGTCTCGGACACCGACCGGGTCGGACTGAACATCACCTACGCCCTGGGCTGGCTGCGGCAGGAAGAGAACCAGTACCTGGCCTGCCCGCCCGAGATCGCCCGGACCTTTGACCCCGCCCTCCAGGACCTGCTGGGCTACGCCATGGGTTCATACGCCCTCGGCTACTACTCCCCGCCCACCGCCCCCGGTGCTGATCCTGAGGTGGTGCCGCCCAACTATGTCCTCGGCCGCCGGACGGAAGGCTCCACCCTGGGTTCAGCCGCCGACCTCGCCGCCCTGAACGGGGACGTCAGGGGCGGCTAGGACGCGGCTGCCGGGACAGGGCCAGGAATACGCCGTCGGATGGCCGCGATTCAGTTCCGGGCGGTGAGGCTACGGCGGATAAGGGACCAGAGCGTGGTCTGGCCCTGGGACAGGGCCCCTGTGCGGTAGGCCTGGACTCCGACCCCTATGGCAGCAGCAGTGGTCAGCCCCATCAGGGCCAGGCCCGTCAGGACTTCCCAGGCCGGCGCATTGTCCACGACCCTCAGCAACATGAGGAAGGGCGTGAAGGGGGGGATCAGGGCCGCGATGCGGATGATGGGGGAGTCTGGCGACTGCAGGGCCGAGATCACCAGCAGAAGGGGAATGATCATCATCATGCTCAGGGGCGCCGCCAGGCTCTGGGCCTCCCGAGGCGTCTGGCAGAAGGCGGCCAGGCCGGCGAAGAGGGAGCCGTACATCAGGAACCCGGACACCAGGAAGACCAGGGCCCAGGGCAGGAGCCCCCGGGCGAAGAGGGCCTTGGACAGCCCCTCAGTGAGTCCGGGCGGAAGGTAACCGGCGGCGAGCAGGCCCGCGCCCAGAAGGGCCCCGAGGACGGTCAGGAAGAGGAGAAGTATGCCCAGGACCTTGCCAAGCAGAAGCTCTGCGGGATGGGCCGAGGTGACCAGGACCTCGATCACCCGGCTGGATTTCTCCTCGATCACGCTGCCCGAGATCATTCCGGATCCCATCAGGATCATCATGCAAAGGAGGTAGGACACACCCACTGCAGCCATCTGGGGAATGCGGTCTCCCATCTTGATCTCGCCCGCGGACGCTTCCGGTGAGTAGGTTTTGACCTCAATCTGCGCCGAGGCGATGTTATCGATCCGCTCAGTATCCAGGCCTGCAGCGCGCATCCGTTCCTTCTGCAGCCATTCCGTCAGTCGGTCTTCCAGCTCGCCGGACAGGTCGATAAGGCGGGCGCGCGGCGTCCAGAGGCGGGCGTCGAGTTTGTCGGGTGTCCCGGCCAGGACCAGGATTGCGGGCAGATTGTCGGCCTTCCCCGCTGCGGCGTAATAGGCGGTGATGAGGTGCCCCGCCGCCTCGGGAGTCCGGGCACCCGCGATCTCGGCCGGCAGGGGCGCGAGGAGGGCGGGGCGTTCGCTGGGCAGGTTCCGCGTGTCGCCCTCGCGAATCCGCGCGCTCAGGTCATTCCCGGGGGAGCCCGCGCCGAGTCCGGTGAGGTCCAGAACTGCCACCTTCGCCGCCGGCGCTTGGCGGGCGATGAGGGCCGGGATGCCAATACTCGCCGCGATGATCACCGGGAAGGCGACCAGGGCCAGGAGGAAGCCAGGCGTCAGCAGGTAGGCCAGGTACTCCCGCCTCAGGATGATCAGCAGACGCCTCATGCCCCGGCAACCTCCGGCAGGTCGGCCCGGGTTCCGGTGAGCAGGAGGAAGGCCTCATGCAGTCCCGGTTCGCGGGATTCGAACCGGCGGATCGGCAGGCCAGCCCGGAAGGCGGCAGAGAGGGTCTGGTGCGCCTCGACCCCCGGGGACAGCCAGACCTCCAGGCGCCGTCCCTCCGCAAGATCCGAGGCCGCGACCTCCGCCACGCCGGGCAGGGCCGCGATGGACTCGGGGGTGAGGTCGCCCTCCAAGATCAGGCGGCCGGGCACCCGGCTACGGGCCTGCTGGACCGTACCGTCAAAGACCTTCCGTCCCCGGGCCAGGAGGACCACCTGGTCGCAGAGCCTTTCGGCGTGGGACATGACATGGGTGGAGAAGACCACGGTCGCCCCGGCCGCCGCCCGCTCGCGGATCAGGGTCTCGAGCCCCTGCTGGTGCATGGGGTCCAGGCCCGAAAAGGGTTCGTCCAGGATCAGGAGATCAGGATCGTGGACCAGGGTGCAGACCAGGGCCACCTGCTGGGCCATGCCCTTGGATAGCCGTCGGATCTGGGTGTTGAGCGAGGCGCCGAGGCCAAGTCCCTCCAGGAGGGTTCGGGCCCTTTCGCGCGCGGTGCGGGCGGGAACGCCCTTGAGCGAGCCCAGGAAGCCCGCGGCCTGCAGGGGCGTCATCCGGGGATGGAGGCCTCGCTCCTCCGGCAGGAAACCAATGCGATCGCGCACCCTCCGGCCGTCCGCAGCGCCGAGCACATCCAGCCGGCCCGACGTCGGCGCGACCAGTCCCAGGATCATCCGCAAGGTGGTGGTCTTTCCGGCGCCGTTGGGGCCCAGGAATCCAAAGACGGCCCCCCGCTCTACCCGGAAACCCAGGCCGTCGACCACGGCCCGGTCCCCGAAACGCCGGGTCACCTCGGTCAGCTCAAGGGCGGGTGCCTCGGCCATGCAGGGTCCCTCCGGGTCCAGCCTCGATCATGCTCCGACTTGGGGGCCCGGGCAATCGAGGGAACTCGACAGCCGACGAGCCTGACGCGGCCAGCAAATCGCGCCTATATCTGGGCTTGATGTCCAAGCGCCTGCACCCGACCCGTATCGAACACGTCCTGGACGGGGTCAGCCTGCGCGCTCGGCTGTCGGCGGCGGCCCTCGACGCCCTCGGGGACGAGGCCGAGCAAAGGCGCCGTGCGCTCGACATCCTCCGCCAGGCCCTGTTCCGGGGGCGGATGATCGCCAAGGAGCGCCTGGAGAACGGCGCCGGCGGGATCGAGTCGGCCCGGCTGCTCTCGGCCGTCACCGATGAGGTGGTCAGCGCCCTCTACGACTTCACGACGGTCCACGTCTTCCGGGCGCGCAATCCAACGGAGGGCGAGCGCCTGGCCCTGATGGCCGTAGGCGGCTATGGGCGCGGGACCCTGGCGCCCTTCTCCGACCTCGATCTGCTGTTCCTGCGGCCCTACAAGCAGACGCCGCACGCGGAAAGCGTGATCGAGTTCATGCTCTATGCCCTGTGGGATCTGGGCTTCAAGGTCGGCCACGCCTCGCGCACGGTGGACGAGTGCCTGCGGCTCTCCCGCGAGGATTTCACGATCCGCACCTCCATCCTCGAGGCTCGGCACCTGACTGGCGACGAGGCCCTGGCGGGGGACCTGCTCCGCCGGTTCCGCGATGAGGTGGTGCGGGGCACCGGTGCCCAGTTCGTCGCCGCCAAGCTCAAGGAACGGGACGAGCGGCACGTCCGCGCAGGCGTCAGCCGCTACATGGTCGAGCCTAACATCAAGGAGGGTAAGGGCGGCCTGCGCGACCTCAACACCCTGTTCTGGATCGCCCGCTACCTGAATCCTGTCGCCAGCGCCGACCGGGCCAGTGGTGTGATCCAGCTGGACATGTTCGACCGCCGGGAGGTCGCTGGATTCATCCGCGCCATCGACTTCCTGTGGGCGGTGCGCTGCCACATGCACTTCGCCACCGGCCGGCCGGAAGAGCGGCTGACCTTCGACCTGCAGCCTGCCATCGCCCGGCGGATGGGCTATGGCGACCGGGGCGACGCCCCCGCCGTGGAACGATTCATGCGGCGCTACTTCCTGATCGCCAAGGAGGTCGGGGTTCTGACGCGGGTCTTTGCCGCCAAGCTCGAGGAAGAGCGGGTCAAGTCGCAGCCGGGGCCCCTATCGCGCCTCCTGCCCGGCCGGGGCCGTTCACGCCGACGGGCCGTGGCGCCAGGTTTCTACGCCGAGGGCGGCCGCCTGCATGTGGACGGTCCCGAGGTCTTTGAGGCCGATCCGGCCAATCTCCTGCGCTTGTTCCTGCATGCCGACCGCGAAGGCCTGGACCTGCATCCCGATGCCTTCACCGCGGCCTCGCGTCACCTCGCCCTCATCGGGCCGAGGGTGCGCCGGGACCCGACAGCGGCTGCGGTCATGCTCGAAATCCTCGCCCATGGCCGGGACCCGGAGCGGACCCTGACCCTGATGAACGAGGCCGATGTCCTTGGCCGGTACCTGCCCGAATGGGGCCGCATCGTCGCCAAGATGCAGTTCAATATGTACCATTCCTACACCGTGGACGAGCACACCCTCAGGGCGGTGGGCGTGATCGCCGGGATCGCCGACGGCCGCTTTGCCGAGGACCACCCCCTGGCCACGGCCATCATGCCCCTGATCAGCGACCGCGAGGCCCTGTTCCTGGCCATGCTGCTGCATGACACCGGCAAGGGCGGTGCCGGCGGGCAGGAAAAGGCGGGTGCCCGGGCGGCGCGCCAAGCCTGCGAGCGCCTTGGACAGACCCGCAAGCGGATCGAGCTGGTCGCCTGGCTGGTCGAACATCATCTGGTCATGAGTGACTACGCCCAGAAACGTGACATCTCCGATCCCCGTACCGTGTTGGACTTCGCCCGGATCGTCGAGACGCCCGAGCGGCTGAGACTGCTCCTGGTCCTGACCGTGGCGGACATCCGCGCCGTGGGCCCCGGAGTCTGGAACGGCTGGAAGGGCCAGCTTCTTCGCGAGCTCTACCGGGCTACCGAGGCCCTGTTCCGGGGTGGGCGCGGGGCGCAAGACGCCGCTGCCATCCGCCGCTACCACGAGAACGCCGCCTACGATGCCCGCATTCGCCTGGCCGGATCCAGCCCGGCCCTGACCGAGTGGGCCCAGTCCATGGAGGACGCCTACTTCACCGCCTTCACCGACGACGAGGTCCGGGCCCACGCCGCCCTCGTCCGGCGTGCAGCGGAGTCCGGGGCCGCTACCGCCTGCCGGATCCGTCCCGACATGAACGCCGCTGAGGTCTCGGTTTCGGCCACCGACCGGCCGCGCCTCTTCGCCGACCTCGCCGGTGCCCTCAACCTGGCCGGTGCAAACGTCATGGGCGCGCGCGTGCACACGTCCCGCCGAGGCGAGGCCCTGGATGTCTTCTTCGTACAGGACGCCTCCGGGGCGGCCTTCGGTGCCGACAATCCCCGCGCCCTGGACCGGCTGCTGTCCCTGCTGGAGTCCGCAGGCCGGGGTGAGCGCCTGAAGCGCGATGGCCGCCCGTCGGCCGAGCTGGGCCGGGCCGCCGCCTTCGCCATCACGCCCACGGTCATGCTGGATAACGACGCCTCGGAGGCGGCGACCGTGATCGAGGCCACCGGACGCGACCGGCCAGGACTCCTGTCCGCCCTGGCAGAGGTGATCGCCGATTCGGGTCTATCGATCATCTCGGCTCACATCGACGGTTATGGCGAGCGGGCGGTGGACGCTTTCTACGTGGTCGACGCCCTGGGCCGAAAGATACAGGATCCCGGCCTGGTTTCCCGTCTGCGTGCGGACCTGACCGCAGCCCTTGAGCTCGCCGAGGGAGAGGGCCCCGGCCGCAGCCGCGCCCACCTGCAGAGGGCACGCGCCAGCGTCGCCCGCTGAGGCCCCCCGGTCCCCGCCGTCTTGACCCGCCCCCACGGCCGAGCGCATTCAGGCCAGGTGAACGCTTCTCCTTCCCAGGCGCCTGCGCAGACCCCTTCCTCCCCGCCGCCAGCCACGGGCGGCGGCCTGATCCGGTCCTCCATGGTGTTTGCGGGACTGACCCTGGTCAGCCGCTTTCTGGGCCTCGCCCGGGACCTGGTGATCACCGCCCGCATGGGCGCCAGCCTAACCATAGCCGCCGACGCCTATTTCACCGCCCAGGCCTTCTCGAACCTGTTCCGGAGGGTCTTCGCCGAGGGTGCCTTCGCCGCCGCCTTCGTCCCGGCCTATGCCCGTAAGCTGGCGACTGACGGCGACGCCGAGTCCGACCAGATGGCCACCGACGCCCTGGCCGCCATGGCGGCCACCACCGTGGTCCTGACCATCCTGGCCCAGCTGGCCATGCCCTGGATCATGCTGGTCTACTCGCCCGGTTACATCCAGGACCCGGCGAAGTTTCGCCTTGCGGTGGCCCTCACGCAGATCACCATGCCCTACCTGCCCTGCATGGTGGTGGCCTCCCTGCTGGCCGGGGTCCTCACCGCCCGCGGCCGGTTCATCATCTACGGCGCCTATCCGGTGATCCTGAACATCGGCATGCTGGCGGCGGTCCTGCCCCAGAGGGATCCCGTCGCCGCTGCCTACGCCGCCTCCTGGGCGACCATCGTCTCCGGCGTGGCCCAGGCCGGGCTCTGCGCGTGGGGCGTGCGCCGCACCGGTGCCCGGATCCGACTGGCCTTGCCCCGGCTGACCCCGGAGGTCCGCCGGCTCATCCGCCTGACCATCCCAGGCGCTGTGGCCTCTTCTGCCGTCCAGGTGAACATCTTCATCTCCACCATGCTGGCCTCCCATGTCCCGGGCCTGAGGGTCTGGATGAGCGTCGCGGACCGCTTCTACCAGCTGCCCCTGTCCCTGGTCGGAACGGCCATCGGCGTGGCCCTTCTGCCGCAGCTCTCCCGGGCCTTCACGCAGGAGGACCCGCAGGAAGGCCGTGCGGTCCTGGACCAAGCCCTGGTGTTCGGCATGGCCCTCTGCCTTCCCGCCGCCGCCGCCCTGGTGGCCATGCCGGTCTACCTGGTGGACGGCCTCTTTACCCGGGGCCAGTTCATACACCGGGACGCCGTCGCCTCCGGGCTGATCCTCCTCCAGTACGGGTGGGGCCTGCCCGCCTTTGTCCTTGTGAAGATCCTCCAGCCCGCCTTCTTCGCCCGGCAGGACACGCGCACGCCGATGATCTTCGCCCTGGTCTCGGTGGTGGTAAATATCGCCTTCGGGGTGGGCCTGTTCCACACCCTGGGCTTTATCGGCCTGGCGGCGGCAACCAGCATCGCCACCTGGATCACTGTGGCCCAGATGGGCATCGCCCTGCACCGCCGGAAATCCTATTCGCCCTCGGCCAGAGCCTGGGGGCGTCTCGCCCGGATCGGGCTCGCAGCGGCCGGCATGGGCGCCTTCCTTGCCTTTGCGGCCAGCCGCCGGCCGGAACTCGAGGGCCTTCTGGGCGACGTGTCCCTGGCCGGGCTTCACGCCAAGGAGCTGACCGTCCTGGCGGTCTGCCTCGCCGGCGCGGTCGTCTACGGGGTCCTGCTGTTCGCCCTTGGCGGACTGACCCGGGCGGAGGTCCGCGCCGCCCTGCGCCGGCGGGGCGGGGCCCCTGCGGGCGAGCCGGACTTGTCCTGAGGCCGGTTCGGCGCTATTCGCCCCCCATGCTCCGGTGGTCCGAACCTAACTTGCGATGGCGCTGCGGCTGATCCGCCGCCTCTTCGTACGCCTTCCTTCCGGAGCCCTGAGCCTCCATGACCGACACGCCTGCCCCCGCCTATTCCGGCCCGTCCCGCGTCCTGTCCGGCGTCCAGCCGACGGGCGCCCTGCACCTGGGCAACTATCTCGGCGCCCTGGTGAAGTTCACCCAGCTGCAGCATGAGATGGAGACCTTTATCTTCGTTGCTGACCTGCACGCCATCACCCAGTGGCAGGACCCGAAGAAGCTAAAGGATCAGGTGCGGGAGATCGCCGCCGCCTACCTGGCCTCGGGCCTCGATCCGAAGGTCGCTACCATCTTCCCGCAGTCGGCCGTGCCCGCCCATGCCGAGCTCGCCTGGGTATTCAACTGCGTCGCCCGCCTGGGCTGGCTCGACCGCATGACCCAGTTCAAGGACAAGGCGGGCAAGCACAAGGAGCGCGAGAGCGTCGGCCTCTACACCTATCCGGTGCTCCAGGCCGCCGACATCCTGCTCTACCGGGCCACCCACGTGCCGGTGGGCGAGGATCAGCGCCAGCACCTGGAGCTGACCCGGGACATTGCCGCCAAGTTCAACCACGACTTCGGCGTCCCGGGCTTCTTCCCCCTGCCCGAGGCGGTGGTGGAGGGACCGGGTGCCCGGATCATGTCCCTGCGCGATGGCTCGGCCAAGATGTCCAAGTCCGACCCCTCGGACAATTCGCGGATCAATCTGACCGACGACGCCGACGCCATCGCCCAGAAGATCCGCAAGGCCCGGACCGATCCCGAGCCCCTGCCGGAGACCCTGGTCGAACTGGCCAACCGGCCCGAGGCCCTCAACCTGGTGGGTATCTACGCTGCCCTCGAGGGACGCACCTCCGCCGGGGTGCTGACCGAGTTCGCCGGCCAGGGCTTCGGGGCCTTCAAACCGCGCCTCGCCGACCTGGCGGTGGCGAAGCTGGGGCCCGTGGGCGAGGCCATGCGCCGGTTCCTGGCCGACCCCGCCGAGATCGACCGCATCCTCGGCGCTGGCGCCGACCGGGCGCGGGAGGTCGGTGCGCCCGTCCTGGCCGAGGTCAAGGCCACGGTCGGCTACTGGGCAGGCTGAGAGGCCTTGCCTAGCCTGCGGCCACGGGCCACGGTCCGGTCATGAGCCCGACCCCTGAGCGCTCGCGCAAGTTCCTGGTGATTGCCGACGGCAGCGCCGAGTTCGCAGCCGCCCTTCGCTTTGCCTGTCGCCGGGCCCGGTCGACGGGCGGGACGGTGGCAGTGCTTCAGGTCCTCGCCCCCGCCGTCTTCGAGCACTGGTCCGGCGTGCGGGACGAGATCGAGCGCCAGGCCCGCCAGTCGGCGCTCGAGGCCGCCGCGGCCTTCACCCCCCTGGTCCAGGCCGAAACCGGCCGCGATCCTGAAGTCATCCTCGTGCAGGCCGACGACACCCGTGATGCCTTGCGCAAGGCCATCAGCGCGGACAAGGACATCAAGATCCTGGTCCTGGCGGCGGCCACAGGCGGCCGCAGCCCGGGCCCCCTGGTCGCCTCCATCGCCCGTGAAGGCGTCCGCTGGGGCGGCCGAAACCTTCCTGTCACCATTGTTCCCGGCGATCTGTCTGACGTCGAGATCGATGATCTCGCCTGACCCCGGCAAGGGAGCCCGAGCATGACCCCGCCTGACGCCAGTCGCGTCCTGATGGACCGGATCCAGTCGCGAAGCGCCACCGTCGGCGTGATCGGGCTCGGCTATGTGGGCCTGCCCCTCGCCCTGGCTGCAGTGGAGGCCGGCTTCCAGGTGCTGGGCTTTGATATCAATCCTTCCCGGGTGGAGGCCATCGGCGCCGGTCGCCAGGTCATCAACTACCTGGACCCGGCCCTGATGCGGGCCGCCCTGGAAGCCGGTCAGTTCTCGGCGACCACCGACTTCAGCCGGCTTTCCGAGGCGGATGCCGTCATCATCTGCGTCCCGACCCCGGTGACCCGCAACCGGGACCCGGACCTGTCCTACGTCCGCGCCAGCGCCGCCTCAGCCGCCGCCGCCCTGCGTCCGGGCCAGCTGGTCGTCCTGGAGTCGACGACCTGGCCGGGCACGACGGACGAGGTGGTCCGCCCCCTTCTGGAGGCCGGAGGCCTGAAGGTCGGGCGCGAGGTCTTCCTGGCCTTCTCGCCCGAGCGCGAGGATCCCGGCAATGCGCACTTTGGCACCCGGACCATCCCCAAGGTGGTGGGTGCAGACGACCCCCACTCCCGGGCCCTGGCCGTGGCCCTCTACGAGGCCATGATCACCCGGGTGGTGCCGGTCTCCAGCGCTGCAGCCGCCGAGGCCGTCAAGCTGACCGAGAACATCTTCCGCTCGGTGAACATCGCCCTCGTGAACGAGCTGAAGCTGGTCTACGACGCCATGGGCATCGACGTCTGGGAGGTGATCGACGCCGCCGCCACCAAGCCCTTCGGCTACATGCCCTTCTATCCGGGGCCGGGCCTGGGCGGGCACTGTATTCCGGTGGACCCCTTCTACCTGACCTGGCGGGCCCGGGAATTCGGGATGGAGACCCGCTTCATCGAACTGGCAGGACAGATCAACACCGCCATGCCTGGCCTGGTGGTCGACCGCCTGGCCCGCGCCCTCAGCGACCATCTGGCCCAGGCCCTCAAGGGCGCCCGCATCCTGCTGATCGGCGCTGCCTACAAGAAGAACGTGGACGACACCCGGGAGTCGCCGTCCCTGGTGCTGATCGAGGCCATCGAGGCCCGGGGCGCGGCCTGCGACTTCCATGACCCGCTGATCGCCGAGATCCCGCCGACGCGGGAGCATCCGGGCCTGGCCGGGCGGCGGTCCGTCGACCTGACGCGGGAGGTCCTGGCCGGCTACGACGCCGTCCTCATCGCCACAGACCATGACGCCGTCGACTACGCCCTGGTCTCCGACGCCGCCCGCCTGGTGGTGGATACCCGCAACGCCATGGCCCGGCGCGGCCTGCCCGGCGAGCGGGTGGTCAAGGCCTGACCGTCTCCGGGCGCGTCCTGCGCTGGACACCGGTGGGCCTAGCCCCCTAGATGCGCGCCATGGCTGGCAAGACCCTCTATGACAAGATCTGGGATGCGCACCTCGTCGCCGAACAGGACGGCGAGGCGATCCTCTACATCGACCTGCACCTGATCCACGAGGTGACGACGCCGCAGGCCTTTGCCGGCCTGCGCGCCAACCGACGGAGGGTCCGGCGCCCGGACCGGACCCTGGCCGTGGCCGACCACAACATCCCCACCGAGGGCCAGGGCCTGGGCGTGGGCGCCGTCGCCGACGAAGAGGCGCGCCTGCAGCTCGCCACCCTCGAGCGCAATGTCGCCGACAACGGCATCGAATTCTTCCCCATGGGGGACATCCGCAACGGCATCGTCCACGTGGTCGGGCCCGAGCAGGGCCGCACCCAGCCGGGCATGACCATCGTCTGCGGGGACTCCCACACCTCTACCCACGGCGCCTTCGGGGCCCTGGCGCACGGCATTGGCACCTCTGAGGTCGAGCATGTCCTGGCCACCCAGACCCTGCGCCAGAAGAAGGCCAGGAACCTGCGTGTGGTGATCGAGGGGACCCCCGCCCCCGGCATCGGCGCCAAGGACTTCGCGCTGGCCGTGATCGGCGAGATCGGCACGGCGGGCGGCACGGGCTATGTCATCGAATACGCCGGCGACGCCGTCCGTGCCCTGTCCATGGAGGGTCGAATGACCCTCTGCAACCTGACCATCGAGGGCGGCGCCCGGGCGGGGCTGGTGGCACCGGACGAGACCACCTTCGACTATCTGCGCGGCCGTGCCTCGGTCCCCAAGGGCGGTGCCTGGGACATCGCCCTGGCCAGCTGGAAGGCCCTGTTCTCGGATCCCGACGCCCTCTTCGACCGGGAGGTCCGGATCGACGCCTCGGCCATCGCCCCCCTGGTCACCTGGGGCACCAGCCCGGAGGACGTGGTCCCGGTGACCGGCGTCGCACCCTCGCCCGAGGCCTTCCCCAGCCCGGACAAGCGCGCCGCCGTCGCCCGGGCGCTCGAGTACATGGGCCTGGAGGCTGGACAGCCTATCGCCTCGGCCAAGGTCGACGTGGTCTTCATCGGTTCCTGCACGAATAGCCGGATCGAGGACCTTCGCACCGCCGCCGACATCGTGCGGGGCCGCTCGGTGGCTCCCGGCGTCCGGGCCATGGTCGTCCCGGGCTCCGGCCTCGTGAAGGCCCAGGCCGAGGAAGAGGGGCTGGACGAGATCTTCCGCGCCGCTGGCTTCGACTGGCGCGAGCCAGGCTGCTCCATGTGCCTGGGCATGAACCCCGACCGCCTGGCGCCCGGCGAGCGCTGCGCCTCCACCTCCAACCGCAACTTCGAGGGCCGGCAGGGCCGGGGGGGGCGCACCCACCTGATGAGCCCAGCCATGGCCGCCGCCGCCGCCCTCGCTGGCCACATCGCCGACGTCCGGGACTATCTGCGATGATCCTCGGCCTGGACCATGTGGTCGTCCCGGTGGACGATGTCGAGGACGCCGCCGCCCGCTACGGCGTCTTCCTGGGCCGGAAGCCAGCCTGGGAGGGCCGGGTCGATGGCGTCCCCGCCAGCGTCTTCGTCCTGTCCAACACCACCCTGTGCCTGCGGGCCCGCCGTGAGGATGACCCCGGCGAACTCATCGTCCTGAAGGTGGCCGACCTCGACGCCGCCGTGCGCCTGGCCGGACGCCGGGGCCTGCCCGCCCTGGGCGAGGAGACGACCTTTGGCGACCGCCGTCTGGTCCGCCTCGATCCCGCTGCAGCGGGCGGCCTCAACCTGGCCCTCGTCTCAGGCGATGGCCCCGGGCTTTCGGCACCTGTCGTGTCCGAGGCCTCCGCCGTCAGCGCCCTGGACCATGTCGTGATCAGTGCCCGCTCCGGGGACCGGGCCCTGGCCCTGTGGGGCGCGCGTCTGGGCCTCGACCTGCGGCTCGACCGTTCAAATCCCGCCTGGGGCGCCCGGCAGATGTTCTTCGCCTGCGGGGGCCTGGTCATGGAGGTCGTCCTGCGCCTGGGAGAGGCCGAGACGACGGACCAGCCCGATGCGTTCAACGGCCTGGCCTGGGGCGCCGCCGACGCCGACGCCGTCCAGGGCCGCCTTTCCGGCCTCGGCTTCAACGTCTCGGAGGTCCGCAACGGTCGCAAGCCCGGGACGCGCATCTTCACCCTCCGCGAGGGCGTACCCTTCTCGCCCACCGTGGTGCTGCAACAGAATGCCGAAGGGGCCGGAGCGGACGGATGAAAGCCTTCACCAGACTGGACGCCCGGGCCGCCCCCCTGCCCATGGCCAATATCGACACCGACCAGATCATCCCTAAGCAGTTCCTCAAGACCGTGGAGCGCGAGGGCCTGTCCCGGGGGCTGTTCTATGACCTGCGCTTCGACGGCGACGGGGGGCCGCGCCCGGACTTCGTGCTCAACCGGCCCGAATACGCCGGGGCCGGCGTCCTGGTCACCGGCGACAACTTCGGCTGTGGTTCCAGCCGGGAGCACGCCCCCTGGGCCCTGATGGACTTCGGCATAACCTGCGTCATCGCCTCGTCCTTCGCCGACATCTTCCATACCAACTGCTTCCAGAATGGCCTCCTGCCGGTGGTGCTGAAGCCCGACGAGGTCCAGGCCCTGATGGGCGAGTGCCTTGGCGGCAACCACATGGTCAGCGTCGACCTGGAGGCCCAGACCGTGACCTCGCCCTCCGGCAGGATCTTCGCCTTCGAGATCGACGCCTCCCGCAAGGCCAAGATGCTGAATGGCCTCGACGCCATCGGCGAGACCCTTTCTGCCGCCGCCGACATCGACGCCTGGGAGGCAGGCCGCACCCTGACCCATCCCTGGCTGGAGCGGGTATGACCTTGATCATCGCCGGCGTTGTGAGGGTGCCGCCCCAAAACCTGGAGGGGCTCAGGCCGCACATGCTGGCCATGCTCGCCGCCAGCCGGGCCGAGGAGGGCTGCCTCGAGTACACATATGCCGAGGATATCGCCGATCCTGGCCTCATCCGGGTGTTCGAGGTCTGGCGCGACTCGTCGGCGCTCGACGCCCATTTCCAGACTCCGCACATGACGGAGTGGAGATCTCACTGGCCCCGTTTCGGGGTTTCCGACCGTCGGCTGTTCGCCTACGAGATCGCCTCACAGCGCCCCCTCTGATCGCACCGGCTCCGACAGGCTTCGGCGGGACGACACAGCGGCGGTGCCTAGGCTCCTAAAGGTTCTTCCATGACCGACCTCCTCCTCCTGCCGGGCGACGGCATCGGCCCCGAAGTCACTGCCCAGGCCCGCCGGGTCGCCGAGGCGGTGGC
>Ga0209598_10001029_pt1 | contig 22697 bp, 21 predicted proteins | sample M_140807_EF_Meta_FD_187317 | JGI IMG/M metagenome (GOLD analysis project Ga0209598, IMG submission 187317) | Freshwater microbial communities from Lake Montjoie, Canada to study carbon cycling - M_140807_EF_MetaG (SPAdes) (version 2) | ecosystem: Environmental > Aquatic > Freshwater > Lake...
CGCATGTATTCGAAATCGATGATGCGTGGGTAGGCCGAGGCGCCGGCGGTGATCATTTTCGGGCGGCATTCGTCCGCGAGTTTGGTCAGCGCATCGTAGTCGATCGTCTCGGTGTCGGGACTCACTCCGTAGTGCACGACATCGTAGAGCTTTCCGGAAAAATTCGCCTTGTGCCCGTGCGTGAGGTGCCCGCCGTGCGCGAGGTCCATAGTGAGGATGCGGTCGCCGATATTGAGCGATGCGAAATAAACGGCCGTATTGGCCTGGCTGCCGCTGTGCGGTTGCACGTTGGCATGCTCCGAGCCGAAAAGCTCTTTGGCGCGCGCGATAGCGAGGGACTCCACGACATCGACGTGCTCGCAGCCGCCATACCAGCGGCGCCCGGGATAACCCTCGGCGTATTTGTTGGTCAGTGCCGAACCCTGCGCCTGACACACGGCGCGGCTGGTGAAATTTTCCGAGGCGATCAGCTCGATGTTTTCGAACTGCCGGCGCTCCTCGTCGTGAATGGCCGCGGCGATGGCGGGATCGGTTTTCTCGATCTCGCGGATATCGGATGCTGCAGGGGTGGCTGATTTCCTCTCGATGGTGTCCATGGCAGTTTGTTTTCCGGTAACTATAGCAAAAACTTGGGGAAGGGCCCGTTTGATGTCTTCTTTGCAGGCTTCATAGGTGTCGCGGGTCCCCCCGATAGGATCTGTTACGTCCGCGCGCCTTCCTTTGGCTGCCTCGTCGAAGCGCAAAAGTCGCGCTTTGGAAGCCATCTCGGGGAACATGAGAAGCAACATGTCGAGATGGTCCCGGGTCATGGTGAAAATATAGTCAGCTTCCTCGAGCAGGCTGGCACTGACCGGTTGGCTGCGGATTCCGGAAATGTCGATGCCTTCGGCGCGCAGGGCGTCGATGGCGTGGAGGCTGGGAGGTTGGCCGCGCCCGGCGCCGAGCCCGGCGGATTTCACCGCCAAATCGGCGCGGCCCTTGGCCATAGCCCGCAGGAGCCCCTCGGCCATGGGGCTGCGGCACACGTTACCAGTGCAGATAAAAAGGACCTTCTTCATGTAAAGGCGAGTCTGGCGCCCTAGGCGGAGCCTAATAGAGCGGGGCGCCAAGTCAACCGGTGCACCCGCCAAAAACTTGCGCCGGACCCCGCGGCATGGTCGGCTGGCGGGAGATATGAAACGAATCCTCGCCGGTCTTCTCGCTATTCTCCCTCCTTTGATCGCAGCGGCCCAGACGCCGGCTGCGCCATCTGGCCCGTTCACCCTGCCGGACTTGCCCTACGCCTACGACGCTCTCGAGCCGCACATCGACACCGAGACGATGAAGATCCACCACGACAAGCACCATGCGGCCTATGTCAACAACGCCAACAAAGCGCTGGCCGGACATCCCGACCTGGCTGGAATGGACGTCTACCAGCTGATCGCACATCTTGACGAAGTTCCGGACGAGATCCGCAACACGCTGCGCAACAACGCCGGAGGACACGCAAACCACTCGCTCTTCTGGCTGATGATGAAACCCGACGGCGGTGGACAGCCCGACGGCGAACTCGCCGCGGCAATCGACGAATCTTTCGGCAGCTTCGAAGAATTCAAAAAACAATTCAACGAGGCCGCGACCAAAGTCTTCGGCAGCGGTTGGGCGTGGCTGATCATCACTCCCGACGGCGAGCTCGCGGTCGAATCGACGCCGAACCAGGACAATCCGCTCATGAACGGCGCGAAACCCCTGCTCGGGCTCGATGTCTGGGAGCACGCCTACTACCTGAAAAACCAGAATCGACGCGCCGACTACATCACCGCGTGGTGGAATGTGGTGAATTGGGAATACGTGGCGCAGCGCTACAAGGAAGCAACGGGGGCGAACTGAGCACGCGCAAATGTCCATGATCCTGTCGCGCGAACACATGCTGCAAATCGAGCAGCATACCATCGCGCGCGGCGTTCCCGCCGACCTGCTGATGGAGTCGGCGGGAGCCAAACTCGCGCGCTGTGCCGTGCAGTTTTTCCCGCGTCCCGGGTTGGTGGTTTGCTACGCGGGGAAAGGACACAACGCCGGCGACGCCTTCGTCGCCGCGCGGCACCTTGCCGAAGCAGGATGGCGCGTTCTTGTCCGTTCGCCGTTCAAAAAAACGGAACTCGCAACGCTCACGCGCGACAAGCTCGACCTGCTCGGCGCCGATATTCTGCCACGCCCGCTCGAGCCGTCCGTGCCGCTGGACGGACCGCTCCTTCTGCTCGACGCACTCGTCGGACTCGGGGCATCGGGGAACCTCCGCGATCCACTCGCTGCCTTGGCTGTCGAGATGAACCAACTGCGACGCACATCGGGCGCACGCACGCTTGCGGTCGACTTCCCGTCCGGTCTCGATGTGGAAACGGGAGTTCCGGGCGATCCCTGCGTCCAAGCCGACATCACCGCCACGGTTGGTTTTGCCAAGAAGGGTTTGCTGGCCGATGCGGCGACCGATTTTGTCGGCCGGCTCGCCGTGCTCGACATCCCCGAGTTCGGCGAACCGGAGAGCAACGCTCCTGAAGTTCTCACCGCGCCATTGCTTCGCCGCCATTGGACGCCGCGCGCGTTCGACACGAACAAGGGCATGTGCGGACGCGTGGTCCTCCTCGCCGGTTCGCGCGGAACTCTCGGCGCGGCGTATCTTTGCGCGGCAGGCGCGGTTCGAGCGGGTGCGGGACTCGTTTCGCTCGGTGCGACGCCCGACTGCTACGATTTGCTGGCCGCCTCGGCGACCCCCGAAGTCATGGTCCGTCCTTTCAAGGCGCTGACCGATGTGTTCACTCTGCAAGCCGATGCGGTCGGCATCGGGCCCGGTCTGGGCGGCGGGCGCGAGGCACACACCTTGCGCGTGGTGCGCGAAGCCGCCTGCCCCGCGGTGATCGATGCGGATGCTCTGACCATCGTGGCCCATGCGGGTCTGCAACATCTCGATGCTGCTGCGGCACCACGACTACTCACACCGCATCCGGGCGAAATGCAGAGGTTGCTCGCCGGAAAAAAAATCAGAGATCGCGCACAGACCGCGTCGGACTTCGTCCGGGATCACCCGGTGACACTTTTGCTCAAAGGTGCGCGCACGGTCATCGCGGAAAAAGAACGACCGCTTCGCTTCAACACGACGGGAAATCCCGGTATGGCCACGGGCGGCATGGGCGACGTGCTGACGGGGGTGTGCACCGCACTGCTCGGACAACACCAGGACGCGTATCTGGCCGCCTCGATCGGCACGTGGGTTTGCGGCCGCGCTGCGGAAATCGCTATCAGCCATGGCGGCGCCTCCGAAGAGTCGCTCACGCCTTGCGATGTTATTGCCAACCTCGGCCGCGCTTTCGATTCGCTGCGCGCGGGAGATTTTTAATCAGGGAGCCGGGGGAGTGATGGCCGGCGCGGGCGCCATCGGGGTCGACGGGGGAACCGGCTCCGGAGCCATCGAAGGCATGTGTGTCGGTGTCGGTATCGGTGGCGGCTCAACCGCTGGTGGCGTTTGAAGGTTGGCAGCGACCGGTGGCGCAGAGGGGTCGGCGGCAGCGGCGGGCGTTGCGGACGGCATGGGCGAAGGCACGGGCGAGGCAGCCGGCTTCGGAGCGGCGGCACGTCGCGGACGATCCGGTTTTTCCGCGACTTCGCCGATAACGACACTGTCGACGCCGACCGGACCCCCGAGGGCGGGAGCGAAAGAATCGACTTTCACAGGAGTGCCCACGGCAAGGATGGAAAACAATTGTGTCGCGGTTTCGCGCTTGAGGCGGATGCAACCGTGTGAAGCAGGGCGGTGGCCGGGAACATGTCCGACATGCATTCCCACGCCGGTCGGCGTCATGCGCATCCAGTAAGGCATGGGTGCTCCGACGAAGCGCGCACCTTGCGGGATCGCGTTGTCACGCGTGTCGGCATCGGCGACCACCGTGGAACCGTCACCTCCGACAACGCGGCCGTAGATGTTGGAGGAATAGTCCTTTTTTTTCTCGAGGATTTTGTAGGAACCCTTGGGTGTCGGATGGCTCGAGCGGCCAGTGGCCACGGGGAAATCCATGGCGATTGCGTTTTCGACAAGGAGCAATCCGCGCTGCTCCCGCAGCGCGATTTCGACCGCGGTGTTTCCATCGGCTGCTTTGGCCACGAGTTTTTCGTCGCGATAAATATTTTTGCGCCAACCCGGTTGCGCACGAAACCCGGCGTGCTGCTCTTTGGCGCGGGTGACCACCGGATCAGGCCGGCGGGATTTGAGTCCCTCGAACAGCGCGCAACCCGGCAGGAGCACGGCCGATACGGCCATGGTGGCGAATAAAAGCGTGCGAACGGCAGAAGAAAGATTCATCGGCGTCCGGGCAGGCCCGATACAGTTTGCATGATACCCGTGATCATGGAATAGGCAACAAGACCGACGAAGAGGGCGACCATGACAATGACCATGGGCTGGATGAGTGCGGTGACGCGCTCGATGACAACGGAGAGCTGCTTGTCGTAGTTTTTCGCGCTGCGCTCCAGCGCCGAACCGAGGTCGCCGGTCGTCTCGCCCACCTGCACAATGTCGATGAGGGTGGGCGGGAAGAACTGCACGCGCGAGATGGCGCGGGACAACTGCGCGCCGTCCTGCACATTGGCGGAGACCCGGTCGAGGACGCCGCGAAGATAAACGTTGGGCGTGGCGTTCTTGATCAACTCCATAGCCTGCATAAGCGACACGCCGTTGTTGAGCAGCGTCGAGAGTGTCTGCGTGAATTGGGCGTAGAAGCGCATGCGCAGCAACGCGCCAACTCCGGGCAGGGAGAGCTTTGCTTCGTCCCACCACGCCCTTCCCCCGCCCTTGCTGGTGAAGTGGCGGAAAGCGAGGACGGCGGCGGCACCCGCGATCAGGATGACCCACCAGTAACTCCCGAAAAATTCACTCACCGCGATGAGAGCCCGCGTGGCCAGCGGAAGCGTCTTGCCGGTCTTGGTCAGCATGACGGTCAACTGCGGCAGCAGGAACGTCATGAAAATGGCAAGAAGCCCGATGCCCGCCGCGAAGATCACCGAGGGATAGATGAGCGCGCTGGTCACCCGGCGCTGCAATTCATCCATCATGGTGAGGAACTCGACCTGCCGCTTGAGGATTTTCGGAACGGTGCCGCTCACTTCGCCGGCTTTGACCATATTGCAGTAAAGCTCGGAGAAGCTCGGGCTGGCTTTTTTCAACGCGGCGGAAAAAGTCGCGCCCTCCCGGAGGGAAAGCCGTGCGGTGGCCGCCACGTCGCGCAGCGTGCTTTTGTCCTGCCGCTGCTCGATAACCTGCAGGGCGCGGTCGAGTTTTAGTCCGGCTTCCAGCAGATCGCAAAGCTCCTCGGTGAAAAGCAGCACTTGCTGGCGTGAGAGGATGTTTTCGCCGCCCGTCGACGGACCATCCCCCGCCACGGCGGCGGCTTCGGCCCCTTTCATGGCAAGCTGGAAGGGCTGCAGGTTCTGCTGACGCAGGCGGTTGAAAGCATCCTGCCGGCTCAGCGCCTCGATCTCGCCGGAAGCTTTGCCGCCGCCGGCCTGAAGTGCCTGGTAAGCGAAGACGGGCATGGTTTCTTACTCGTCCTGCGCGTTCACGTCGCTCGTGGTCACGCGCATCACTTCCTCGATGGTGGTCGAACCGGAGGCGACTTTGTCGAACCCGTATTTGCGCAGCGGCCGCATGCCCTCGCGCTCGGCCGCGGGACGCAACTCAGCCGCCGTCTTGCGGTTCGTGATCATTTCCTGAAGTTTCGAGGTGACCATGCAGATCTCCATGATCGCCAACCGTCCCTCGTAACCGGTCATGCGACAGGCGTCGCATCCCGCAGCGCGCATGATCTTGCCCTCGTATTCGGCGGGAAAACCGATGCTGCGCAGATATTCGGGCGAGTAGTCACCGGGGTTGGCTGGCGTTCTGCACACGGGGCAAAGCCGCCGCACGAGACGCTGCGCGATGAAAGCTCGCACCGCGCTGGCCACGAGAAAGGGCTCCACCCCCATGTCGAGCAGGCGCGTGATCCCACCGACCGCGTCGTTGGTGTGCAGCGTGCTGAAGACCAAGTGGCCGGTCAGCGCGGCACGGATGGCGATCTCGGCCGTTTCGTAATCGCGCATCTCGCCGACCATGATGACGTTCGGGTCGCCGCGCAGGAAACTGCGCAGCAGGTTGGCGAAAGTGTTGCCGATCTCGGGTTGCACGGCGCTCTGGTTGACGCCGGGAAGCTTGTGCTCGACGGGATCCTCGATGGTGAGAATGCGGCGCTCGCGCGTGTTCAGCCCGGAAAGGAAGGTGTAAAGAGATGTCGATTTTCCGCAGCCCGTTGGACCCGTGACAAGAATGATCCCGTTGGGCATGGCGAGCAATTCGCGGACTTTGGTGGCGTAATCTTCGTCGAGGCCGAGTCGCTCGAGACTGAACACTTCCTTCCCGAGCAAGCGAAGGCTGATGCTTTCGCCGTTGATCGTGGGGATCGAAGCGACGCGCACATCGATCGGTTGCCCCCCGAGCTCCAGGCTGATACGGCCGTCCTGCGGACGGCGGTCCTCGCCCAAGTCGAGGCCGGCGGTCAGTTTGAGAATGTTGATGACCGAGCGTTGCAGCTTGCGCATCTGCGCGGGCACCGGAACCTCCTGCAAGACGCCGTCGATGCGGTAGCGGACGCGCAGGTCGCTGGCCATCGGCTCGACGTGAATGTCCGTGGCACGCTCGCGCAACGCCTCGCGGATGACCTGGTTGATGAATTTTTTGACCGAGGCCTCTTCCGACTCGTTCTCGTCGAGGACGTTGACCTCCTCCGTCCGGAACTGGTCGAGTTCCTCATCGGTGGCGCGTCCCTCGAGCAGTTCCTCGAAAGTTTCCGCACCGATGCCGTAGACCTGTCGCAAGGCAGGGAGAATGCCTTTGCGCGTGTAGATTTCGTAGCGGACGCGCTGCGGGACGGCCTCGGCCACCGCTTGCCGCGCGAGCATATCGAACGGGTCGTAGGTCAGCAGCGTGATGTTTTCCTCGTCTGCCGCAACGGGCAAAAGCTGGTAGCGCAGGGCGATACGCGCGGGTAGCTTCGAGCGCATTTCCGGCGCAGCGCGGGCGATATCCCCGCCGCCCCACGCGAGATGGAACTTGTCGGTCAGCTCCCGGTAAAAACCGTTCTCCTCGACTTCGGCGCTATCGAGCAAGGCGCGCAGCAAAGAGGACTGGTTGCGCGCGGCCTCGCGAAGGGCGCCGGAAACTTTCTCGCGGTCCGCCGCGCCATGGCGCACCGCCATGTCAACCAACTCCGGGATCAGTGCCATAAAGGGCCCGTGCTATCCGCCGGGGGGTTTTTTGGTTTTCTCTTTCCGCGCCCTCGGCGCTTTTTCGGGGGCATACTCCTCGTAATCCACGCCGGCCGGACGCAGCGGGTCGCGGCGCTTGCGGATTTTCGAGTCGGCTTCGAGCTCCTCCGCGTCGAAGACAACGGGCGTGTTGGCGAAGGCCGATGGCGCGGCCTCGGCGTAAGCTTCATCGCCGAGATTGCTGCGGTCTCGCTCCTGCCAGCTGGCCTTGGCCAATTCCTCGTCGTTCTCCACGACGGTGGGTTGCAGCAGCACGATGAGTTCCTGGCGGCGAACCTCCCGCGAGGTCTGCTTGAACAGGTAGCCGAGGACCGGAATGCGCATGAGGAAAGGAATACCGGAATCATCCGCCTGCATTCGCTCGACGATGAGTCCTCCCAGCACCACGGTTCCGCCGCTCGGCACGGTGACAGTGGTGGTCAATTCCTGCGCGCTGATGATCGGGGCCGTGTTGCCGCCGCCGAAATTTTGCTCGCCCAGGACGTTGTTGTTCGTCTGTACGATGACGAGAGTGACGTCTCTGTCGGCGTTGATCAGCGGGAGAACCTCGAGTTTGAGCAGCACGTCCTTGTAGGTGATGTTGGCCGTGATGCCGGTGTTGGGGTTCACCGCGTTGCCGCTCAAAGTCTGCGAAGTCAGCGTGCTGCTCGCGTAGGGAATCTGCTGGCCCGAGCTGATGACTGCTTTCTTGTTGTTCGTCGTGTAGACCACCGGGCGCGAGAGAATTTTGAATTTGCCCGTGCCTTCGAGCGCGCGCGCATAGACGTCGACCGCATCGGCGATGGTCCCGTAAACCGTGAGGCCCTGGAGGTTCTGGAAAAGTTTCGGGCTGATCAGATCGCCGGCGGTCGGGAGATTGGTGTTGGGCTGGAGGATGGAGTTGATGATGGAACCCGCCGCGCCCGTGCCGGCACCGTTATTCACGTAGCGCAGGAAGTAACTGAAACCGAACTCCATCTCGTCGGTGAGGTTCAACTCGCCGATCACCGCCGCGATGTAGACCTGACGCGGACGCACATCGAGCATGTCGAGCAGTTGCGCGGCTTTTTGGCGGCTGTCCGGCGGGCCGATGACGATGATCGAGTTCGCGCTTCTGTCGGCGATGATTTTGGTCTTGCCGATTATGACCGACTCCGGCGCCACATCGGCGGTCGGCTCTTTGATGCGATCCGCGCGGCTGACCCCGCCCCCGCCCGTGCCCATCCCGTCCGTCGAACCGATCCCCTGACCCGTGCCCGGTTGAATGAGCGAGCCGTTTTCGCCACCGTTCGATCGCGCGCCGCCCGTGGTGGCGCCGCCCTCTTCCTCGCCGTCGGAGAGAAGATCCGAAAGGACCGGAAGAACATCGGCGGCGGCGACAAATTTGAGCGGACGCTCGAGAACCGCGTCGAGCGGCACCGGAGCATCGAGTTCGCTGATGAGTTGTTTGATGTAGGGAAAATTGACCGGCCTCGTCACAACGAGGATGCGGTTGGTGCGCGGGTCGGCGACGAGTTGCGTTTCGCCGACGATGAGGTTGGTTTCGAATTGCCCCGCGCCTGCCGCGGCTCCTCCAAGCGAGGCCTGGATGATCTGGCCTTGCGCGTCGACCTGCGGAGGTTGTCCCGGTTGCGGTTGCCCGGGCGCCTTCGCGGCGTTCTCGTCGCGCTTTTCCAAGAGCGTCTGGAGCGTTTCGACGACTTTTTCCGCATCGGCACGCTTCAACGTGATCCACTCCGTGATGACTTGCGCCGGTGGAACATCGACCATCGATTGCAGTTCGATCAGTTTGCGGATGACAGGCACATTTTCGGTGATGAGAACGGCTTGCACGTTCGGGACGGCCGCGAAGGAGGTGTAAGCATTGGGTGGGCTGATCGCCGTGCTGAAGAGCGTCACCGCATCCTGCGGCGCAATGTAGCTGAGCTTCATGAAGTAGCTGACCACCTCCTCACCCTCCGGAAGCATGGAGGGAGACGAGTAAATCGGGATGCCTTGCGAGCGCGGGAACTTGGACGGTCCGAGGATTTTAACCGTCTTGTCGTCAACCTCAACGAACGTGTAACCGTTGAGGAGCAACGATGCCTCGATGAGGCGGATTGCCTCGCTGCGCGGGACATCGCCTGGCACGGCGATGGTGAGCGGCGCGCCTTGGCCGACGGCGGAGTCACGCACCAATCGTTTCTGGGTGAGTTGCTCGTAGAGACCGAGAATTTCCGTAACCGGACTGTTCTGAAAATTGAGACTGACCGTCGGGTCGTTAGTGGGCGCGGGCACGGCAACCGGCGCAGGAACGGCTGGCGCGGGCACGGCTGGATCCGGCAACGGCGGCGGTTGTTGCGCCAAGGCGGACGCCAACCCGCCGACCAATTGGGCGGCGAGGAGCAGTCGGAGCGACAACCGTAAATACTGCAACATCAATGTATTTAAGCAGAGGGACAACGTTTCTCAAGGCGTGCTTGGCGCGGCCGGAACAATGGCCCGGCGGCGAATGACGCGCGGGGGCGGCATCTGGTCCTGTCCGGGCGCCTGAACCTGTCCGTTCGATGGAACGGGAGGTCCGGGAACGGGCAGCACCAGACCGGGTTGGATGGCTGCGGGATTTGCCACGGCCTGCTGAGGAGGGACTCGGATGGGCTGGCCCGGAGCTGCGACCCCTGCTTGGCCGGGAAAGCCCCCCGGCATACCCGGCTGCGAGGGGCGGTGCGGGTTGGGTATGACGGGCCGCGCCATCGGTGGCGGCACACCCATTCCGGGAGGCGCTCCGGCGGCTACCGTGTCGAACTTGATCACGCCCTGCTCGGCGCCGAGCCGTATCGTGGCTGTGGCATCACTCTGCTTTTCCATGGTCTCGCTGATTTCAACGAGCGAGAGGCCGAGGTTGTTAGTGGAATTCCGCGTGACTTTGTAAGATTGCTGGGTGGCGCGCTCGCGGACCCAAACCACCGGCTCGCCGTTTTCGCGGAGGATGCCACCCAACACGAAGCGTTGGGCCAGCCCCTCGGACTGCTGCGGGGGTGCGATGGATTCGATCTGGAACGGCGAGTTGTCCCACAGCGATGCGTAGCGCGAAACGGGAAAAGGCTCGGGCACGATGGTCTCGACGGCTGGTTCACCGGATAGCCCGGCTCCTTCCTGCTCCGGCGGCTGCGGAGCCTGGTCCACCGCAGGCGATGGAGAAGCGTCCGGCGACGGGGCGATCTTAACGTCCTTCGGGTCGGACGGCTGGTTTGTCTCGACCACCGGGCGATCGCCGGCCAGCGGAACCTTCAGCATGCCGCCGGTATCCTCGGCGGCAGGCGAGGAGCACGCCAAGATCACCGCGAAGAATGCGCCACGCGCTAGGACAACTTTCATGGTGCTTGTCCTTCCACGGGCCGGAACCACCGAGCGACCTCAATGTCGCAGATCACTTCCGGCGGTTCGCCGCTCTTGATGCGGAGTTGCTTGATCGCGCGGAATTCCTTGGGTTGTTGAAGCTTCGAGAGCCAACCGACAAGCGATTTCATGCCGCCTTTGACCGTCGACGCATCGAACACCTCGGCGTAGGGGCGTCCTTCGGAAGGAACAGGGCCGCCGCCGCGGCGCGTGTAGGCGAGCCCGCTGTCCTTCGCCGTGCTTTCGACAAATTCGATGAAACGGTTGTCGTCATCGACCGTGGTGGTGTCGTCGGTCGGTTGGTTCTTCTCCAGCCACTGCGCACGCTCGGTCCAGTAATCCTTCTGCCCGAGCACAGCGCGGCTTTGCATAAGCTCCGCGTCGAGCGTCTCGATATTGAGCTGAATCGCCGCGCGCCGGTTGAGGAAAGTTTTCAAAGCGACCGCATTGAGCAGCAGAAAAAGCGCTCCCAGCAACGCGAAGAGCAGCCGCTTTTCTTTAAATGTCAGCGCTCTCATTGGTTGTCTGCGCGGCCGACCCGCGTCGGGTGCCGTCGATCTGGAAGCGCGTGCTTCCGTTGGGTAGTTGTTTCGGTGTCTCGGCCGTCCAATCGTAAAGCACCTCCAAATCCGAGTTCTTTTCCAAATCGTCCTGGAACTTGATCGCGGCGGCCAGCGTCGACGCCTCGCCCTGGATGAGCACGCGGTCGAGATTCATCTCAAACAACGTGAAACGGACACCGTCCTTCGGCAGCAAACGCGACGTCTGGTAAAGAATTTCGAGCGGATAGGTGGATGGTTCCAGCGCGGGCTGCAAGGCCTGCCATTTATCCATCGCCTCTTTGGTCGCCGTCACCGCCGGGGCAACGCCGTCGATCTCGGCCCGCAACCCGCGCGCGCGCCAATGCAGCCAGAGCGTTTGCCCCGCGAGGACGAGAACGAGCGCAAGATAGACAGCCGCAGCGGTGAAAGCGAAACGCTGGCGCTGGGTGCTTTTCTTTTTTTCCACCTGCAGGTGGCGCACCGCGATGGGCACGCAGTCGAGCGGCGGAGACGGACGGACCGGGGGCGGAAAGTCCCGCTCCGTGGGGTGGCCAACCTCGCTCCACCCCGCGAGATCGAGTTCGTCGCCAGCCTGCCGGTAGAAAACGACGGGCAAGTCATCACCCACCATGTTTCCCGCCTGGAGCGGGGAAATCATCATCCAAACTTCGAGAGCCATCGGGCCTCCGGGAACCGGCTCGGCGAGCGACTGGAAATGAAGGAGCTTCCCGCCGCGCGTGACGGCGGCGACCCATGTCCCCTGCTCGCGCCAAATCGACACGGCATCGGGGTCGAGCGGCAGGCAGGCGGCCGATACAGCGTAGTCAGTGACCTCGCCGTGCCAGTAAAGCGGGGCAAGATGCGGCGGCAACACGGTGACTTGGAAAAGCACCTCGTTGTCCGCACGCGTGATTTCCTGCCACGCGAAGGAAGTCTCCTCGCGCGCGCGATCGGCCAGACCGCGCATTTCAAGCTGGGTCAGGACAAGATCGCGGAAGATGGAGGGATCGTCGGCGGGAACCCAGACGCAGAGCGAGAAGGCCCGGCGCACGGGAACGGCGATCAGGCCGCCGGCCGCGGGTTGCAAATCGGAAAGTTCGACCCCCTCGCCCTGCAAGGTAGAAGCACCAGCCGCATCCTCGGTCCACTTCTGCCATCCGTCAGAACTGGGGCGGTAGATCGCACCGCGTTTGGCGGACGCGTCACTACTGCTTTTCATTTTTCTTCCCATAGAAGGTAGCTGGAGCCTTGACCTCCGTCGCCGGACTCCGCGACAACGGATATAAGCCTTTCAGAGTTCCCCACGATGCCTCGGCTATCAATTCTTTTGACCGTGCTTTCCGTGGCCAGTCGCGCCGCCGCTTGATCGGCCGGATAAGACGAGGCGGTCAGCCAGCCGTTGAGTTGGTCCACACTTTCGAAGCGCAGATCGTCTTCCGTGCCCTCCTCTCCGTCCGGACCGAGCCGCGCACGGATAATATCTGCCGTCATCTCCGGAGTAAGACCGGTGGCGGCCTGCAACACGTCGGCCCCGGCTTCGTTCACGTCGATTTTGCCATCGCCGAATATGGTGAAGGCATCGCGCCAATTCGGTTTCAACGCGGTGAGTTCCTCCATTCCGAGCACACGCCCCATCTCGTCGATCGAACGGAACGGTTTGTCCGGCGGCGCATCGGCGATGCCCGCGGCCTCGTATTCCGAGCGCTCGGCCCCGTTGAGTTGGCGCCCGATGTCATCATCAACCCAGTCGGTGAGGCGGTCGATGAGCATGTCCGCCGCATCGCCGTCGAGGCCCCAGAGGACGAAAAGATTTTTCAGCACCATGCGGTCTTGTTGCGCGAGCAGTTGGTTGATGTTGAACCGCGCGCCTTCGCCGCGGATACGGACCCGCATCGTTTCGCCGGGCCGCACCTCGCGGTTGAGCAGTTCGATGTCTTCGCGTGTCACTTGCGGGTTCAGGCCGATCGCCACGCCGCTCAATGCGATCTGTCGCGCGGCCATGCCGCGCGAGTCGGCGGATTTCGCGGCGAGCTCCAGATTGACCAGATCCGCCACCCAGAGGACGGCGAAGGAAAGAATGGCGATGGCCCAGAGCACGAGCAGCAGGGCGGCGGCGCGGGTGCTTGAAGGCGCTTTTTTCATCACGGTGCCACGGGATTTTCCCCGGATGGAGGTTGTTCGCCCCGTGGGGGCTGCGCCTCCGCCGGTGCCGGCTGCAACTCTTTGACGGGAGGCAACCAGAACACGTAAGTGCGCGGAATCTCCTCCCCGAGCAGCACGAAACTCAGCTCGACGAGCGGCGGCCGGCCCATCCCCTCGGCCCAATCCTCGCGCCAATCCTGCTGCGCCTCGTCGTAAAACCTCCACCGCGCCTCGCGCAGATCGGGAAGCAACCGCAGCCATTTCCCGTCGCGCGCCGCGTCGCGTCTCTCCTGCTCGCCGAGCGAGGAAGGCAGCGAAAGCATGCTGAACTGCACGCCGCCGCCGAGGCGCGGCACGGCGGAAAGCAAAACGGTTCCTGACGCCGAGCCGCCGGTGCCCCACGCGAAAACGCCCGGCGCGTCGCGCAACACAATCTCGGGAACACCGCTTCCATCGGAGCGCACGCCGCCGGTGATTTGCGCGGTCGCGGGCAAGTTGTGGAATGTGCGGCGTAGCAGGCTGGCAAATGCGTTGAGCCGCTGGAAACGCAGGTTTTCCTCGGACAAAACGGCCGACGCGCTGATGGCTGCGTTCACCACCGTGTAGATACCGCCCGCGAGCAGAACGAAGATGACCAGCACCACGGTCATTTCGATCATGGTGAATCCGCTGCGTGCGTCTGTTTTTCGTCGCGGCTTCATGGTTGGTAGCGGAGAAACTCCTCTTTCCACTCCTGTTGCTTTCCCCCCTCATCCCAAGTGGCACGCACCGAGATTTTCCAGATGCCACCGAGAGTTTCCTGATCTTTGTTGACCAGATCCTCCACGGGTTCTGCCTGGGTGGAATATTTTGCGCCGAGCTCATCGGGCCCGCTCTCGAGTCCCTGCTGCAACGTGTCGATGGGCAGCACCATTGCCTGGTCGATGAGTGATTCGATCTGCTGGCGGACTTCGTCCTCGCGCCGCAGGATGATGCTCGCGGAGAAAGCCCTGTCGAGAGCGAGCGCCAAGCCGCCGACCGCGAGCACGAACATGCCGAGCGCAATGAGGACCTCGAGCAAAGTGAATCCGCGCGTTCTCACGGGATGTCGTAGGCCTCCTCGCCGATGTTGGCCGTGAGCGGGTCGAACGCGATCTCGATCCACGCATCGTTCTCCTCGAGGCGGAAGACGATCGGTTCGCACAGGCCGGTGGGTTGGAAAATCCATGTTTGGCCGTCGGGTTTGGCCGCTTTTTCCGAACCGAAAGGACGGATCACATACGACATCCCGCGCGGCAATTCGTAGGTGTCCGATGGCTCCTCGGCGCCCGGGCGCATGAGACCGAACCCCTTCTTGCCGAAAACGACTCCCGTGGCGCGGCCGGTGGTCATCGCCTCGGTGCGGGCGGTTTTGGCGAGGATGAGCAACTCACGCACCGGATCGCGCAGACGCTGCTCGCGCATGAAGCCGGAGGAGAGCGGGATCGCCGCCCCGATGATCATCACCATGATGGCGAGCACCAGCGCGATCTCGATGAGCGTGTAACCGCGCGGACGCCCTCGAAATTGCCGCACCGTGGTCATGGCCGCGGACTGCCGGCCGTCAGTTGCCGGCGGAAGTCTGGTTGTTGATGTCGTCCTCCGTGCCAAGTTGGCGGTCGGGTCCTTTGGAGACGAGGTCGAAGCCGCGGGGATTCAATTTCCCGGGATTGCTATATTGGTAGGGCTCGCCCCACGGATCGAGCGGCGCGCGCTCGAGCAGCTGGATCCAACGGCGCGGAGCCGGTTCGCCGCCGGGGCGTTTGACCAGCGCGTCCAAGCCCTGCGAAGTGGTGGGCATGCGCATGTTCATCATCTCGTAAGTGCGAAGCTGCGTCGTGATCGCCTGGAAGTCCGCGTCGACACGGCCGGTCCGCGCCACGTCCACGTTGCCGACGAGCATGTAGATCACCGAGCCGACAAGAACAGCGATGATCATGAGCACGGTCATGATCTCGATGAGAGTGTAGCCGGCGCGGGCCGCGGAAATCCGTGAAGGGCGGTAAGACATCAAGGAAGAAGACGTGGAATGCATGAAGATATTAGGAGACCCCCAACATGGGGGCGCGTTCGCGCCTTGTCAAAGGTGGTCAGAGAGCACCACCACCGCCATTGCCCCAGAAATCTTCGAGCATGGCGCCGGGCGAAGCGGGCGTGGTGGTGACCGGCGGGAGAGGTTCGTCGGATTCAGTCTGTCCCGCGGCGGATACCGGCAAGTCGCGCAGAGGCATGGTCAGATCCGGCTCGCGCGCTGGCTTCGGATAGGAAAGTTCGAGCATCGCATCACGGATGTGCGCTTTGTTGCGGTAGCCGGAATTGACCGGCGAACGCAATTCGAGCAGCACGGAATTCTCGCCGGGGAGGAGCAGGTGCGCGGGCACATGGATGTTTGCCTTGCGCCAACCGGCGAATTGCAGCTCGCGGCCGGGCAACCCGAGGTGCCCCGGATCTTCCAGAGTCGGCACATCGATGGCCAGCGGACCAACCTCTTGGTCATTGACCACCAGCCAGACTTCCTGGTCGAGATAGACACCGGCGAGCAAGGCCTCGAAGCGGGACTGGACCGGCGCCTGTTCGAGTGTGGGCAAGAGCGTGAGCGAAGGGGTGAGAACTTCCGCTTTCTCCGTCAGCACTGCGCGCACCACGCGGTCGCGCCATTCATCCTGCAGCAAAGGCCGCGGGCCCCCGTCGACATCGGCTTCCGCCAGAGTCAGGCGCGATGCAGTCACCACAACCGGAACGTAGCGCGACGAGGAGGCAAGCATGGTCCGCTCGGAAACCCATTCGAATTTCACGCGATTGACGCTCAATTTGCCGCCGCCCTGCAGGAGCAAAGTTCCGTTTCCACCGAGGTTCGAGGCGCTGATCAAGAGTTGACGCTGGTTCGGAACCCCCAATCCCTCGCACAAGTTTTGCGAGATGACATCCGGAGTGCTGGAACCGTCGCGCATCCACTCGACGCGCAAAGAGGTGCCGTCGGTTTCGTCGAAAACGAACTGCAAAAGCAGGTCGCGGCCGGGCGGCGGAGAAAGAGCGAAAGCCACGCGTGCGCCGTTGGACGGGGCGGAAACCGGAGGCCCGTGCATCCACGACGGAATGGGCTGGCCCGCGTCGAAAGGAAGATCGGCGGTGAACACCGCTTCGACGTTTTGTCCCCGCGCAGCCTGCGCGGCGACGAGCGCGAACAGGAACGCGGCGCGAATGACAGAACGCGAGGTCTTAATCATGGGGGATCTGGCTACTGCGGGTCGTCCGATATACCCTCCGGCAAGTAATCCTGAAAGAACGAATCTTTCAAGAGCGCGGCATAAATCTCCGGCCGGACCACGGTTTTGGCCCGGGCCAGAAAAGCCCCTGCCGTGGCCCGATCCCCCTCCAACAGAGACTCTCCCGCCGCGAAGAACAGCCATTCAGGTGGAATATTTTTGTCGCTCAGCGATGGCATAACGAGTTTTGGATCAGTATCTTGCCTCAAGCGAAGCCCGGATAAACCCGCCTTGACCGTGGCGACCAGAAAACTGTCGGCCCCCGAGACGCGCTCCAAAGCCCTTCGGTAATGTTCGACCGCCTCCCGCGGCTGGCTGGTGGCCCGCGCATATTCACCCAAAGCGTAGTGAACAAACGGACTCAGCGGATCAGCCGACCGCGCGCTCGCCGCCCAGTCCGCGACCTGACGGGGGTCGGTCGTCTCGCCCGCCGCCGCGCGGGCCGCGGCGCACAACACGAGCAAGGCTTTGGCATTGGCTGTTTCCAGTCCGGCGATCAGCGATGTCTGGGCCGACACCTCGGCCTCGCCGAAACGACCCGCGAAAAACTGCGTCAGCGCGCGCTGGTAACCCAGCCCCTGCAACGATGAATCCGCTGCCTCCGCCTCGTCGAAAAGTTGCAGAGCCTTGTCATTGTCGCCGGCGAAACGTGCAGCCAGAGCATCTTCGACAAGCTCTCGCGCGCGGCGCACTTGCTCGGGCGGTATCACCGGCAATTCGAGCGGGCGGGTGTCGGGCGCGTTCAACCGCGCCACCCATGCACCGACGAGAACGGCTGCCCCGCACAAGAAAAGCAGGGCGAGCGAGAAAAGAATCCTGCGCAGAACCGTGAGCCACATCGCTCCCATGCAAAGCGCGCCGGGCCGCGCAGTCAAGAGGACCCGCTTTGGGATTGAAGGTGGACCACCCGGACGTTAGATATCAGGGCTGCGGCTCGGGCCGCGCTTTTCATTTATGCCTAGCCTCGATTTCTTCCTGCAGCCCGAGATTTTCCTCGTCTGGACCTCGGTGCTGAAGACCTCGGTTGTTCTCGGCATCGTCCTGACCATGGTGGCCTACTCTGTGTGGGCGGAGCGGAAAGTCAGCGCATTCATCCAAGACCGTGTCGGACCCAACCGCGTCGGCTGGGCGGGACTCATCCAGCCGATTGCCGACGGATTGAAACTTCTGCTCAAAGAAAACTTCGTCCCGGCCGGCGTGAACAAATTTTATTTCAGCATCGCGCCGAGCCTCGCCATGGTGCCGGCCATCCTCGTGCTCGGAGTTCTTCCCTTCGGCAGCACGCTTTTCAGCGTGCCCATGGTCATCGCCGATCTCAACGTCGGCGTCCTTTGGGTCTTCGCTGTCTCGTCGCTCGGCGTCTATGGCATTGTCCTCGCCGGTTGGGCCTCGAATTCGAAATACCCGTTCCTCGGCGGCATCCGCTCCAGTTCGCAGATGATTTCCTACGAGCTGGCCCTCGGACTTTCCGTCGTTCCTGTTTTCATGATCACCAGCACGCTCAACCTCGGGCAGATCGTGCAATACCAGATCGACCACGGATGGATGGTCTTCCCCGCGTGGTTCGCCAAAGGACCGGGGCCGCTCGAGTTCTCCACGGAAAGCGGCGCGATCTTCGGGATGAGCCTCGAAAAGACGCTGCTCTGGATCCCCATGATGATTTCGTTCGTAGTCTTCATGATTGCCATGTTTGCCGAAACCAACCGCGTGCCCTTCGATTTGCCCGAAGCCGAGCAGGAACTGGTCGGTGGCTACCACACGGAATATTCGTCGATGCGTTTCGCCCTTTTCTTCCTCGGTGAATACGCGGCCATGATCGCCGGTGCGGGCGTCATCGTGACACTCTTCCTCGGCGGGTGGAGCCTGCCCTTCGTGCCGGACGGCTCGCACGGCTGGTTCTGGGGCCTGGTCAATATCGGGACATTCTTCGCCAAAATCGCGGCCATCATTTTCTTTTTCCTCTGGGTGCGTTGGACTCTCCCGCGCTTCCGCTTCGACCAGTTGATGAAACTCGGCTGGTATGTTTTCTTCGAGGTGGCGCTGGTCAACATCTTCATCACCGCCGGAATCCTCGCCTACCTCAAATCCTGAACATGGCCACCGTTGTCCAACGCCCAAAACTCAGCCTTCTCGAGCGGTCCTATTTTCCCGCCATCCTCGGGGGCCTCTGGATCACCATCAAGCACTTTACCCAGATGGCTCTCGGCCGGACCAAGGTGACCATGCAATATCCCGAGCAGAAGTGGGACAGCGCCATGCCCGAGTGGTATCGGGGCGCGCCGACGCTGGTGAAGGACGAGCACGGACGCGAACGCTGCGTGGCCTGCCAGCTTTGCGAGTTCATCTGCCCGCCGCGCGCCATCACGATCAAGCCCGGGGAACTCCCCGGCAACAGCGTCTGGGCCAAGGTCGAAAAGTTTCCCGACAAATTCGACATCGATATGATCCGCTGCATCTATTGCGGACTCTGCGAGGAAGTCTGCCCCGAACAGGCCATTTTCCTGCGCAAGGACTACTCGATCACCGGCCTGACCCGGGCCGAAATGGTCCACGACAAGGCCAAACTCTACGAACTGGGCGGCGTCATGGACGGCCTGGTCCACAAGTGGAACGAAAAAAAGTGATCGAAACGGCCAGCCGCCTCTTTTAGCGTCGAGGATTCCGGCGAAAAAGCGGCGCATCCGGCGCCCCCGGGCGCAAAACAACGCATGCTCACCATCCTGTTCTGGGTCCTGTCGGCCGTCATGCTGGCCTCCGCAATGCTCGTCGTCGCCTTCCGCAATCCGGTCAACAGCGCGATGAGCCTCGTTCTTTCCTTCATCGCGCTGGCCGCGCTTTTCGTCACCCTCGACGCCTTCTTCATCGGGATCATTCAAGTCCTCGTCTACGCCGGGGCCGTCATGGTCCTTTTTCTCTTCATCATCATGCTCCTCGACCTCAAGGCCGAGGCGCGCCGCAAACTCAACCTCGCTGCGTTGGGCGGAGGACTCGCCGTGCTCGGCGGCTTCGTCGCCCTCATCGTGCAGGTGGTCAAATCGCTGCCTGCAGCGAAGGAGGAATTCCCCGCGCTGACCCGCACTGGTTATTCCGACGTGGCCGATGTCGGCACGACGCTTTTCAGCGGTTACAACCTTCCCTTCCAAGTCATCGGCGTTCTCCTCCTCGTGGCCACCGTCGGCGTGGTCATCCTCAGCCGCCGCACTCTACGATGAACGCGCTCACGCTCGGACATTACCTTCTCGTCAGCGGGTTGCTCTTCTCGATCGGCCTTGCCGGCGTACTCCTGCGCCGAAACCTTCTCATCATCTTCATGGGCCTCGAACTCATGCTCAACGCGGCCAATCTCTCGCTTGTTGCCTTCGCGCGTCATGGCGTCACCACGCTCGGACTGCCCGATTACAACGCGCAGGTCCTCGTGTTCTTCATCATCACCGTCGCCGCGGCCGAGGTGGCCGTGGGTCTCGCCATCATCGTCGCGCTTTACCGGTTGCGGCAAACCACGCATGTCGAGGATCTCGACAAGATGAAATTCTGACGCCGTGACGAACCCGCAGCTTTATCCCTGGATCATTCTCTTCGCCCCGCTCGTCGCGGCCGGCGTAATCCTCTTCGTGCTGTCGCGGAACAACACCGCCGCCGGCGCGGTCGGCATCCTCACCGCCGCCCTGACCTGCTTCCTCAGCTGGAAAGTTTTCCTCGATCCATCGCTCACCGTCACCGCGCAAATCCCGTGGCTCGAAGTGCCCGGCGTCTTTTCCGTTCCGATCGGCATCATCCTCGACAACCTGAGCCGCGTCATGCTCGTCGTTGTCACAACGATCGCCACGCTCGTCTTCATTTATTCCGCCGGCTACATGCGCGGCGACGAAGGTATCCCGCGCTACTACGCATCGCTCTGCCTCTTCCTCTTCTCCATGCTCGGCATCGTCCTGGCCGACAACTTCGTCATGATGTTCATCTTCTGGGAACTGGTCGGGGTCAGTTCTTACCTGCTCATCGGACATTATTTCCGCAAGGATTCCGCGGCGGACGCGGCCAAGCAGGCCTTCACCGTCAACCGTGTGGGCGACTTCGGTTTCATGCTCGGCATCCTCATGCTCTGGCTGGCCACCGGTTCGGTCATGTTCTCCGGCATCGAGCAAAACCTCTCCGCGATGACTCTGCATCCAGGCTATCTCACCGCCGCCTGCCTCCTCGTTTTCTGCGGAACACTCGGCAAATCGGCGCAAATGCCGCTGCACGTCTGGCTGCCCAACTCGATGGAAGGCCCGACGCCGGTTTCCTCGCTGCTCCATGCCGCAACCATGGTGGCCGCCGGCGTCTACATGCTGGCGCGCATTTTTCCCGTGCTCCTCGCCGCGCCGGAAGTTGTCCGCGAAGTCATCATGTGGGTCGGAGCCGTCACCTGCTTCGCCGCTGGTCTCATGGCCACGCAGCAGGACGACATCAAGCGCATCCTCGCCTACTCCACCATCTCGCAACTCGGCTACATGGTGGTCGGCATCGCCGTCGCCCCGGCGGGCGATATCGCCATGTTCCACCTTTTCACCCACGCGTTCTTCAAGTGCATGCTCTTCCTTTGCGCGGGTTCGGTCATTATCGCGCTGCACCACGAACAGGACATCTGGAAAATGGGCGGATTGCTCGGACGCATGCCGCTCACCGCGCTCTGTGTCGTCATCGGCACGCTCGCCTTGGCCGGAACGCCGGGCTTCAGCGGCTACTACAGCAAGGACCTCATCGTGGCCTACGCGCACGGCGCGAATAACACTGTCTTCTGGATCACCGCCGGCGCCGCGCTCCTCACTTCGTTCTACATGTTCCGCCTCTTCTTCGTCGTTTTCCTCGGACGTCCGCGCGGCGAACACGCCGAACATGCCAAGCAATCGCCGGCGGTCATGACCATCCCGTTGCTCCTGCTCGCCATCCCGTCCGTCGCCGCGGGCTATCCGGCCATCGCCAAACATTTCTTCGACCTGCCGCATCCAGAGATGCCGCACATCGTCCACTACGCGCTGCTTGCCGCTTTGGGTTGCGGATTCTTCCTCGCCGCGGTGCTCTACGCCCGCGGACCGGCCAAGGATCCGGTGCGCATTCCGCTCTTCGCCAACCGGCTCTACATCGACAATTTCTACGATTGGCTGGTGGCCAAAGTTCAGGGCGGACTCGCCGTGCTTGGTTCGTGGTTTGACCGCTGGATCATCGACGGTCTGGTCGTCACCGGCGCTGCGCGCACCGTGTGGGCCACCGGTTATGTGCTGCGCCTGCTCCAACTCGGCAACCTTCAAGCCTACGCCTTCTTCTTCGGCGCAGGCGTTCTTGCCCTCCTTTACTACCTGATCTTCCGGTGATGAGTCCGCTCCTTTCCCTTATTCTTATCCCGCTGGTCACCGCCGCGTTCTGCATGGCGGGCGCGGCGCCGCGCCGTATTTCGCTTTTCGGGGCAGGCGCCAACCTGCTCCTCGGCCTCTACCTCCTCGCGTCTTACAACATCGAGATCGGTGGATTCCAATTCGTCAGCGAGAAAGCACTCTTTCCCGCTTACGGCATCCACTTCTCGCTCGGAGCGGACGGACTCAGCCTCGTTCTCATCCTTCTCGCTACGCTGGTCACCTTCGCCGCGGTCTGGGTCACGCCGCAGATCGAAAGATCCGCCGGCATGTTCTACGCCTGCCTGCTCTTCATCTCGGCCGGCGCGATCGGCGCGTTCGCTTCGATCGATCTGTTTTTCTTCTACGCCTTCCACGAACTCGCCCTCATCCCGACCTTCCTGCTCATCGGCATCTGGGGATCGGGCGAACGCCAACGCATTGCCTGGAAAGTGACCATCTACCTCGCTCTCGGCAGTTTCATTCTCCTGCTCGGTCTCATCGGACTCTGGCAGGCTGCGCCGGAGGAGTTGCGCACGCTCGATATCCGTCTCCTCCAGCAACTCGGCTCTGCCGGCATGATGCAACCCGGCCCGGTCGTTTATCTGCTGCTCCTTTTCGGCTTTGGCATCCTCATCGCACTCTTCCCCTTCCACACTTGGGCACCCGAG
>Ga0209598_10001030_pt1 | contig 22694 bp, 16 predicted proteins | sample M_140807_EF_Meta_FD_187317 | JGI IMG/M metagenome (GOLD analysis project Ga0209598, IMG submission 187317) | Freshwater microbial communities from Lake Montjoie, Canada to study carbon cycling - M_140807_EF_MetaG (SPAdes) (version 2) | ecosystem: Environmental > Aquatic > Freshwater > Lake...
CGTATTCATCGTGTTGATGGAAACGTGGTTCAAATGGATGAAATTAAAGGTTCTTGCCTAGCGGACATCTACACCGATGACCCCGCCAAAGTCCCCGACTGGATTTGGGAAGAGATTCACAGGATTCTGGCAGTACTCTTTGAACGAGAAGGCATTGAATATGTGGATATTACCAGTTACAATTTCATGCTGGAAAATGATACAAACAAGGTGTGGATTATTGATTTCGGACATGCTTATTATTCCACAACACCTCTAGCCCCCGATAAGAAGGCTGTTAATTGGTTTCTGCGGGAAGTCCTAGATGGTGAAAAGAGTTGGAATCCCGATTTTGCTTAACTTGGCGAAATAACCGCAGACATAAAGAGATGAGTTTTGAGAAAATACCAGTTTTTGGGGCGGAGCCTTATGGATTTAAGGCAACTGATGTTACGGGTTGTCGGGCCTGGTTTGATGCTGCTGATGTTACTTCACTCTATAATACAACACCAATTACTGGAATGCCTACTGGATATTCAGACTATGCTAGCGCAGATGGACAGCGTGTTACAGTTTGGGAGGATAAATCCACAGGTGGAAATGACATGATACGAAATGTAGGAGCAAGTTTCGGTGATACAAGTTCTAATTATATGGGACCGCCCATAGTAGCCCCTGATACATATCCTACAACACTATCAGTAGTAAATCTTGATCAAGGTAATAATTCTGGAGGTGGTGGAGGTGATGCTGGAGGAACTTCAAACGCACCCAGTTTTTTACAGCAAAATTTAGTCGCAGTTGGAGGATATGAAGCATCAGGTGGACCCGGTAGTGCTCGTGGACCCCGAGTAGGAACAGGAATATCCGCAACTACAGATATCTTTGTAGTTGTAAAGCCCAAATTTCTTACTGTTGCGGGTGATGTTTTCTCAATTGGTACTCGGACATACCCACAAGGTACACAAGATTTTACATGTCTTACAATAACAAGTTCTGGATATTGGAAAATTAATTCACAGGCTGGCGCTCGTGATGTAACAGGTGGCAATGCTGAAGTGTTTGATACTTTCTCTAATATTCGTGGCCCAGACCCAAACTATCGTATTCTTCATATGTCGCTATCAAATAACAACTATATTCTTCGGCGAAATGGAAGTCAAATTGGCATTAGTACAGCATATACATGGTCGCCAAATTTAGCAAATTATCGTTATTACATGGGGCGAAAGAATGCGTCAGATAATGCTGGAAACTATTTTAATGGAAAAATAGGAGAAATTATTGTATATAATAATATTATAACAACTGAAAAACGACTTATTGTTGAAAGTTATTTGGCAGGTAAATGGAATTTAATTGATTTATTACCTTTAGACCATCCGGCAAGACTAAAGAATATACCATTTTATTTGGGTGGGCGAAGTTTGGAAGCAGAGCCAAATGGTTTTGTAAGGAGAACAACAACGGTAAAAATTTTTGTTCTACCACCGGAAGCACCTACAGTGAACGCACCAACTATAACGCTTGGAGGATTAATATTTACCGTATCATGGTCTTCTAATGGAGGAACACCCGATTATTATAATATTACTATTTTACAATCTACTGATGATTCAACATGGACAACTATAGGCTACACTAGTAGATATCAAACAACCTCATTTAACCATATAATTGGCGGAGTTGATAACAAATATTATCAAGCTGTAATACAATCTAAAAATCTTGGTGGCGGCGCCTCAACAACATCAAGTTCAATTCTAAATTCTGTTCCTGCTCCGCCCAGTCCTTCAATTCCCACTACAACAGGTACCAGTAATTTATCTATGTCATGGACCCCAGTCTTTCCTGGCGGCGTGCCAGTCAGTTATACTGTTTATTTATATATATCTACAAACGGTGGAAGTACCTTTACACAGACAGATACATACAGTAATATAACTGGGACCACTTATACGGTAATAGAAAAATGTGTACTATTAGAACAATACAAAATCAAAGTAACCGCGACAAATACAATTGGAACAAGTGCTCAATCCGCATTCTCAAGTACATTTACTTATAACGGTGCTGGTTCTTAAAAATAAGGGTTTTCCAATAGTAGGATGCCCACAATTACACTGACGCCTGGTTCTTCTACGCCGAGCATTATTAGTTTTACATATAATGCTGGAGCATTATCTGGTGCCGTTGAATACAGCGCAGGACCACCCATTTATCCAGAAAATGGTTCTTATAGTTATTTGCTAAGGGGACAAACAAGTCTATATTATTGGTCTAGTGCGGGTGGTTCACCAGAACCGGGTCCAGTTCAAGCAACAAGTCTTATAGTAAGCGGTGCTACAATTCTAAGTGCTTTGAAGGATAGCACCCGCTATTCAGTTCTCGGTGGAACAGTCCGAACTGCGGATTTTATTCAAGCAGGATATACATATGTAACTCATGATACCGATTTAGATACTTATTATTGGTGTACTTCTACAGGAATTACAGAAAGCCCTGCTGTGAACGCAGCTCCTTATAGCACTCTTGTGGGAACTCGTTATGGAATAGCGTGGCCTGTAGTAGACCTTATTGTAACTGGAACCGGTACAGGAACGGGCACGGGAACGGGCACGGATACGGGAACAGGCACGGATACGTGAACAGGACCACCTGAATAAATACGAACAGTATAGAGAACAAATGCCAAATATACCATGGACGAGGGTGTCAACTTACAATACTTTTACACCCACGGTCTTTATCGGATGTACACTCTGGCTAGATGCTGCAGATTCTAGTTCAATTAGTACAACCAGCGGAAATGTAACCCAATGGCGCGATAAGAGCGGAAATGCGAATCACACGACAGCCGGAACAGGCCAACCCACTTATACCAGCCCTTTTGTTGTCTTCGGAGGCTCTGCGCAACTTATTCTACCACTTGTTTTTAGCACTGATTGGTCTATCTTTATTGTAGCAAAAACAACACAGACAACTGGCACTTCTGGGGGTCAGTGGTGGGCGGGAGCAGGACTTTTTGATGCTGAGATTAGCGGAACACAAAATGACTATGGTATGAATATTGTCGGTGGTTATTTGGCAACCGGTGTCGGTAATCCCGATACAACTATCCAATCAGTTAGTCAAGTAAATGATGGAAATTTATTCATAGCAGGGTTTCTACGAAATTCCTCCACAGGTGCGATGTCTAACATTGTAACAGGCGGAACAGCAGTTACTACAACAGGTCCAACAGGTATTCGTAATTCTGTATCAAGAATATCACTTGGCGCACTTCAAACAAATCTAAATTATTTTAATGGTTCAATTGCTGAAGTTATTGCTTTTAACACAGTAATTAGTGTTGCTCAGCGGCAGAACATTGAAGGTTATCTGGCCTGGAAATGGGGGTTTGTCTCATCGCTTCCAGCAAATCATCCTGGTGCTAGAACCAATTTTCCTTGGTATGTAATTCCATTTGTGTCTGCTTTCAATCCTTTGAGTGTTGCTAGTATTGCTCTTTGGTTGGATGCTGCGGATTCTAGCACAGTCACTGGTACGGCTCCAATTACTGGATGGACGGATAAATCAGGTAATGGACGAACAGTTACAATTACAAGTGGGCCCACATATGGATCAACTACACGAAACGGTAAGAATACAATGTCTTTTAATAACAATGTAATTTCATCTTCTATTGCTTCCGCAGTGGGCACAGGCGACTTTACTTTGATTGCGGTTTGGTATCAATCTTCTGCGGGAACCAACACAGTTCTATCTTTAGGGACAGTTGCTTCATCATCACAGAGTCTCGGTTTTAATGGAAATAAATACAACTTTTATCAATACGGATCTCTTGAATCTGCGTATACAACAACACCTGCTTTTGTTGTTCAAGTTGGAACACGCATTTCATCTGTGAAGAAACTGTATATTACAGGAAATGCTGGGACCACGCCAGCATCTGATTCATTTAATCAGACGGTTACAACAGTTACAATAGGTAAAGGTGATAATTTTGCGATAACTGGTGAAATTGCGGAAATTATGATCTACACAGGCACAATGAGTGATACAAGCAGACAATCGCTGGAAGGCTATTTGGCCCAAAAATGGGGTTTGACGGCGTCACTTCCTAGCGGGCATCCTGGTTTAACTCAAACTTATTATTCTGATACACCTCTTGCTAGATCACTCGGAGGAGTTACATCAACAATAATGATTACAAATAAGCAGATTCCAGTAATTGCGCCAGTTACAACGAATCTGTTATTGAACTTAGACGCAGCATCTTATACATCGGGCTCTACATGGACTGCTTTGACAGGAAATAACTATACTATTAATGGAACTTTAACAACTGGCTCATCAGCAGTCATCTTTGATGGAACAGCCTATGCTCAAGATTTGACAGGCATAACATCCTCAACCATGTATTCGTATACATTGGATGTCTGGTTCTATGCCGCTGCGAATGCTAGTGGAAGCGTTATTGGTGAACTTGGTCAAGGAAATCTCGGAGGCTGGAGTGTTACACTTATTAGCATTAATACAAATACAATTAGTGTTGGTTTTTGGATTGGTTCTTTTTATAAATTAAGTGTTGGTTCGTATACTGCGAATACATGGACTCATGTATCCTATACATACAATAATAGTACAAATGCTGTTATTGGATATGTAAATGGCGTATCTGTTTCAACAGGAACAGCGACCAAATTATGGCCTACATCCGTCTTTTTAACAACAGGTGGACAAGCAAATCCCGACGCTACTTTTACAGGACGGATTGGCGCTTTTAAAGTCTATAATTCTGTTTTAACTGCTAATGAGATTAAACAGAACTACAATGCTTTAGCAGGACGCTATGGTCTTGCTTTAATTTGATAAGAGGAAAAGTAGGGAATGCCAATCTTCCGAACACCATATTTTAGTCCACTTAATGTTTCCGGCTGTGTTCTTTGGTTTGATGCTGGCGATACCGCGACAATGACTTTTTCGGGTAACACTGTTACTTCATGGACTAGCAAAGGCTCTTCTGCTGTTAGCACAAATGTTGCTGTTGGTAGCTTCACAAATCCGACCTATACATCGTATAATAGTCTTCCAGCACTAGGATTCAATGGAACTTCAACTTATGTTCAAACGGGGAATGTGTCAGTTCCCGGCACTGGAACGACATGGATAACATGCTCTGTGAATTTAACACCCGTCACAGCTTCAACGCCCGTAGACTCTTCTGTTGTTTTAGCAACCGAATCGCCCAGTGAACGCTCAATTCGTTATACTGAAAATACAGGAATTACCTATTATTCTATTAATAGCAATCTTACAAATACTGCAACAGTTCTACGTGGTGATATAAATCAAAATGCGAACGGAATTCGTGGATATATGGATACTGCTGCTTATTTTACCGGATTTACAAATGGCACACAGACTGTTAGTAATACGACCGCCGTGAATTATGTAGCAACAGCAAATCAGCCATTTTTAATGGGCAAATGGGCTTCTGGATTCTTGAACGGTTATATCTATGAATCACTCGTGTATAATCGTGTTTTAACGCTGGCAGAATACCGGCAGGTTGAAGGATATTTGGCCCAAAAATGGGGATTTACTGGGTCGCTTCCAGCAGGTCATCCTGGCTTAGGACCAACTTTGTATCGCTGGAAAGTACCGCTGGCTCGTCTGCCTTATTATAAAGTATACGACCCGCGAACAATTCCTAATTTGACCTTGTGGTTTGATGCTGCGGATTGTAATACGATGAACATTTCAAGTGGTTTAGTAACTTCTTGGTTGAGCAAGGGGTCTGCTGTTGTTAGCACATCTGTTGTAACGGGAGGCGGATGGAAACCTCCATTGTATACAACCTATAGTAATCGTCCAGCACTAGGGTTTGATGGACTTTCAACCTACATACAAACAAATACCTTATCTTTATCGGGAACCGGTTCAACATGGATAGCATCGGCTGTAAATTTAACGCCAGTTACGGGAACAACGCCGGTTGATGCTTCTCTAGTCATTGCGACTAACAATCCGGAAAAATCCATTCGGTTTAACTGTAATATAAATGCGACCTGTTATACAATTAATAGCAATGTTGGAAATACAGCAACTGTTCTTCGGCAAGATACAAATAATAATGTAAATGGCATCCGTGGCTTTATTGATACTGCTGGATACTTTACAGCCTTTGGAAATGGAACACAGACTACAAGTAATACTACAACAGTAAATTATTTGAGTCCTGTTAATCAGCGATTTTATATGGGTTCGTGGAACGTCGGTGTTCTGAACGGATATATTCACGAAATTCTTATTTATAACAGCACGTTGAGCTTGGCGCAATACAGACAGGTAGAAGGATATCTAGCGCAAAAATGGGGTTATGTTTCATCTTTATCTACGAGCCATCCGGCCATTTCAATGCCAGTCGGTACTCTAGCAACAGGAGTTGGAAAACAGACGATTTCTTATTTGCCTCGTCCTTCCATATCTGTATTTGTTTCGGCTGGCCTTGTTTATCACTTGGATGCTGGAAATGCTTCTTCTTATCCTGGTTCGGGATCAACATGGACTGATTTGACTGGCTCGGGCATTTCAATGACACTTTTTGGATCACCGACTTATTCATCCGCAAATGGTGGTTATTTATCATTTGTCCCCAGTTCTTCACAATATGGTGAAACATCTACGAGTTTAGCTGCGGCTTCCACATGGACTATTGAAGTATTTATTTATTACAATGCTACTAATACTAGTGGTCTTCCTTGTATTTTTACTGATACTTATCCTGGTACTACAAATACTATTCAGTGGGCACTTGGATCATTAGCAGGTGGAAGTAGTACAACACTACAAGCAGGATATTTTTCGGGTAGTTGGCTTACAACACCCGTACAGAGCCCTCTAACATCAGGTAATTGGTATCATATTGTTGGAACATATGATGGCACAAATATTAAATTATACATAAATGGCAGTTTAAATCAGACAACTGCTTCAGCCACAGCACCTGTACGAAATGCGGGTGGACATCGTATAATGCGTAGATGGGATACTACTAATTACTGGGGTGGAAATTTGGCTGTTCTACGCTTATACAATAGTGCTTTATCTTCTACGGAAGTATCTCAAAACTATTCAGCACAGAAAACACGATTCGGTCTTTCATAGTTTTTGAGGGCCGATAATCTGCCACTGAAATAGGGATGCCTGTAACAAATACAAGCGGTTTTTTTGTGCCAGCACAAATGTCCGGATGTGTTCTTTGGCTAGATGGAATGGACCCTGCTGGAACTGGAGTCGCACCTTCTACGGGAGCAACTGTTTCAACATGGAATGATAAATCAGTTTCAGCAAAGCATGGTACGAGCAGTGGAACACCAACATATGTTGAGGGCGGCGGTATTAATTTTAATGGGAATTGTTTTTTCTATAATTTGACCTTTGCTCAAAATCTTTCTCAACGTTCTATTTTTATTATTTATAAAGAAACTACTCATGCTAATGGCCTTGGTATTTTTAATTTGATTCCGAATCCTTCAACGGACCCAGATTCTGAGACAGTAACTGGATTAGCAATTGAATCAACATATGGTTGGCGGGTTTGGGGAAATGGTGGTGGCGATCAATCTGATTTTTTTTTAACAACTCCGGTTGTAAAATCAATTTTTAATAATAACATGAATGGAACAGCCGGCTCTGGTTTTTTGAATGGAACAAGCACCACAAGTAGGACAGCATCATATACTGCTGGAACATGTTCGGGATATGGAGTTGGTGCACGTTGGCAAGGTTCAACAAGTATGGCTTCTAGACTTGACGGAGTGATTTATGAAATTCTCTTTTTTAATAGACCACTTGTCGCAATAGAACGGCAGCAAGTTGAAGGGTATTTGGCCCAAAAATGGGGCTTGACTTCGGGGCTTCCAGCAGGTCATCCTGGCTTGACAAAGACCTATTATGTGGCGGGGGCGTCCACTAGCACCGTTCTAAGAAGACCGGCTTTAACAAAAGTTCCATATTTTAGTGTATTTACACCCCTTTCATTCAGTGGATGTACTTTATGGTTGGATGCTTCGCAGGATACAACTGCTAACGGTGTTTCAATTGCTTCTCTGGTTGATCGTAGCGGAAGTGGAAATTCGCTAACACCGAGTGGAACAATATCAGCCGCAACTAACTTTTTAAGAGGAAAAACGGTTTATAATTTCGGTTCATCGCGCGCTTCTAAAACAAATTTCCCATGGCAGACGTCATTTACACAAATTGTTTTAGTAAAATGTAATACGGGAAATTGGTTATCATCTCTTAATTCTGGCGGAGCATATTTGGCTTATGTATTTGCGGGTAATGAAAGTTTAATTAATGTAAATAACTTTTTTAGTCCACTTGATTCTAGTGTGGCACTAGCTACCTCAGTTTTTACAACTGCCGCGGATGGTGTATCCTCATGGGTTATTCTGTCATTAGGATATCAATCAAATGCTACGACAGCATCTAATTACACAATTAATGGAACAGTTAGAACTACTACGACTACTAATGCGGTTAATACAGCAATTTCATCAACAAATCAATTATGGTTGAATGGAAACGACTCCTTTAATTTTGATACTGGAACATATGTTGCTGAGATGATGCATTATAATGCTGTTCTTACAAATTCACAACGGCAACAGGTGGAATCATATTTGGCCCAAAAGTGGGGTCTCTTAAGATATCTGCCGAATGACCACGGATTTTACACGAATCCTGGAGGCGGGCCGCAACTTGGAATTGTAAATTCCATAATATCAATGACTGCTAGACCGGCGACATTTGTTTTGGCTGGACTCGTATACCATTTAGATGCTGGAAATGCTGCTTCCTATCCTGGCTCGGGTTCTACATGGACCGATTTGGCTGGCTCGGGTATTTCAATGACACTGTATGGAACACCGGCGTATTCATCCGCAAATGGTGGATATTTATCATTTGTTCCTAGTTCTTCACAATATGGTGAAACATCTACGAGTTTACCTGCGACTTCCACATGGACAATTGAAACATTTATTTATTACAATGCTACTAATAATTCTGGGTATCCTTGTATTTTTACAGATAATTTTCCTGGTAATTCAGGTACTATTCAGTGGGCACTTGGAGCGTTATCTGATGAAGGAGGTGCTCAACAACTACAAGTAGGATATTATTCTAGCGGGTGGTTTACAACACCTCAGCAAACTCCCTTATCATCGGGTAATTGGTATCATATTACAGGAACATATGATGGCACGAATATAAAACTATATATAAATGGCAGCATTAATCAGACAACTGCTTCATCCACAGCACCTGTACATAATTCGGGTGGGCATCGTATAATGCGTCGTTGGGATGATGTTGAATATTGGGGTGGAAATTTGGCGATTCTACGCTTATATAATAGTGCTTTATCTTCAACAGAAGTATCCCAAAACTATTCCGCACAGAAAGCGCGATTTGGTTTGTCGTAGTTTTATGCGACTGATAATCTTGCTGTTGAAATAGGATGTCTTTACAAAAAGCGACATATGGATTTGTTCCGACTTCAATTACGGGGTGTCAACTTTGGTTAGATGGGGCGGATCCTGCTGGAAATGGTGTGATTCCATCCGCAGGAAATTTATCAACTTGGACTGATAAATCGGGAAAATCAAATTCACCCACAAGTTCAAGTGGAACTTATCCTACATACTCTCCTTCATCTAAATGTGTTACATGGACGGGTGGAGGAACACAACTAACATTCCCGACTTCACTTCATCCTGCTGTTGTCGGAACTGCTTTTACTGTCTTTTTTGTTGAACAACGCACAACTGGTTCAGAAAACTTTATTATTCGCGGCACATCGCTAGGCACTAATCTCAATTTATTAATTGGACATGGCGGCGCATCAGCAGCAACTGCTTGGAGATTTGCTTTTTATGGAAATGATTTAGACTACACTGGACTGCCGTCATATTCAGCCAGTGAACCCGCAACAGTTTCTTGCTTTATGTATTCTAAACCTAATAGGGCAATTTATCATAATGGATCTGTTTCCGCAAATGCTAGTGATACTAATGCCAGTGATTTAACATCTTGGACAGGTGCGATGATTGGTGGTAATTCTACATGGCCCGGTTATTCTGGAAATGTATTTGAAATGCTTATTTATTCTACAAGTTTGACATTAACGCAGAGACAGCAGGTTGAAGGTTATTTAGCACAGAAGTTTGGCTTAAGTGGATATCTACCTGCTGGCCATCCGGGTCTAACTACAAGTATTTACAGGACCGATTATATAAAAAATAGTGCAATTATCCGAAATAGCGCAAGACCTATTCCATATTTTGCTGCTTTTTCGCCGAGACAGATTCCGGGTTGTTCACTTTGGATGGATGGCGCAGATTCTAGCACAATGACAACAGCAAGTGGCTATATTTCTGCTTGGACTAGCAAAGGAACAAATGCGCTTTCATTTACACAAGCAACTTCTTCAAAACAACCGCTGTTGGTTGCTAATGTTTATAATGGATATAGTGTAGTTCGTTGTATAAATCCGGGTGACCCTGTTGTTAATGTTAATATTGCTACAGTCAATAATGCTGTTCTACAGACAGGTGCTAGTTTTTGTATATTTATTGTACACAATCCAACAATTGCTAACGGTAGTCCATTTTGTTTTCAAAATGGTGGTGGCAATCGTATATCTTGTCATTTAACAGAAAATGGAAATGTTGTTTTTGATACACCAAATGTACGATTAACATATGCGGCTCCAGGAAATTATTTAACAAGTGGATTGAAACTAGATGTATTTTGGTCAGTGGCTAACGCTATTAATTATAGAGCATCTGGCAGTGCGACCGCTTCGGCTTCTGCTGGGGCTAGTAGTTGGACCGACGGAACATTAACATTTGGTTCTTTTACTCCAACACAAGCCAGTTATTATTATCAAACAGATATTGGTGAAATTATATGGTTTAATACAGCATTGGCGCTAACACAGGTTCAGCAAGTGGAGAGTTATTTGGCCCAAAAATGGGGCTTAACTGCGTCTCTTCCCGGCGGTCATTTACACTCAACGCAAAGAGCGGGGGCTATAACGACAGTCGCAAATACTAAATTTAGTATGGTAGGAGTACGACGCGCAATTACAGCAACAGGAGGAACAGTTACAACAAGTGGAGGCTTCAGAATTCATACATTTACCAGTGTTGGATCAACAAATTTTATAGTTACAAATGGTGGTACAGCACAAGTGCTTGTTGTTAGTGGAGGAGGTGCAGGTGGAGGTAATGTTGGTGGTGGTGGTGGAGCTGGAGGTGCTGTGTTCAATAGTGCCTTTTCATTATCAGCTGGTACATATTCAGTAACAGTTGGAAATGGTGGAGCAATTGATTCGGGAACTAATCAAGGTCAAAATGGAGGGTCTTCTAGTTTTAGTAATATAACAGTTATTGGCGGTGGAGCTGGCGGTGTTTATGGTGGATATGCGGGACTTGCTGGAGCTTGTGGAGGTGGTGCTGGAAATAACTTTACATTTGGAATAGGGTCAGTTGGGTTTAATGGTGGTGCTACAAGTGGTATTTGCGGTGGCGGAGGAGGAGGAATGGGTAGTTCTGGCACTGCTGGTTCTGGATATAATGGTGGAGCAGGTGGAGCAGGGGCTACTTACACAATTGGGGGACAATCTTATACTGTTTGTGGCGGAGGTGGTGGAGCCGGATATAATGTAGCAGGGACAAATGGTGTTGGTGGATCTGGAGGATCTGGAGGTGGGGCAACTGGAACAACTGTTGATAATAATGCTGGAGGAACTAATTCAGCAACTCCAAATTCTGGTGGAGGTGGAGCTGGCGGTACAAACAATGGTAACGACTATGCTAGTGCAGGTGCTAGTGGCATTGTAATTATTGCGTATACTATCTAAGAATCTTTCACGCATCGTCTGAATCGTATATTCTGCTCTTGAAATAGGATGTCTATTGTAAGAACGGCATATGCTTTTACGCCCACTGCGATTTCAAACTGTGCCTTGTGGCTTGATGGTGCGGATTCTAGCACAATGTTTCAAAATACGGGTGCTACAACTCCTATAACAGCTGATGGGCAAACAATAGCCGCTTGGAAAGATAAATCTCCAAACGCATATGTTTTCACGCAGCCAACTGCGGGCAATCAACCTACATACAAAGTTGGTATTCAAAATGGATGTAGTTTAACACGTTGGAATGGTACATCAACAGGTTTACAATCTTCTACCGCCCTTCCATTTTATACTTCCGCTTCTTCAGGTGGCTCCTTTTTCTTTGTATTTATGATTACAAGTAATAGTTCACAACGGTTTTTGATGACTTATCAAAATCAAACGTCTGGAACTTTTTGTGTATCTGAATCTGAAATTGGATGTCCAACAGGTAACGTGGATGCTGGAAACTTTGGAATTCATCAAGGATGTAGCAAAGCAAATGTTGCTCTAAATCAAACTACAACAAATACATATATGATGATGAATCTAAATCTTTTATCATCGGGAACAGCTCCAGCAAATACAACTATATTTAAGAATGGAACTTCTTCGGCAATGACTGCTCAAAATGGGGGGTTTTATTCTGGAACTACCTATCCATATACAAATAATGCTAGATACTTGAATATTGGATATCGTGTTCCAGTTGGTACTTATCCAATTGATTGTTGGCTGGCAGGAGATATTGCGGAAATTATCTGGTATCAGAATCCAGTAACAGATGCTCAACGTCAAACAATTGAGGGCTACTTAGCACAAAAATGGGGCTTGACTTCTTCACTAGCAGCAGGTCATCCCGGTCTTACTACAAGAGTTTACAGGTCAGATTATTTAATTCCAAATAAAGTTAAACCCACGCCATATTATACATTTTTTTCGCCAAGACAAATTCCAGGTTTAGTGGTTTGGCTAGATGGCGCAGACCCTGCTGGAAATGGCGTGATTCCAGCAAATGGTTCCACCATAAGTACATGGACTGATAAATCTGGAAATGGAAATAATGGAACAGCTGTAAATACTCCTACTTACGCACTCTCTTCAAGAGGGGTTGCTACCAGTTCTGGTGCCTATTTTACTTTACCAAACGGTGCGTTTCCATTTAATGATAGTTCTTACACTTATTTTTTTGTTTTTACTACAACAACTACAGGTTCAGTAAATAGTTTATTTGGTGGAGGCGTTCCTGGTTCTACTCGGTCTACTGTTGCTGTGCGGTTAGGAACAAATGGTGCGAATAATGTAATACAAACCTATTGGTGGGCCAATGGTATTAACGATTTACTTGTTTCAAATACATACACTGCTAATACAATAAGTATTGCCGAGACATGGTATGCGACTGGGAGTACGCGAACAATTACCTTGAACTTTGCTGGTTCAAGCACAGATTCTCCCGCAGTTCCGGGAGCTAGGCTACAAGCAAATACAAATAATTATCTTGGTTTGGCATATCCCGGTGACGGTGCTCTTACAGGATTTCACTATGAGTTTCTCGTCTATAATACATCCCTCTCCACAACTCAGCGCCAACAAGTGGAGAGTTATCTTGCCCAAAAATGGGGGTTGACAGCTTCAATTCCCGTTGGCCATTCACACTTAACGCAGCAGGCGGGGGCCGTAACAACAACGGCACTAAGTAAATTTAAGGTGATAGGATTACCACAACGTTTTATGTCCGCAACAGGCGGTACAGTTACAACTGTTGGCTCATTTAAATTTCATACATTTACGTATCCCGGTGGAACATTTACAGTTACAGCAAATCCGTCAACTGTACAAGTTCTTGTTGTTGGCGGTGGTGGAGGAGGCGGCGGTTACTATAACGGTGGTGGAGGAGGTGCTGGTGGCGCTGTGTATAACTCATCTTTTTCAGTCTCTATTACTTCATATACAGTGACAATTGGTAATGGCGGTGCTGGTGCATCAGGTGGAAATAATCCTGGAATAAATGGCACTTCGGGTGGAGCATCTACCTTTTCAACTTTAACAGGAAATGGAGGAGGCGGTGGTGGAGCAGACAACTATGTAAATGGGCTTACTGGCGGATGCGGTGGTGGTATGGGTCCTCTTGGAGCTTCGGCACCCGGTTCTGGCAATCAAGGATATGCTGGTGGATACGGAACAAATGGGCCAAATATGGGAACATTAGGAGGAGCGTATGGATCCGGATATGGTGGTGGCGGCGGTGGCGGAATGGGAAGTGTAGGCAGTAATGCGTTAACTAGTGCTGGACCTGGTTATGGAGGAACAGGATATACATATGTTGTAGGTGGCCAGAATTATTTAGTGGCGGGTGGTGGAGGTGGTGGAACTGCTGATACAGATAATACAAATTTTGGCCTTGGAGGTTCTAGCATTGGTGGCGTTGGAGGATTAAATACTGCTCGTGTTGCTGGAAATGGAGCGGCAAATACTGGATCTGGAGGTGGAGGCTATGGTCGCGTTGGAACTGGGTCTGCTGGTGGAAGTGGTGGCACAGGTATAGTTGTTATTGCTTATAGAGTCTCATAATTGTGGTGCGTCTTCTGAATCGGTATATTCTGCTGTTGAAATAGGATGTCTATTACAACAACACCATATGGATTTATACCTACACAGGTTTCAAATTGTTCTTTATGGTTAGATGCGGCGGATTCTAGCACAGTTACACTTTCTGGTTCTACTGCAACGCAATGGAATGATAAATCGGGAAATGGAAGAAATTCAACATCATGTTCAGCAACTTATTCTGACAGAATCAATGGCCTTAGTTGTATGACAAATCCTATTATATCAGGGCCAATAACAAATTCAGGTAGTTCTATTGTTACTATATTTATAGTTGGAACAAAAGCAAGTACAGGCGGTTTGTATGATAGTATGCTTGCCCTAAATTTATCACCTATTACAAATTATTATGGAGCTGGTACACTCTTTGCTTGTTATTATGGTGGTACAAATCCTCCACAATTTTATTGTTATATGAGTGGAAACTTAAGTTTATCATTTGTTGGAGCAGTAAATACGACTTTTATTTTTAATGCGTTTCAAACAGGTACGACAGGTTCAACATATGGAAATGGAACAAGTTATGGTGATGTCGGAACAGCAGGTTCTACATTCAATTATACAACATACTATATTGGTCTTTGTACTGGAGGACCGGCTTGGGTAGGAAATGTTTGTGAAGTAATTGTCTATAATTCAATTCTTTCAATTTCCCAGCGCCAGCAAGTTGAATCTTACTTAGCCCAAAAATGGGATATCAAGTCATCACTTCCTGTTGCTCATCCCGGACTTTCTAGCACTGTGTATCAATCAAGTTATCTTAAGATAGCAGGAGTGAAAAAGAATGTTGCTACAATGGTGCCATTTTATACTGCTTTTACGCCGCGGCAAATTGCGGGTTGTTCCCTTTGGCTAGATGCTGCGGATTCTACGACAATTACACTATCTAGTGGAAATATGATACAATGGAATGATAAATCTGGAAACGGATATAATTTAACACCTTTCGGAGGATATAGCAATGTAACAGTTTCATCTTCCTATAAAAATTTTTTAAATGTTCTTAATTTTTCTGGAAGCGGACTCTATCGTAGCCCGGCATCATCATCTGTTTATCCGCAAGATTGTTATATTGTTTTGGCATTAAAAGATATTACAACTCGTGTAGATGTCTTTTCAATGGGTGCTACTTCTATAGATAATTTTAATAGTTTAACCTTTGGAGAACACACTGCTAATCGGTGGCATAATGGGTCAACCAATTTTACCAGAACTCCAGCATGTGTAGCCCCTACGAATGAAACCTCAACTGAATTTCTAATAATGAATTGGTCTATTGCTGATGCTAATTTTCTTATTCGCAGAAATGGTACTCAGATAATTCAAACATCATCTTACTCATATACCCCAACAAGTGGTGCAATATATCAACTTGGTCTGCGGGCCCCACATTACTCTGGCATGGATGCTCCATTCAGAGGTTATATTGCTGAAATTATTGTTTATAATAGCCAACTTGGAACAACCCAACAACAACAGATTGAATCCTATTTGGCCCAAAAATGGGGTCTTGTATCATCTCTGCCCGGCGGCCATTTGAACGCAACGCAGCCAGCAGGAGCTCGTACAGCCCTTTCACTAGCAAATTCAAAGTTTACGCTTACAAGATACGGTATTGCTGCTACAGGCGGGACAGTTACAACAGCAAATGGATATAGAATACATACATTTACCAGTGTTGGATCAACAAATTTTATAGTTACAAATGGTGGCACAGCACAAGTTCTTGTTGCTGGAGGAGGCGGTGGCGGAGGTGGAAATTATACAGGAGGTGGTGGTGGAGCGGGCGGTGCTGTATTCAATAGTGCTTTTTCAATAACAGCTGGTACATATTCTGTTACTGTTGGTGCTCTTGGTGCGGGATGGGCTGGATATAGTGTAGCAAGTGGAACAGGATCAAAGGGTGGAGATTCTACATTTTCTAATATTACTGGTTATGGTGGAGGTGGAGGTGGTGATCCAACTAATGCCTCATACAATAGTTATATGGATGGAGGATGTGGTGGTGGTGCCGGCGGTCCAAATGCTAGTACATACGTTGGTGTTGGAAGTCAAGGAGGTAATGGTGGAGCAGGTACTGGAGGAACAGGCTGTGGAGGTGGAGGCGGTATGGGTGGTGTTGGTGTTGCTTGTGTTTCTGGACAAAGTGGTGCCGGAGGACCTGGTGCTACGTATACAATTGGTGGCCAATCTTATTTAATTTGTGGTGGTGGAGGTGGCGGTGGATATACATCTGGTGGATTTACACGAGGTTTAGGAGGTTCTGGTATAGGCGGAGCAGGTGGTACAATGGATTCTTTAAACGGTTTCCCTGCGACATATTATGGTTCTGGTGGTGGCGGAAGTCCCGGTAATTCAGCACCTGGCGGAAATGGTTATCAAGGTATTGTTATAATTGCTTATAGAGTTTAAGAATCCGCTGCTTGTGTTGCCAATTCATCTGCCAAGTTATTTCCTTGTGCTTCGTATGAGTTTCCAGTCTGGTGTCCCTTCACATGCTTTATGACAAGCAGTGGCTTGATTTCTTCATACAAAGCAACCATCGGCTCAATAATGTCCAAGTGTAAAACAGGTTTACCGTCCGCTTTCTTCCATCCCTTCTTCTTCCATCCAGCAGCCCAAACTGTAATACAATTTATAGAATACATACTGTCTGTATAAATTGTAGTCGGGCTTTGTCTTTCTTTTACAATGCGAAGGGCATGATAAAAAGCTTGAAGTTCTGCGCGCTGATTAGTGGGCGGTTCATCCGGCTTGAGTTTCTCCGAAATACGCTTGAATATATATCCATCTATGAGAACTGCTACACCATAGCCTGCTCTTGCGCCCCGTTGTCCATTGCCTCTAGCAGAACCATCACAAAAAATGTCAGTTTTCATCGTTGTCCTACTATATTATGTGTAGGAGTCTTTAGACTAATTAAGTACCTTCTTAATCTTTTCAGCGACTGCTCCATCCGGTGATGGAACACAAGTCAAACAATGATAATAATAAGAAGTGGCCGACTTAGCAGCCTTTCCATCCTTCCCTCCCGCTCCGCAGTGCTGGCAGCACTTATTAGGCCTATACTCCTCTATCCATTCCGCATGGTTTCTAGCAAGATGCGTCTTCAGATTTCCCTTGTTTGTTGACTTAACCGTACAGAAAGGACAATCATAATTCCTAAGCATTGCTGCTGACTGAGTATGAAGAATTAACTTATCGGCGTGGTTGTTCTTAATGTGCTGGTCTAGCAAACCTTTCTGATAGGTTGAATAGTTGTCGCAGTATTTACATACATGATCCATGGTTTTTTCATGGACACGCTTGATATGATAGTGCATTGTGCTTGCTTTGTCTGCTGGTACGCGGTGGGTACACTCATTGCAGCAGATTTCATTTTGATTGTTCCGGTGATACATTCTCTGCTTTTATTCTGCGGGGCTAAGGCTTCAATTTTTTAGTGGCTGGGTTCAAACATAAGGAGAAAACGAGAAGGAATAAGAAGAATGAAGATTGCGATTGTTACATTATGTATTGGGCCTGATTATAGTAAAGCAATGGAGCCTGGTTTTCAAAGCAAAAGGGACTATGCTAAGCGGCACGGATACGATTTTATTCTTGGCGGGGAGGAATTCTGGGACCGCACTCGTCCAATTCCGTGGTCCAAGATACCCTTCTTTCTTTCGGTTCTTGACAAATATGACTGGATTTGGTTTTCGGACGCAGATAGTTTAGTGACTAATCCTGACATTCGGCTGGAAGATTTGATTGCTCGGATTTTTGATTCTTCTTCTGCGGGGAAAGAAGCCGCCTGGTGGCTAGACGGCTGCGGAAATATCAATAGCGGTCAGATTCTTGCCAAAGGAGGGTCGGCTGTAGTTAAGCGTTGGCTCAAAGAAACAGGCGAACAGACAGATTTGCTCTATCACGGTTGGTGGGAGAATGCTGGAATGATTCGGGTTTGGCAGCGGGATGCGGAGATTCAAGCAGGAATTGAACTTCGTAAGGACTTCAAATGTATTAACGCCTATCTCTTTCCCACTGATGGAAGGGAGGCTTGGCTACCCGGTGATTTTGTCCTTCATTTAGCAGGCGTCTATGAGCCTAATAATATTTGCCGGTTTATGAAGTATGCGCAGAAGTGTGTTGCTGAGAACACACGGCCAGATATGGCAATGATGATGAAATGGATACAGAATCCGCCTGCTTCCCTAAAAGATGCCACTCTATAATAGAGGATGGACAGTCATTTCTATGTAGCACTTGGACATGCACTCGTAATTGCGCCCGTTTTAATCTATATTGGCTTAGCCCGGGAAAAGTTACCGCCATCAGCTTACATGGCCATCGGTGCGACCGGCATTGGCATTTTCTTCTATCATGCCTATAAGTTCTATAGTCGTGCGGATTACGAAAGTGGCTGGGTTAATTTAATACATATTCTGCTAGTGGCACCGCTTCTCATGGTGATTGGCTGGTACGGAAAACAGACCAGTCGCCGCTTCTTTGAGATGCTTCTTATGTTTGGATTTGGAGCACTCGGATATCACGGATTGACTGTTGTTAAGACTTTAACGAATCTAGCAGAATAACCCCCGTAAACTTTAGGGACAATGAAATGGGATAAGATAATTTTCATTTGTGTAGCACTGGCTGCTCTTTCATTTTTCGTCAGTGAAAGACCACCATATCTCTTGAGTAAGCCCCGAGCAGAATTAGACTCCCTGCCTTATTGGAATGAATCAGATATATATGCGCCGACTGTATCTGGTAAATGTATTGTCTGGATTACGAATGGATATCCGCCGTATTGGGCCTCCGGTAATGAAATGTGTACACACGCAATGAACCAGGCTTTATTAGCACGGGGTCACGAAGTGTGGGTCGGTGTTCCCGGTTTTCCTCCTGTTGTCTATGAAGGTGTCCGGTGTTTTGACTTACGCAATCGGGATATGCTGAATGTCTTATTACCCCGGACTCATGTTATCGGTGCTTGTACATTGATTTATAAGCCCGCAGCTGTCCGGTTGGCACGGAAATTTCAAACCGCTTTCTTGGACTGTATTCACACATATGCTATCAAACGAACATACTGGAATGATTTAGGAGCAGTTGGCGACCGATTCTGGGTGGTCTTCAATACAACCTGGATGCGGGACTATTATAAGGAGGATTGGAAAGATCAATCTATTATGTTACATCCTCCCGTTGATTGGAAGATGTATACAATTCCCGCAGAGCAGCGAAAACCCACTTTTGTAACACTTATAAACTGTAATTCAAATAAGGGCGGGAAGCATCTTGTAGAAATTGCCAAGAAAGCACCGGAAATTAAATTCATGGGTGTGCTGGGTGGTTACGATAAGCAAATAACAGATAAGAGTTACGAGAACTTAACCTATTATCCGCATACGCCGAACATTAAGTCAGTATATGAAAAAACGTGGGTCTTGCTAATCTTAAGTGAATGGGAAACCTATGGGCGGGTGGCGATTGAGGCGATGTCTTCCGGCATTGTGGTCATTGCGTGTCCCCTGACTGGAATTAAGGAGGCGTGCGGAGATGCGGCAATTTATCATGAACGCGATGACATTGCTGGAATCATTGGAACTCTCCGGCGTCTTCGTAAAGATACAAAGTTCTATCATGAAATGTCTTCAAAGGGTGTTGAGCGTGCTAAGAGCATGAATACAGCAGCAGATATGGAGGTTTTCTGCGGATGGTTTGAAGAAAAGGTGGTAAAAAGCAGCATACCTCTGGAGAGTCGTCGGCCTACAGCCTTAGGACTTCTTGAAAATTGTTTGCCCATGGATCAGTCATAAAAATCTTTGCCCTTAATATAAATGCCCGCTACAGGATCAAAGGCTCAGGTTTTCCACGGAACTGCTGTTCACACAAGCGGTGGTCTCACAAAGAAGGATCTTGTTCTCAATAAGCATGGACGTATCGTAAGCCGCCGCAAGATGATGCTTGGCAAGAAGGCGGTCAAGCACCTCTTCGCGTCTGGCTACAAGCCGAAGAAGGGCACGTTCAAGCTCTTCCACAAGGGCAAGAAGGGCACGCGCAAGGCGGGCAAGCGTTTCTTTTAGATTGGTGGACTAGTACATTTGTATTTAAGTATAATAATAGAATCTATTGTAAATGGATCCTATTAATTTCAATATAAATGAACCAACTGACTTGTGCTATATTATGAGAAAACATTGTAGTGATAAAGGTCATCCTAATACAAAATATGCGTGGCATAATTATACCTTATTCTATACCCAACGTTTTAAAAATATTAAGCCTAAGAGAATTTTTGAATTAGGCCTTGGTTCCAACAATCCAAATATTCCTTCAAATATGGGACCTGCTGGAGTACCCGGCGCATCACTCTATGGATGGAGTGAATACTTTCCCGATGCTAAAGTTTACGGTGCTGATATAGATTACGAATGTCTGTTTTCTACTGAGAAGATTAAGACATTTTATTGCGACCAATTAAATCCAGTAAGTATTCAGAAATTATGGCAGCAGTACGAATTATTAGATGGATTTGATATTATGATTGATGATGGATGTCATACATTTGATGGAATAGTTATATTCTTTGAGAACAGTATTCACAAATTAAATCCTGGTGGATATTATTGTATTGAGGATATTGTAACAGATCAGCTTGGAGAGTGGGAAAGAAAAGTTTCTCAATGGAAACAGATATATCCTAATTTTATATTTGAAATCTACAGAATAAATAATATTTTGAATAAATCTGATAATAACATGATTATTATCCATCTACCACCTAAAATTTGAAATCTGTTTAAAAATAAAAAAACACTTAAATGCCTATATATTATAAGGTTGTTAAGGGTTCTGTGGGTGATATTTCGCGGTTTGAGACAGATGTTGCTACCTTTCTAGCATCCGGATTTATTCCAGTAGGCGGAATTGCTATAAATGGTACTGATATGTATCAATCTCTTGCTCGTAATACTGAAGTAGACCCGAATATGTATCCCTCTAATACTGGACCCCCTAATCCATCAAGGCAGCAAAGGCCCGGAGCCATGATGCAATCTGCGCCTTCAACAACCCCTCGTTAGGCGGTTTAGATTCCTCCGGACGATACCAGTAAATTCGCCATTTTCCCTCCGTATTTTTTGCTAAGACAAGACCCAACTTGAGGGGAGCAACTTGCTGTAAGAGCGAATTTGTATCAATCGCTTTTATACTCGGAAACTGACGAATAATCTGCTGGAGAACATTACTCATTGACTGAATCTGTGGAACAGAGATAATGGGAAAAAACATTGAATCCATTGTTGGGAAATTAAGTGTAGGAAGTTGAGCCTCCGTGCGTTCAATAATAACCGAGCAACTAATACTTGGAATAACTTTCTGGAAAAAAGTCAATGCTTGCGGTGGAACATGAATATCATGAGTGATATATAAAACAGCGGGGGCCGGAAGATGCTTGATAATTGAACAGATAACTGACCAATCTCCCATTCCTGGGTTCTGTAGAATGTATTTCCAATCTGTCAAGAAAATCGGAGACTTATTGGAGCCGCAGAGCAACATTTTTGTCTGAACTGTGGAGGGAAGAAATTCATAGGGAATCCATGTAGTGTCGGATTTTGTTAAAATGTATGTGATACTTCCTTGTAGAAGGCTTGAATAGGCTTCAAGAGAAATATTCTCCTGTGTCATTAGTTTTTGATGGTTGGCTCGTTTTATATCCCGAAGGTAAATAGGGAATGTTAGATGTTAATGATCTTAAACAGATTGGCCTGATTCTCGGGGTATGCTTATTCTTAGATGCTTTATGGCTTGGATCTCGGTTTTCATATTATCAGAATTTGTTTGCGGATATTCAGAAGTCTCCGTTGACAATTCGATTTCTACCAGCTGTGGCTGTGTACATTCTGATTGCTCTTGCAATATGGTTTTTTGTATTTCAGGTCGCTGACACCAGCGTCGCCAAAAATCCAGGAAAAGCATTCGCAATCGGAGCCACATTAGGATTCTCTATGTATGGTCTATATGATTTAACAAATTTGGCCACGTTGCGGGGATATACACTGGAAATGACTTTGGTGGATATGGCATGGGGAACATTCTTGAGTGGAACAGCGGCTGGTGTGACAGCGTATCTTCTCAAATA
>Ga0209598_10001031_pt1 | contig 22684 bp, 15 predicted proteins | sample M_140807_EF_Meta_FD_187317 | JGI IMG/M metagenome (GOLD analysis project Ga0209598, IMG submission 187317) | Freshwater microbial communities from Lake Montjoie, Canada to study carbon cycling - M_140807_EF_MetaG (SPAdes) (version 2) | ecosystem: Environmental > Aquatic > Freshwater > Lake...
TGAACAAGATGCATTTATATTTTCTATTGGCACCATCGCCCGTAAAAAGAATTTTCATGTGTTGATTCCGCTGCTCAAAAACAATAATTTCAAATTGGTCATCGCCGGTATTTTTCAGGATTCAAATTATCAGGCGTTTATAATGGAAGAAGCCAAAAAATATAATGTAGCAGAAAGGGTAATTATGCCCGGGTCTATTACAGAATCTGAAAAGTGGTGGCTAATGCAACATACCAAAGCATTTGTATTCCCCTCTATTGCAGAAGGTTTCGGCATTCCAGTTGCTGAGGCCATGCATTTTGATGCGCCGATAATTTTATCAACACATACTTGTTTGCCTGAAATTGGCGGCGATGCGGCTTATTATTTTTCAACTTTTGATCCTGATGAAATGCAACATGATCTTAAAAATGCATTAGACCATTATAATACCGATTCAAATCAAAAAAATAAAATGAAAGCACGTGCTGATTTATTCAATTGGGAAAACGCAGCAAATCAATATTTAAACTTGTATAGAAAGTTAATTTAAATTTTATAAAATGAATGTTTTGTTGTTGGAGATGGGCGGTTCACATATTGAGTGCATGTATAGTTATCTTCATTTATTAAAGGTAAAAAATCATCAGGTTCATTTGGCTTGTAATCAAAAGCTAGTAGCCCTTTTTCCGGAGCAAGATCAACTTGATGGCCTATTAGTTTTAAACAATCAATTTTCATTCAGCGAACAGATAAAAGCTTTTTTTCAAATCAGAAGTTATATCAAAAAAAACAACATCACGCATCTCATCATTAATACATGCGAGCTAAAAATCATTAGGAATCTTTTTGTTTTTCTACCTAAAAAAATCAATTGCACTGGCTTGGTTCATAATGCCAAGAAGATAGAAAAGAGTGTGACATTTACAAAGCTGCTTTCCATAAAAATGAAAAAATATCTTGTACTGGGCGATTTTTTACTCAAGAATATTCAGCCATTTCACAAGTTTCAAGTGCAATCTTTTTATCCCATTTATTTTCCAAAAGCTAAAAATAATAATGTTCAAAAACCAAATGGTGCTTTTTGGGTTTGTATTCCTGGTGGTGCTTCTCACGAAAGAAGAGATTATCTTTTATTGATTGAGGCACTAAGTAAAATGTCTCTACCCATTCATATTCAATTTATTTTTTTAGGTAAATATTATCTTAATGAAGTTGTCGCTAAATCTACTACTGAATCTGAATGGTGGAAAAATCACATCATTAGTTTTGATGAAGAAGTGCCATACGATGTCTTTCATCAATACATTCAACTGTCAGATTTTATTTTGCCGCTTATAAAAATGGAAAATGATACGATGTATGGACTTGCTCGAATTTCAGGTTCTTTTAATCTTGGCTTAGGATATAAAATACCTTTTTTACTGCCCGAAAATTATCAAGCTAATACCGACCTTTTGCCTTATTCTTTGTATTATAAAAACATAAATCATTTGTTGGATTTAATCGCAGAAAATTATTCAGATAAAACAACAATTGATTTGATTCAACAAAAATATAATTCCGGTACTTTTAAAGATTTTAATGAAATGTCTGAACAATTTTGTTCGTTTATTCAACTATAATTTTTTCAAACTATGCAACTAGTGAGTGTTGTTTTATGCAGTTATAATGGAATAGCATTTATCCAAAATCAGTTGGATAGCTTAGAAGCACAAACATACGTTAACATTGAGTTTATTTGCTCTGATAACAACAGTGATGATGGTACGGACGTGGTTTTAAAAAATTGGTGTTCAAAAAATCCTTCTACACGTAAATTCATTACTTGTGCAGAAAAAGGGTTGAATAAAAACTTTTTCAATGCCATTCCGTTTGCTACCGGAACTTATGTTATGTTTTGTGACCAAGATGATATTTGGCTGCCTGAAAAAATTGAGTTACTTGTAAAATTTCATGAGAAAAATAAACGGGCATCTATGGTTTATTGTTTGTCACAAAAATTTCATAGTCAAATTCCCACTAGCATAAAAAGAAAAAAAATCACTCATCTTGAAGGAACCAATATCAAAAAAACAATGTTGATTTCGCATACCCTTGGGCATAACATATTGATAAAAAATGAAGTTTTAAAAAATATTCCAATACCCAATGGCGAACATGTTGCGTACGATTGGTGGATAACGGTTAGTGCTATGTCTATGGGATATATTGCTTGTTTGCCTCAAGTACTTACCTATTGGCGACAACATCATTACAATACCACAACTACAATAAATAAAGGACTTTATTACAAAAGCAGAATCCTGTATTTAAAAACGTTTCTTACAAATAGTTTGATATCTGATGAAAATAAAAATTGGATCATAAAAGCAAATAATAATTTTAAACAGCTAAGAACAAAGCAATTTTCTTTTTCATTGTTTTTATTTCTGTTAAAAAATGCAAATCTGATTTTCTTTTACAAGAGAAAGAAAAATATTTTTTTAAAGTGGATATCGTTTACAAAATGGGCATATAGAATGAGTAAACAATCATTTAGAGTAGGGTAATTAAAAAAAGAAAAAAACTTTTTAATCTTCTGCCTTAAACCGCTTTACAATTTTATGATTTTTAAAAGTGAATAATCTTCTACCTATTCGCTTTTCAAACCAATCTAGTATTCGATATTTTAGTTTTAAATTTTTCTTTTTGATATCCAATTTGATGTCCCAGTTTTTTTGATCAATTCTTTCTTTCATCACCAAAGGATGCGTTTCTTCAAATCTTTTTAAAGAATCAAATTCATTGTAATCAAAGAAATCTTCCGTTTGCAAAAACTGGTTTAAAGATTCATCATTGTCGTTCCAAAATCCAGCAACATTTTTCTGCTTTATTTTCATTTGCTTCGGATTTTTTACCCAGCCATAATGATAAACGTAAGCATCTATTTTTACCACATTTATTTTTTCATTTCCTTTTCTAAAGCCCTGTGCATCCCGGTATGATTGTATGTTTATTCCGTTTCTGATGATACGCGTTTCACAATTATACCATTTTCTGCTATCGCCTACATAATCGTAAGTGCCATAAAAATGTAAATAATTAAATAGAAAACCTTCAACCGATTTATCATCAACGTATTTTTTCATTGCTGATGAAATATGGGTTTGATATTTTTCATGAATCACCTCATCTCCTTGAATATAAAATATCCAATCAGTAGCAGATGAAACCTGTTCAATTACTTTATTTGTTTCTACCGCCAATATTTTTCCTCCTTTACGCAAACTTAAATCCCAAGTGGAGTGCACAATTTTTATTTTTTTTGAATTGATGTTTTTAATCAACATCTCTGTTTCGTCTTCGCCATCTCCAATAGATACAATCATTTCATCTACCATGGGAAGTATTGATTTTATAGCTTCCACAATGGGATAATCATTTATAATGGCATTTCTGATAAATGTAATTCCGGTTACTTTCATTGTATAAAAATTGTACCTAACGGGTTTATATTGGAATTTTAATTTATAAAGATTTCAATGTACAAATTATAATCTCATTTCTAATACGAAGACAAAATAAATGTATTTAATTCATAAATTTGAATATGTCATGAATGATGATTCTGGCACTTAAAAATTTACTTCAAATGACAAACTTCATTCCCATTTTCCCACTGGCGCTGGTTGTATTTCCAGACGAACATTTGAACCTGCATATTTTTGAACCTCGATACAAACAATTAATAACCGATTGCTTTGCGAATAAAAAGCCTTTTGGTATTCCAGCAGTTATCAACAACAAAATGATGGATTTAGGCTTGTTGGTTGAAATTGTAGAAATATCTACAATCTATGATGATGGAAAAATGGATATTAAAACAAAAGGTTTGTCGGTATTTAAAATTTTAGAAACCATAAAAGAATTACCCGATAAATTATATAGTGGTGCCATTGTTTCTTATGAAAATTATATTAACGATGGTAATCCTATTTTGATGAATAAAATACTTGAACTTATTTTAACCTTACACGAAAAATTAGGTGTTTCAAAAAAGTTTAATAAAGCAGACGATGCTCTTCAAAGCTTTGATGTTGCGCATCATATTGGTTTATCTATTGAAGATGAATATCAGTTGCTGGAATATTCCCGTGAATTACATCGACAAGAATACATCAAACGCCATTTGGTAAAAGTGCTTTCTGTAATGAATGAAATGGTTTCGCTTGAAAAGAAAATAAAACTCAATGGACATTTTAAAAATTTGGAAGGTTTTGAATTTTAACCTCTACCAAACAATTTATCCATTTCCTCTTTTTTAAAGCTCAAATACGTGGGTTTGCCATTGGGCGTAATGTTGGTTGTTTCGCAATCAAACAAATCAGAAACCAAAGATTGCATTTCTTTTTGGGTTAAAATTTTCCCTGGCTTTATTGAGTTTTGAATGGCCATTGAGCGAAGCAATTTTTCGCGCTTTGAATATTTTAATTCACTACTGAAATGTTTGTATTGTTCTATTATTTTTTCGATCGCTGTTTTTTCATTTCCATGATCTACATCGCCCGGCGTTCCTTGAATGACAAATGTATTGTTGCCAAAGGGTTCTAGCTGATATCCCAATTCTTTCATATCATCCAACATCTCAGTAAGCAATACCGCATCAGACGCTGATAAATCTATGGTTGCAGGAAATAAACTTTGTTGAATTGGAATTGATTTTCCTGAAAGCGCAGATGAATAACGTTCGTATAAAATTCTCTCGTGCGCATTTTGTTGATGAATCAATAAAAATCCTTCTGCATCCTGAATTAAAATATTGGATTGGTGCAATTGCATCACAGGCTGTTCTGATGCATAGGTTTTATGTAAAGGTTCAAATTGTTTTTGCTGTTCAATGGTTGACGCATTATCCGTTTTAGGCGCCTCATAAAAATCTTTCCAATGTTTTAAATTATCCGATTTTTCAATTAAATGTGCTTGTCCTTTTTGTGTAAAAGCTTGGAATAAAGAGGATGAAGCGGTTGATGCTCTTTGAGCTTCAGTAACCGGATTACTTACGGCACTTAATCGCTCAATATTTGGATCTAATTCAAAATCGAGTGTAGGCGTAATGCTAAATTGAGCAAGTGCATGTTTTACTGCAGATTGCACAAATGCATATACAATTTTATCGTCTTCAAATTTAATTTCTTGTTTTGTAGGATGAACGTTGATGTCCAATTGAGCAGGATCCAAGTCTATAAACAACGCATACATTGGGAAACTATCTTTTGGAATCATTTCCGAAAAAGCATTCATTATGGCATGATTCAAATATGCACTTTTTATAAATCTATTGTTTACAAAAAGATATTGATCGCCTCTGGTTTTTTTTGCCGTTTCAGGTTTTCCCACAAATCCGGTGATGTTTAGATAATCGGTTTCTTCTTGTACACTTACTAATTTGGCATTGTAGCTATTGCCTAAAATTTGAACAATTCGTTGTTTGAAACTTCCTTTTTCTAAATGAAAAACTTCCTGTCCGTTTGATTGTAAGGAGAAAAATATATCTGGAAATGCCATGGCCACCCGGATAAATTCATCCATAATATTTCTTAATTCGGCGGTATTGCTTTTTAAAAAGTTTCTGCGTGCTGGTACATTAAAAAATAAGTTTTTCATCGCAATGCTCGTGCCTTTATTAAAAGCTACGGGCTCTTGATTGATAACCCTACTGTTTTCGATTTCAATAAATGTACCTGTTGGGTCATCGGCTCTTTTTGTTTTTAGTTCTACTTGTGCTACGGCAGCGATACTTGCCAACGCTTCTCCCCTGAAACCCATCGTTTTTATCCTAAATAAATCGTCGATGCTCTTTATTTTAGAAGTAGCATGACGTTCAAATGCCAAACGTGCATCTGTCTCGCTCATGCCTTTGCCATTATCTATAACTTGCACCAGCGCCTTGCCCGCATCATTGATAATTAGTTTAATTTCATCAGCTTCTGCGTCAACTGCATTTTCCAATAATTCTTTAACGGCACTACCCGGACGTTGTATAACTTCCCCCGCCGCAATTTGATTGGCTATATTATCTGGTAATAAATGAATGATATCTGTCAAAATCAATGTAATTTGTAGCGCAAAAATAACCAATCCTTTTCACTATTCATTTTATAAAACCATGCGTTTTTTAATAATTATATTCAGCGTTTTTTTATCTATAAATGCATATTCCCAATTGCAACAAAACCAATCAGCCAAAATTTGGGCGGATAGTGTGTATAATAGTTTAAATAACGATGAGCGAATTGGACAGTTGATCGTTGCCCGTCTTTCCATTATCGACATGAAAACCATGAAAATCACTTCTTTAAATGATCAAGTAACGGATTATGTGAAAAGGTTTAATATTGGTAGCGTTTGTATTTTTCAAGGAAGTCCGGTTTATCAGGCAGGGTTAATCAATCAATTAAAAAAATCAGCCAAAACCCCAATTTTGTTTTCCATCGATGGCGAGTGGGGATTGGGTCAACGAATTCTAGATAGTGTATTGCCATTGCCCAAACAAATGATGTTGGGTGCGGTAAAAGATTCTTCCATTATTTATCAATATGGAAAAGTGGTGGCAGCACAATGCAAGCGCATGGGCATCCAAATGAACTATGCTCCTGTAATGGATGTAAACAATAATCCCAATAATCCGATTATCAATGACAGAAGTTTTGGGGAGAATAAATATAAAGTAGCCAGCTTTGGCATTCAATATATGAAAGGGCTTCAGGATAATGGTGTAATGGCTTGTGCCAAACATTTCCCAGGTCATGGAGATGTTGATGTGGATTCGCATCTTGATTTACCCATTATCAACAAATCATTCAAACAAATAGATTCTCTTGAATTATATCCGTTTAAAAAAATCTTTAAACAAGATGTTTCCAGTGTGATGATTGCCCATTTATTTATTCCAGCTATTGATTCTACAAAAAACAGACCTACCTCACTTTCGCCAATAGCCATACAAGAATTACTGAGAAAGAAATTGGAGTATAAAGGACTAACAATAACGGATGGACTAGAAATGCAAGGTGTAAAAAAGTTTTATCCAAATGGAGAAGCATCGGTACAATCCCTCATCGCTGGAAACGATTTGCTTTGTTTGCCTGATAGCATTCCGATGGTGGTTTCTAAAATTAAAAATGCGATTGAAGATAAGCGTTTGAATTGGTCCGATATTGAGTTTCATTGCAAGCGTGTGTTGATGGCTAAATATCAATATGTATTAAATAATAACGACACCATTAACATCAATAATTTAACTGTAGAAATCAATAAAGACGTTCCTTCTATGAGAAAATTAATCGCCGAAAATGCGATAACATTGTTGAGTAAAAAAGATGACGCGTTTTTTCCATTACATCAGAAGCATAATCAACAGAAAGTAATATTTGTGGGCATCGGCATAAACAACAAAAATTCATTTGCTCAAAAAATGAAATTGGAATATAATGCGGATTTGTTTTTTATGGATTATGGGAATAAAAATAAAGAGGCTATTCAGGCAATGTTAGATAGTATAAAAAAATCGGGCAAAAAAGTTGTCATTGGTATTCATCAAGTAAACCGTGCTCCGGCAAAGAATTTTAGTATGAGTAATGAGTCGGTAGAATTTGTAAAAAAGTTGCAACAACAAACAACCGCAATTACCTTTTTATTTGGAAATGCTTATGCAGCAAAGAATTGGTGTGATGCAAAGAACTTAGTGGTTTGTTATGAAGATGATGCTATCGTACAACAATCTGCTTACGAATTATTAAAAGGTGACCTTCAATATAAAGGAACTTTACCAGTAACAGTTTGTGATTCGTATAAATTTGGATCGGGTATTTGTAACTAAATGTCTTCAGAACTTTTTGGCAACACATCATAATCGCCTTGAAAAGCATAATATCCAAAAATGCCCAAACCCAGTGAAATAGGCGTAAATATGGTAATGATTACAATCCATGGAATGGGTTTGTTGATATCTTTTGTGCCATCTACTTGAATGTTATCAATCGCTCCTTTAATCAGCAAAAATAAAATGATTGGTGCTGCTATCATTAGTAAAGCGCCTATGATTCGTTTAATTGTTTTCATCTTTAATTAAAAATTAAAAAGTTAAAAGTAAAAAGTGAAAAATCGAAATTGTATCTAGTCATATTTTTTAATTTTGACTTTTCACTTACATTTAATCATTTACGTTAGTATCTACTTTATTATTTAAAAACAGCATCCCAATTATAGCACAAAGCAACGCTATACCAATTGGATACCAAAGTCCAACCAATGGATCATTGGTAAAAGATACCGAAAGTAATGTTGCAATAAATGGAACCAATCCTCCAAATACACCATTGCCAATATGATAAGGCAAACTCATTGAGGTGTATCTGATTTTGGTCGGGAAAAGTTCTACCAAAAATGCCGCAATTGGGCCATAAGCCATTGTTACAAAAATGATCATCAGCCAAACCAAAAAAACAAATTTCCACTTCAAATCATTGGGTAAAATCTTTCCATTAAAAACAGGTTTAGCATCTTTTTTTAGCGAAGCATTTAAGCCCAATTGATAATTCAAAAGTGAATCTGTTCTGTTTTCAACGAGTTGTATATTATTGGGAAGCATCCACTGCGTTTTTGTAGTGGTAACAATTGCATTAATGGATTCAATTGTATCTGTTTTTAAAATATCAGATTTTACTACAACAAATGGAGCGCCAGGTTTGTGTAAATCTGCTGTATAATTTTCAACATTGGTATCTTTTAAAAATGTTGAAAATATAGGACGATAACAAATTGCACCAAGCAACATACCAATAATCATAATCCATTTTCTGCCTATTTTATCGCTTAACGCGCCAAACAACAAGAAAAAAGGCGTTCCCAAGGCAATGCCCCATAATAAAATTTCACGGCTTTGCATGAAATCGAGCTTTGCGGTGTTTTCTAAAAATGATTGCGCATAAAATTGACCGGTGTACCAAATTACGCCTTGTCCCATTACTGCACCAAACAAAGCCAACAACACCATTTTAAAATTGGCACGATGACCAAAGCTTTCTTTTAAAGGGTTTACAGAAGTTTTCCCTTCTTCTTTCAATTTACTGAATAAAGGAGATTCCGACATTTTCAAACGGATATAAATAGAAACACCAACTAAAAGAATTGACATCCAGAAAGGATAACGCCAGCCGCCCCATTCTGCATTAAAAGCGGCGTCACTCATATTTGATTTAACGAGCATGATAACACCTAAAGAAACAAACAGTCCTAAAGTAGCCGTAGTTTGAATCCAGCTGGTATAATATCCTCTTCGATTTGCTGGCGCATATTCGGCAACGTAAGTAGCAGCTCCGCCGTATTCGCCGCCCAGAGCAAGACCTTGAACCAAACGTAACAACAAAACCAATAACGGAGCGAAAATGCCTATGGATGCATAACTGGGGATTAAGCCAATTAAAAAAGTAGAGCCGCCCATCAAAACTAGGGTCAATAAAAACGTAGATTTTCTTCCAATTAAATCACCCAATCTACCAAAAACCAAAGCGCCAAATGGTCGAACTAAAAAGCCGGCAGCAAAAATGGCGAGTGTGCTTAGTAATGCTGTCGTTTCATTTCCTTCGGGGAAAAATTGAATGGAAATGGTTTTGGCCAACATACCAAAAATGTAGAAATCGTACCATTCAATTAGGGTGCCTAAAGAAGAAGTAAAAATAATTTTTCCAATACCTTTGGTGTCGCTCATTGTATAATGATTTGTTGGTGAAAATAAATAATATTCAAACAATACGAACAGGTGTAGGATTTAATTAGATTATAAAATATAAATTAGCAATTCAAAGTTTAAAATAGAATTCATGAACTATCCATATCAAATAAAATCAATTGAACAATATCAAACGGCTTATCAGAAAAGTATGGAGGATCCTGAAAAGTTTTGGGACGAGATTGGGCAGCATTTTACTTGGCAAAAAAAATGGGATAAAGTTTTAGATTGGGAATTCAACACACCAAAGATTGAATGGTTTAAAGGCGGTAAATTAAACATAACTGAAAATTGTTTAGATAGATGGGTGGCCACACAGCCAGACACAGCAGCGATTATATGGGAATCGAATAATCCACATGAAGCAAGCCGCACATTGACTTATAAAGAATTACATCAACAGGTTTGTGCATTTGCTCAAGTGCTAAAAAATAACGGCGCGCAAAAAGGAGATCGAATTTGTATTTACATGCCGATGGTTCCGGAGCTAACCATTGCGGTTTTGGCTTGTGCGAGAATTGGAGCGGTTCATTCTGTGATATTTGCTGGCTTTTCGGCACAAAGTATTTCAGACAGGGTACAGGATGCACAATGTAAAATAGTGGTAACAGCAGATGGGGCATATCGCGGTAATAAAACGATTCCATTAAAATCAGTCATAGATGAAGCGGTAGTAAATTGTACTTCAGTAGAAAAAATAATTGTACTAACGCGTACACAAATGGCCGTTAGTATGCTTAATGGCAGAGATTGTTGGTGGGAGGAGGAGATGAAACTGGTGGAAGTTAAAAATGATTATTTATGTAGTGCAGAGGTTATGGATGCAGAGGATATGTTGTTTATTCTTTACACTTCTGGAAGCACCGGAAAGCCAAAAGGCGTTGTGCATACTTGTGCGGGATATATGGTATGGACAAACTACACTTTTGTAAATGTATTTCAATATGAGCCGGGTCAAATTCATTTTTGTACAGCGGATATTGGTTGGGTAACTGGACATAGCTATATCATTTATGGCCCATTGAGCGCGGGTGCTACATCTTTAATGTTTGAAGGCATACCCACATATCCAGATGCAGGAAGGTTTTGGGAGGTGGTAGAAAAGCATCAAGTAAATATTTTATACACCGCTCCAACTGCCATTAGAAGTTTAATGGGATTTGGAAAATCACCAATCGAAGGAAAAGATTTAAGTTCATTGAAAATTTTAGGAACGGTAGGAGAGCCCATCAATGAAGAAGCTTGGCATTGGTATGATGAAAATATTGGAAAGAAAAATTGTCCGATTGTAGATACATGGTGGCAAACCGAAACAGGGGGAGTTTTGATTTCTAATTTAGCTGGCATTACACCATCAAAACCAACTTTTGCTACATTGCCCATTCCTGGCGTACAACCATTACTGGTAGATGAATCTGGAAATGAATTGTTGGGTAATGGTGTTTCTGGAAATTTATGCATCAAATTTCCTTGGCCGGGTATGTTGCGCACTACTTATGGTGATCATGAGCGTTGTAGACAAACGTATTTTTCTACATATAAAAATTTGTATTTCACTGGCGATGGTTGTTTGAGAGATGAAGCTGGAAATTACCGCATAACAGGAAGGGTAGATGATGTATTGAATGTGAGCGGTCATCGATTAGGCACTGCCGAATTGGAAAATGCCATCAACATGCATTCGGGTGTGGTAGAAAGTGCCATTGTTGGTTATCCGCATGATATTAAGGGACAGGGAATTTATGCCTATGTGGTGTTTGGAGAAGTTCATACAGATGAAGAACACACCAAACAAGACATTTTTAAAACGGTATCCAAAATTATTGGTGCCATTGCTAAACCAGATAAAATACAATTTGTAAGCGGATTGCCCAAAACGAGAAGCGGCAAAATAATGCGCAGAATTTTGAGGAAAGTTGCTGAAGGAGAAACCGAAAATTTAGGCGATACATCAACGCTTCTAGATCCTTCAATTGTGGCTGAAATAATAGAAGGCAGGTTGTAATATTTTTTACTTTTTATTTTTGAATTTTAATTTTAACAATGAACCCATCTCCCAAAAATATCTCCATAAATGATTTTGATTACGACTTGCCAAATGAGCGTATCGCTTTGTTTCCGTTAGAAAATCGAGATCAATCAAAACTTTTAATTTTCAAAGATGAACAGATAAAAGAAGATCGATTTGAAAATATTTTAACGCATATTCCTAAAGAATCTTTGTTGGTTTTTAACAACAGTAAAGTTATCAATGCAAGGATTGTATTTGAAAAAAGTACAGGAAGTAAAATCGAAATATTTTGTTTGGAACCTGCAGGAAATACTCATGAGTATGCTGGTGTGATGTCAGAAAAAGGCAGTTCTATTTGGAAATGTTTTGTTGGTGGGGTATCAAAATGGAAAACCGAGTTTTTGGAGAAGTGTGTTTTTATAAGCGGCAATGAAGTCGTTTTTAAGGCCAAAATAATATCCACTTTATCAGAAGGATTTATCGTAAAATTTGAATGGAATGATGAGTCCATTTCATTTGCAGAGATATTAGATAAAACTGGAGATGTGCCACTTCCTCCGTACATAAAAAGAAACACTGAATTAGCTGATACTAGCAGATATCAAACCGTGTATGCGCAACACGATGGCTCCGTAGCAGCACCAACCGCTGGTTTACATTTTACCGAGCAAATATTGGCACAATTAAATCAACATCAAATACATCAAGCATTTGTAACCTTGCATGTTGGCGCTGGTACATTCAAACCAGTGAAAGCAGAAACCATGCAAGCGCATGAAATGCACGCTGAATGGATTGATGTAGATATTCAAACTATCCAAAAAATAATTGATCAAAAAGAATTGATCATTGCAGTTGGAACTACATCTTTACGCACGTTGGAATCATTATATTGGTTGGGTGTAAAATCATATCTAAATCCTGAAATTGAAATCTTATATATACATCAATGGGGTGCGTATGAATTGCAAGCAAATGTTATTTCAAAAAATGAAGCGTTGAAAGCGTTGATAAATTGGATGAATAAAAAGGGATTAACCAGAATTTTCACCACAACACAATTGCTCATTACACCTGGATATCAATTTAAAATTGTAAAGGCAATGGTAACTAATTTTCATCAACCCAAATCTACGCTGTTGTTATTGGTAGCTGCGGCAATTGGCTCAAAATGGAAAGCTTGTTATGAATACGCATTGCAAAATGACTACCGATTTTTGAGCTACGGTGATGCGAATTTGCTTTTTATGGTTGAATCTTAACTTTCGTTCCCTCAGGTATATAAGCGAATAAATCCATCATTTCAGTATATTTTAGTGATATACAACCATCGGTCCAACTGTACTCGTTATCTATCGTCCACTCTTCCTCTGGCCTTGTACCATGGATGGCAATCCCGTTTCCAATTTTTGCTGTTTTAGGAATCAATCCTGCTGCTTTCCTTTTATTAAATAATTCAATATTTTCCTTATTAGGATAATCAAGTAACAATTCTTGCCCCCATTTTTTGTTTACTTTTTTTAATAGTACCTTATAATTTCCATTAGGTGTTCTTTTATCTCCTTCTTTCATTTTATCACTCAAATCTTTACTGCCAAAAACTACTGGATAAGTAGCATACCAGCCTTCTGCATCATATACTTTCAATTCATAATCGCTTTTATCTACAATAATAGTATAGGTTGAACTGTCTGAATTTTGTTGTTGTACTTTATGTGAATAAATAGAAGGAGAAAAGGAAATAAATCCTAAAAAGATAAATATTAATGAAAGTAGAGAAATTATTTTGAGTTTCATATTTGATACTAACGGTCAGTTTTTAACTATTAAAATTATTTATAAAAACTAATAATTTAGTTCTTGAAAAACGCGCACAAGCAAATATAAAATATTATAAAGTCAAATTATTGACTGCTAATATTTTTTCCTGTTAAAAAAATAAATGGATCCAATTTTAATCCGAACATTGATTTTATGTTGTTTAAAAAGAGTAAAGCAATTCCTTTTATACCAGGTTGATATTGGTTGTAAAATCCGGATGATACTTGTAATTCAAATTGATGACTAAGAAATATAGATTTATAGCTTGAAATCGGCATCAAACGTTCTGTCCAGCTGCCTGTTTCGGGATGACATGTATTCGTTGTATGCTCAATTATCAGGGGAAATTCCTTTTTAGATTGATATTTTTTTACAGTGGTGATAATATCTTTTCTGTTTTTTCCTCTTGTAAGTCTGGCTAGTGTTAAAATTATATTTTCGTCTAATTCTGGTGCAATATTTCTGATTATGTTTTCCCTCATTTTTAAATATGATTCATGCGCTTCATGTCCAAATAATAATGCATCATTTTCCTGACCACCAATAAGCTCATCACGCCATTGCAATTTCATCAATTGGCGTACTTTAAAATAATTTTGGGGGTTGCTTCCTGTCGTAAATACAGAAACCATATTTGAATTGATACTCGCTATGGTAGCTACAAATTCATCCAAATCATAAATATGTTCAATCAGATCAGTCGCCACTAAAGCATCAATTTTTTGAGATAATTGTTGCTGTTTTATTACAACTAAATCTCCTAAAATAAATTGATGAATATCTATATTTAATGCTTTAGATAAAATTTTGGAAGCGTTTAAAAAAGGTTCATCTATATCATTAATAATCACTTTTCCAAAACCACAAAACTTCGCAAACAAACCTAGCAAACCATTACCCGCTCCGTAATCCAAGATTTGCATTTCAAAAATAGGCGTGCTAGATTCTTTTTTTACCTTCTCCAAAACTGATGCATAGATTGAGAGGTAGTATTTGGTATTATTTACAAGATGATTCAAGTAACGTTTGCAATAAGGAGCAATAGTTAATGATTGAACATCAACCGCATTTAATTTTTCTTCAAAAAGTGGAATGTAATGTTTAAAACTAGAATGCACGATAGAATTTATATTATGCTAAGGTATTGAAAAGGTTTAAGAGGTTGGAGGGGTTTAAGAGGTTTATGAGGTTTAAGAAGTTTGAGATGTTTTAGATGTTCAAAAGGTTCAATACGTTCAATGGGTTCAAAAGGTTGGGAGTATTCTCCAACATTTATCATCTTCGTTTTAAAAAAACTTTGTGTCTTCGCGCCTTTGTGCCTTCGTGTCAAAAAAATCTTCGTGCCTTCGTGCTTCAACTCCCTTCACTTTTCGGGGATAGAGCTGTAGATGCGGGCACCAAACACCAAACACCAAACACCAAACAACAAACAACAAATTTATATCTACAACCTCTTAAACTTCACAATCGCTTCTGTTGCAGAATTTACATGCAGTTTTTCGTAAATTTTTTTTATGTGGCTGTTTACGGTATGATAACTAATATTGCTTTCAATAGCGATTTGCTTATAACTCATTCCTTTGGAAAGCAGCTCCAGTATATTGAACTCTTTTTCTGATAATTCAAATCCTTCTTCTTTTATAATGGATATAGGTTTTCTAAATGCATCTATTACCCTTCTTGCAATTGATGGGGTCATTGGTGCGCCTCCTTCAAATGCCTCTTTAATTGCGTCTATTAATTTAGTGGTAGACGTACTCTTTAAAATATAACCTTGAGCGCCGGCTTGTATGGCATCGAAAATATTGGTCTCGTCCTCAAATATGGTTTGAATGATTATAATTACATGTGGAAAATTTTGCCGAATGATTCTTGTGCCTTCTATTCCATTAACAATAGGCATGTTGATGTCCATCAAAATCAAATCTGGCGATAATGTTCTTGTTTCATAAATCACATTTTCGCAGTTTTCAAAATATCCCATTACCTCAATTTCTGGGTAATTTTCAAATAACAATTTCAATGCATCTACCCTTCCTTTATTATCCTCATAAATTGTAATTTTCATAACACGATATTAATCGATTATTCTAAATAAAAAATCCCTAATTATAGTGAATATAGAAAATTTAATAGGGGAATGTTAAAATGATTTTTGTCCCTTCATTTTTTGAACTCAAAATTTTCAAATCACCATTAATTTCTTTAGTTCGAAGTTTTATGTTTTTTAAACCGTTACCACTTAATTGATCATTGGATGTTATTTTATCTATGTCAAAACCAACGCCATTATCCACTATTTTTAGCTCTATATATTTTTTCATTTTTAAAATAGTGATTTCAACTTTATCGGCTTGTGCATATTTATTGATGTTATTAACGGCTTCTTTAAAAATTAAATAAATAGATTTTATTTGGATAGTAGTGAGCTTTAGTTTTTCAATTTCAGTATCGTATTTAAACATTACTTGCGTATTGTTTTGGTCTATAAACTCAGTATAGATAAGCTGTATTCTGGAAATTAGTTTTAAAAAGGTATCGTTTTTTGAATCTATCATCCATATGATATCGCTCATAGATTCTTGAGAATTATTTGTAAAGCTCAGTATTTTATTGGTGATTTTTTGAATCTCTTCTTTTGTTTTATTAGGATCTGAAGCAACTTCTGCAAAGATTGAAATCGAGCTAAGATTTGCACCCACATCATCATGCAAATCTTTTGAAATGTCATTTTTTATTTTTTGAATTTTTTTGAATTGATTGATTCTGTATCTGTATATAAAATAAATCAATGAAATTAAAAACACAATTGCCACTATTTTAAACCACCATGTATTGAACCATGGCGCATATATTTTAATGCTTAACTGTGCAATTTTTTCATCAACATTTCCATTGTTATTTTTTCGTCTTACCAAAAAAGTATATTCGCCCGGATTTAAATTGGTATAGGTTGCTTTATTATCAATGCCTGACTGTATCCAGTTTAAATCGTAACCCTCTAATTTGTATTCATATTTGTTGTTCTTTAAAGTTGAAAAATCAAGTGAAGAAAATTCAATGGCAATATTGTTTTGCGTATAGTTTAATAAAATCTCTTTTGTAAGATAAGATGGCTTTGTAATTAGAGATTTTCCTTTATTTTTAAAATCCTGTAGGTTGTAATTTATTTTTATGGATGAAATAATAATGTTTGAATAAACTGTATTTGAAACTATGTTCCGTGGATTGAAATAATTGAATCCATTTAGTCCGCCAAAGAAAATCGTGTTGTCTGCTGTTTTACAAAATGCATTTCTATTAAATTCATTTCCTTGTAATCCGTCCTTTTCATTATAATTAAAAAACGATTTACTTTTTACATTCAATTTTGATAATCCAAAATTCGTACTCATCCATAAGTTATTATCTACATCACTGATGATGCCATAAATAACATCATTTGGCAAGCCCTCTTTAATGCCGAATCTCTCAAATGTACCTGTTGACTTTTCAAATTTATTCAGACCTCCTCCTTTTGTGCCTATCCAAATAAATTTATTTGGTTGAATTGGGTCGGGACAAATACTAAAAATAATATCATAGCTAAGCGAATTTATTTGACGAGGAATATTTTTAAAATGTGTCCATTTTACTTTTTGTACATCAAAACTAAAAAGTCCTTTTAACGTACCAAGCCATATTATTCCTGCATCGTCTTTATATATCGCCTGTAAAAAATCATAAGGTCCTTCATCGCTTTTAATGGGGAATGGATATTCTACAGAAGTTTTATTTTTTTTATCAAAAACGACCAAGCCATGTGTATTTCCAAACAATAAATGTCCATTATCATCATCATACAATGGAAAAACATCGTCGTACTTATCCCAGTAATAACTTGTTTTTTTTGTTTTAGGTTCGTAATGGTACAAACCAATTCTGCCAATCCAATAACTCCCATCTTTATCCTGAATAATAGATTTGGTTTTTGCGTTATCATGATGTCCACCTTTTTGCAGTTTGAAATTGTTTTTATTAATTGGCGTATATGACAATCCATTTTTTACATCATGCGCATAAAATATTTCATCCATTGGATTTTTAATAAACAATGGCTCGTTGCTGTTTCCTGGACTCATGTAATTGATGCTTACATTTTCAGTGGTATTAAAATTTTTAAACGAATTGTTGTATTTAAGAATGCCATAGCCCTGAGTTCCAATCCAAATATTACCGCTTTTATCTAAATAACTACAAGAAATAAAATCCAAATATTGGGTCATATTTCTATCGTAACTACTTATTTTATTCCACCCGTTTTTTTTAGGATTAAAAACTTCCAATTGGTTGTTTATTCCTACGTATAGGTTGTTTTCTTTATCCCGACAAATTGGGTAAGTATAGATATACCTCTTGCTATCTTTTGGATTTAAAAATTGAATTGAATTATTTTGTGTAGATACTTCTGTAACCCCATTAGAAAAAAGCATATAGAATTTATGCGCTTCCGGAATTGGGATAAAGCTTTGAACATACCTTGATAGGAAATCGGTTTTATCAGAAGGGTATTTATAATTTTCTATCTCAATATTTTTGATCTCATAATTTTCATTTTGATGTACAACTATTTGAAAAAGTTTTCCTTGCGCAGATACCCAAACAATGCCGTTTTCATCCGGATAAAAATTTGATGACCTCCAATCAGCTAAAGGGAATTCATCAATTCTCGAAAATACTTCCAACGCAGGATTTGTTTTATCGAAAATGATTTTTGTGAATTTAATGTCTACATTATTTCTATTGTCAGTTGTAGGGTTCAATGATTCTTTTATGCTCAACATATTCAATCCTTTAAATGTGCCCACCCAAATATGTCCAAATTTATCTTCGCTAATAGAGGTAATACTATTGCTACTAATAGAATTTATATTGTTTGCATTATGTTTGAAATGAATGAAGGTTTCAGTTTCGCGATCAAATAAATCCAATCCATTATTTGCTGTACCAATCCAAATCCTGCCTTTAGAATCCTCAAACAAAAACCGAATAAAATTTCCAGCGATTGAATTGGAATCCTCAACATTGTTTTTAAAAATCGAAAAATTGTATCCATCAAATCGGTTTAATCCATCATTGGTAGCAAACCACATAAATCCATATTGATCTTGAATAATGGCGTTTATCATTCCCTGTGACAGTCCATCCTTTATTGATAAGGTTTCAAATTTGTATTCAAATTTTGTGTTTTTTTGAGCAATTAAAATTGGGTTCAAAAAAAAGAATGCTGTAAAAAAAAGGTAAAGAATTCTCATGTATAACTAGTTAGGAATTGATATATACTTCAGGGTTTTATTTATGGCAGATTCAATTTTCTTCGCATTTGTGGTTTAAAATTGTTGATTATCCTATTTTTATTTTTTACTTTTTAATTTGAATAACTTTTTTTATTGCGCATACCTGATATTAACCAATTCGTTGTAGCTATTCATTATTTTAAAAGTACATTTTTACAATTGAAAGTACAACATCTAAATAGAGCGTTCTATTTTTTTCACTAATATTAGGGATTGACTTCCCGATTTAGTTAAACTAATTTTGTAGAGTATTATTTTATCCAATTACAAAAAAACGCTACTATGTTCAAAAAGTTATTACTTTTCCCTTTTTTCTTCTCTTTATTAATTCTATCTCTTCAAGTAAATGCTCAAAAAAATTGTGCCTTTGATGAAATAAGAAAAAAAGAACAGCTAAGAGACCCAAATTACATAAGAAATTTTGAAGCCGTAGATGCGAAAATAAAAACCGCGATTGCTTTAAGAAATCAAAATAGGTCTGTAAATGATACATTTTACATTCCGGTTGTTGTTCATGTGATGCACAATGGCGGCGCTATAGGCGCATGGGATAATCCAAATGATGCATCTATCTTAAGTACAATTGATTATTTAAACAAAGTCTATAATGGCACTTGGTCTGGTGCTGGTGGTGGAATTATCGGTATTGGTGATATTAATATCAAGTTTGTGCTTGCAACTAAGGATACAAACAATATTACAACAACTGGTATAGAAAGAATTAATTGTTCTGGTTATACCAATTATGGAACATACGGTATGAAACTAGATGGACTTAATGGTGTTGATGAATTATCAATAAAAAACATTACTAGATGGGATCCATATAAATATTACAACATTTGGGTAGTTAATAAAATCGACGGTTGTGGTGGAGTTCCCAATGCTTGTACAAGTTGGACTGCGGGTTTTGCATATTTTCCACATGAGCCAGTATCATCTTCCTCGGTTTCAGGATCAACAACTAGAGATATAGATGGAACCATTATGCTTGCAACTGGAATGACGCCGGGTAATGCCTTGTTGCCTCATGAAATTGGGCATGCTTTATCCCTTTATCATCCATTTGAAGGAGCTAATGGAACTACCAATGCTTGTCCTTCAACTGATCCAACATTAGGAGATAAGTGTGCAGACACAGACCCGATCAATAACCCACAGGGCGCTGGAAATACGTATGTTGGTTATGCAAGAGATTCTTTTCCTTACACTTCTCCATTTACAAATATTTGTACTGGTACTCCATATACTTCTAGTACAGAAAAGAATATCATGAATTACACATTCAAGACAAGGCTTTTTACGGCTAATCAAAAAGAGCGAATGAAAGCATCTTGTATGACAACGATTAGAGAAGGCTTAACTACATCTTGGGCAAATAACAGAGGTACATATCCAACGACTTGGGTAGCACCAGTAGCCGCTTCTGCAACGCCTGTTACAAGTGCAACAGGGTTGAGTGGGTTTTATGCGGGCATTTATCGTGTTGAATTGAACGATATGATTGTAAATTCTTTGTCAACATCACAAGAAGGTGGGTATGTAAATAAAGCCAATAAATGGTACGATTTGTTTCAAGTGAAAGCAGGGGTTTCTTATACAATGAAAGTAAATATATTGAACGGGGGAAATACAAATCAATTGGGCGTATTTATTGATTATAATAACGATGGTATTTTTAACAACACTACAGAAAGAGTGTATATCAACACAAATGTAAGTACAGCTGCTGCTGTAGGATATACGCTTCAAGTACCAATAACTTTTACAGTACCGGCGTCTAGTATTTCTACAGGTTCGATAGTAAGAATGCGTGTAATCAACGATTTATCTACCATTTATAGCGTTGCAGCTGTTTCTGGAACGTCAACTTCAGTAACATACGGACAGGCGGAAGATTATCCAATTTATTTAGCAGCTGCACCGTGCACTGCTCCGGCAGCTCCAACAGCTTCGGGCGTTTCAATTTGTAGTGGCAACACGGCTAGTTTATCAGCAACAGGTTCAGGAACACTTAAGTGGTATTCTGCTTCAACCGGTGGTACATTATTAGCTACCGCTTCTACTTACACTACACCAACATTAACAACAAATACAACTTATTACGTTCAAGATAGTACTTGTGCAATAAGTGCCACAAGAACTGCCGTATTGGTAACAGTAAATGCTTTACCTACTTTATCAGCAAATGGCGGAGGTGCAACAACAGTTTGTGTGGGTTCAACTACACCAGCTTTCACAAATACACAATCTGGTGGAACTTGGTCAATTGTAGCAGGAACGGGAACGGCATCTGTAACAACAGGAGGTGTTGTAACGGGTTCGACAGCAGGAACAGTTTCTGTAAAATATACTTATAGCGATGGAACATGTAGCAATTCGGTTAGTAGCTCATTAACGGTAAATGCTTTGCCAGTTTTATCAGCAAATGGCGGTGGAGCTTCAACAGTTTGCGCAGGTTCAACAACAGCAGCATTCACCAATGCACAATCAGGAGGAACCTGGTCAATTGTAGCAGGAACGGGAACGGCATCTGTTAGTACAGGAGGTGTTGTAACAGGTTTGACAGCAGGAACGGTTTCAGTAAAATATACATACAGTAATGGTACATGTAGTAATTCAGTAAGCAGTTCGGTAACGGTAAATGCATTACCTACTTTATCTGCAAACGCAGGTGGTGCTGCATCAGTTTGTGTTAATGCATCAACATCAGCATTTACAAATACTCAAACAGGTGGAACTTGGTCAATTGTAGCGGGAACGGGAACGGCATCTGTAACGACAGGAGGAGTTGTAACAGGATTAACAGCAGGAACGATTTCAGTAAAATATACATACAGCAATGGAACATGTAGCAATTCGGTAAGCAGTGCATTGACGGTAAATGCTTTGCCAACTTTATCAGCAAATGGCGGAGGTGCAGCAACAGTTTGTTCAGGTTCAACAACTTCAGCATTTACAAATACTCAATCAGGTGGAACTTGGTCAATTGTAGCAGGAAGTGGAACGGCATCTGTTAGTACAGGTGGTGTTGTAACAGGTTTGACTGCAGGAACAGTTTCTGTAAAATATACATATAGCAATGGAACATGCAGTAATTCGGTTACTAGTTCATTATCAGTAACGACTTCGTCAAGAGATACAACAGTAGCAACATCATGCGGCATGTATGTTTGGGAAACAGGTAATCTTTCTGATTATATGTCATCGGGTACTTATAGTTATACAGAAGGTTGTGTAACACATGTGTTGCAACTAACCGTAAATCAACCTACATCAGATACAACAGTAGCAACATCATGCGGCATGTACATTTGGGAAACAGGCAATCATTCTGATTATATGTCATCGGGTACTTATAGTTATACAGAAGGTTGTGTAACACATGTGTTAGAATTGACGGTAAATCAAGCAGTATCTGATACTTTAATTGTTACGGAAACTGGTTATTATACTTGGCAATTAAATGGAAATGATTATTATTCATCAGGAACGTATACTTCTACAACTGGTTGTTTAACACATGTATTGATTCTAACCATTGTTCAAAATGCTGCGGATACTACATTTGCAACAACTTGTGGCATGTATATTTGGGGAATAAATGGCTCGGATTATTTTTCATCTGGAACATATTCGTATTCCTCTGGAACTTTAAACTATGTGTTGGTATTAACAATAAATCAACCTACTCAAGAGTATACTTATGATTTTGCATGTGACATGTATGTGTGGCAAATTAATAGTATGGATTATTATTCCTCT
>Ga0209598_10001032_pt1 | contig 22682 bp, 16 predicted proteins | sample M_140807_EF_Meta_FD_187317 | JGI IMG/M metagenome (GOLD analysis project Ga0209598, IMG submission 187317) | Freshwater microbial communities from Lake Montjoie, Canada to study carbon cycling - M_140807_EF_MetaG (SPAdes) (version 2) | ecosystem: Environmental > Aquatic > Freshwater > Lake...
GGCGGCCAGCGTGTTGCTGCAGGTGGGCACCTTCAAGCTCACGCGCAAGCTCACCGGCACCGGGCGGCGGCCGCTGCGCTGCGCGCCCATTCACCATCACTTCCAGTTCGGTGGCTGGACCGAGACGCAGACCGTTGCGCGGTTCTGGCTGGTCGGCGTCCTGCTGTCGATGGTGGCGCTGGTGTTCCTGAAGCTGCGGTAGGCGCGGTTGGCGAGCACGGCAATTGTTGTCGTGGGCAGCTTGAATCAGCCACCAGCGATGCGTTTGCTGATTTCGCCAGCCATCGCCGACCACGAAATCAGGAAGAAGAGCATCGAGAGAATCGAAACAGCGCAGTGGTTGCGCACGCCGTATCGGGCTCGGATTGCCATGTACGCGGGAAATCCGGCGATGAAGAACAGCATCGTGAAGGCCGCCCAGTTCACAGGCCCGTTCCTTCTGCGTCGGCCCCGGCTGTCGATGTCGGTGACGCCGCCAATACCCAGTCGCGAGGCCTCGATGCCAATCAGGATTCCGATCGCGATCACCGTTCCGTATCCGACCAGATTCAGTGAGGCGCTTGGGTTGTGAAGCAGATTCATCTTGCCAACCCAGAACCAGATGAGCGCCGACGCCGCCATGGGGGCAAGCAGGGCGATCATCGCGAGCGTCTCGTCCTGTGGGTTGGGCTTCTTGCGTGGCGTGGATGCCGGATTGTTGTCGGGGCTTGACTCAATCGAGTCAGTCATCAGGGCAGGGGGCTGCATCTGCACCGGAACTTCGGCTTTGCGCATCCGAGCGAGTTCTGGAACTTCGCTGCACGGCAGCCATGCCGCCATGCCCTTGCGCCAGACCTGGTCATCGGGGCGAATCTTGCCGGCAGCGACGAGGCGGAAGAAGTGGGGCTCTTCGAAAGGGCCCTTCTGTACGCCGTCGCGTCCTACGTACCACTGTTCAGGCATCGTGCAGGTCTCCCCATTTGAGCGGATTCATTCAGCTCAATCTCGGGTGTCTTGTCATCACTTCAGCAGTGCGGAGACAAACTCCTCGCAGTTCTTCAGTGTTTCGAGCGCACTCCGCGTGCCGAACTCGCTCCAATGGGCTTCCGTCGAAAGGTTTTTGCCAGCAGCCTTCAGATCCTTGCGCATGGCGGTAAAGACGTCCTGCAGTTTCTTCCATTGTGCGGCATCGGCCTCCACCGGCCGAGGATCGGGCAGTGACGGAAGCGTGCGCACGCAATTCGCCACAGCCTTTGTCGCGCGAGGCCGCAGTTGATCGAACGCCTGCGTCCGCCTCCACCAGGCATTGGTTGCCTCGTCTCGGAAGTCGCCCCCCGGATAAGTACCCGGGAAATACCGTTGGATGTCCTCAAGTTCACTCGAGGCTTTCTTGAGCACTTCCTGAAAGGACTGCAACTGCGTGGTGAACGTCGCAATTCGTTTCGCGTCCTGAGTCGCGCGCTTCTCGGGATCCGGCTTTTGGGGTTCCGTCTTTGTCTGCGCCGGTGGTTGTCGTGGCGGTGGCGCCTGTGACGGCTCCATCACCACCAATGGGGTGTCGCGGGTCAGTTTGGCGGCAGCCTTGCTTGAAAGCGCTGACCACAATTCGCTGCGAGATGCAGCCATGCCGGTGCGCAGTCGATATCGCTCAAGGTCGCTCGAACTGAGCGGCCGTATGCCGGAGCCGTCGTCCAGTTGGCGCCAGTCCGGACCCTCGCCACGCGTTGCGCGGAATCCGCCAGCCGGACTCCACCACAGTTCGGCGCGGGGCTCACGCAGGGCCTTTGCGATGCAGTCACTTCGGCCCGTGACCTTCGCGATTCGGGACGCAAGCTGGGCGCTCGGCTCGGTAGGCGTTCTGGAATTCGTGCTTGATGCCGGGGTCCCGATCAGGGTGTCAGGGCGACACGCGATCTCTCGGCATGCCAAGGTGATCTCCACGGCCGTGCCTTGCACATGATCAGGCCACGCAACCACACGCTGGCCCTGTTCCTGAACTTTGACGATGCACGAACCGAGCTTTTCAAGTTCGTCGGCACTCGCGCCGCCGCCATCGATGTCCAGCACGATCGCTGCGGGATTGGCCTGGGCAGCGCGCTCAATCATGTCGCAGGCCGGCACGTTGCCCGTCGCTTCCCGTTGTGGGTCCGTCTGCTTCGTGAGGCGAATGGGCACCACCACGATTGAGCCCTCAGTGGGCTTGGCCAGTTTGGATCCGTCGGGAATTGGCAATGAAGTCCACGCCACCATGCCGGAGACAAGAGTTGCCGTGAGCACGGAAATTGGTCGACGCTTGGTCGATTCCTGAATATCAGGAATATCAGGACCACCCGGGATCATGTGGACAGGCTATCGAATGCAACTGGATGGCTCAATACGCCGACGGGATTGACGAGCGAAGCGCGATGGTTACGGCTGCACCGCAGACGCTGCCATCGCCGCACGCTGCAAGCTGGACGGCACGCTGCACTGGCCAAGGCGGTTGTCGCCCCAGCAGCGGATGGTCCCATCCTGGTTCCTTGCCACGAAGTGGTAGCCGCCGCCCGCCACCTGGCGGATCGGTTGCGCACTCTTGGGAGCGTCGCATTGACCCTCTGCGGTGCGGCCCCAACATTCGACGCGACCGTCATCAAACAGCGCGGCAGCTTGAAAACCACCAGCCGTGATCTGCGATGCGTCCCGCATGCCAGACGGCACGCCACTCTTGGGGTTGTAGTCGCCCCAACTTGCAACGGTTCCGTCCCCCTTCAGCACCATGCTGAAGTGCCCGCCCGCCGCGATGGCGGTGACGTCCGACAAGTTGGCCGGCACATCGCATTGCTTGTGGCGGTTGTCGCCCCAGCAGGCCACCGTGCCGTCCTTCTTCAGCGCCATGCTATGCCCGGCGCCTGCCGCAATCTGACGCACGGACCCAAGATCAGCGGGCGGCGTGCATTGACCGCTTCGTTGATCGCCCCACGCCATCAGTGAGCCGTTGCCCATGCGGGCAAGGGTGTGCTCGCCACCGCCCGCCACGCCAGCGCACCCACGCAGCGTCTTGGGTACGCGGCATTGCCCGTAGTCATTCAATCCCCAGCAGGCCACCGTGCCATCGTTCTTCAGCGCGATGCTGTGCCGGGACCCGGCCGCGACCGCCGACACGCCATCAACACCGGGGGGCACATTGCACTGCCCTTCGTTGTTGGATCCCCAGCAAAGCACCTTTCCATCATTGAGCAGCGCCATGCTGTGAAAGCCGCCGGCGGCGACCTGACTCACGCCCTCGGCTGTGGGCGGCGCATTGCACTCCTGGATCAAGTTGGCGCCCCAGCCGCCCACCGTTCCATCGTTCTTCAGGATCAGGGTCTGGTGATTGCCCGTGGCGATCTGCTTCACGCCCGTCAAGCCCACTGGGGCGTTGCACTGACCATGCTCGTTGCTGCCCCAGCAAGCGACGGTGCCGTCCTTCTTCAGGGCAGCGGTGTGGAACCTGCCCGCCGCCACCTGCGTCGCGTCACGCAGGCTTGAAGGCACGCTGCACTGACGGGAGCCGTTGTAGCCCCAGCACTCCACGGTGCCGTTGCGCTTCAATGCCGCGGAGTGGTACTTGCCAGCGGAGATCTGCACCACGCCAAACACGGTCACGGGGGGATCGCATTCACGGTCGCCGTTGTAGCCCCAGCACTTCACCGTGGTGTCACTCTTCAACGCCACCGTGTGCCGGGTGCCACCAGCGACCTGCGTGACCCCAGTCAGATTCGCGGGAACCATCGACTGTCCGAAGTCATGATCCTTGCCGGTGTCGGTGGTGCCAGCGCCCCAGCAGCTCACGGTGCCGTCCGTCAACACGGCGATCGTGTGGTGACTGCCGCAGGCCACCTGCGCCACGCTGCCAAGCGTGACCGGCAGGGTGCATTGCCCCTCGGCGTTGTCGCCCCAGCAGGTCACCACGCCGCCGCGATCGAGCGCAGCGCTGTGATGCGCGCCGGCGGCGACTTGCGTGACGTCTGCAAGCCCCGCGGGCACCGTGCTCTGGCCACAGGAATTGTTTCCCCAGCAAGCCACTCGGCCGTCACGCGTCAGTGCCAGTTCATGAAACCCTCCGCCAGCGATCTGCACATAGGGCGCAGTGGGCGCTTCGGCAGCGTGCGTTGGCTGCGCCATCACGGCTTGGCAAATTGCGAACATCACCACGGCACCACGGAGGAAGCTGCTTGTCATGACGAGTTTCTCCCAGAAGAATTGACGCGAATGATCAGTGGCGGCGAGTATGCCATCGGCACCAATCGGGCGCAATGAAGCAAGCCTGAGGTGCGGCACTCACAGCCAATCGTTCAGCGCCTGCACCAATTCGGGTAACCGAGACTTCAGGCTGATCGCCAGCATCACGTTCAGCAACATCACCAAAGGCAGTGCAACGGCGGCGATCTTGTTGGTGGCACTCCACGCCTGCAATTGACCAAGCGAATCGCGGGTGGGGTAGTAGATGGGCCCCGTGGCCTGCACCACGCACACCCACAGGCACAGCGGCCAGAAGGGGATGGAAAGCCAGCACAGCAGGCTGTTCACCTCGTGGCGGCGAAAGCGCGGCACGCGGTGGTAGTCGTGGTACCCCGACCACAGGCTGTCCGCCGCACCCGCTCCAGCACCCACGGTTTGAAACCACGGAACCGGATCGATGGGTGGCGCGGGCGCCTCACGCTTCGGCTGCTCCGGCTGAATCGAGTGCACGCCCCCCTTGGGCGCGAAAAGTCGTGGGATGTCGGTAGCCGGCTTCCATTCATCCATGCCCTCGCCCCACACAAGCGTGGTGGGTGACAGCACGCCATTTCGTGCCAGATCCCGGATCTCCGTCCATTGCAAAGGTCCCTGCGGCTGGCCATGCAGCACATAGAACCACCGGTCCATCAACGCAGGCTCCATGCCACCACGGCGGCCAGTACGCCGATGAACCCCACGGTGAAGGCGATCCAGTTTGCGTCCCGTTGCCGCACGCATGCAGTGTACATTCACTGCATGAAGGCCCGGGTGGAATGCATGGTCGCAGTTCGTACACAGCTCATCGGGCTGAGGCATGCCAGTGCCGGGGTGCTTGCCACCGAGCGGCAGGCGATGCAGTGGGGGTGGTTGGAGCGAATCCTGCCCGCCGCGCACGTGCCAACCGGTTTCGCGGGTGCCTGGAATGTGCCGCTTTCGTCGCAGCGCATGGCGGTGTGTCGTATCGCGGCGCCAACCGAGCAGCAGCCAGCCCCGTGGTGGTCCGTGTGCGTGCTGGTGCTTGAGGTGGACCAGTACGCATGGCTTGCCAAACGGCTGCAGGGGGCGCTTGCCGACGAAGCGTTTTGGCATCCGTCCAACATGGCCGCCGCCGAGGGGGTTGTCATGCCCTCCTGGCCGGAGGATGCCAAGGCCACCTCCGCGCAGCGATCCGCGTGCCTGAACCTGGCCCAGTCCGGCGCCATCCGACCGCCCGGTGTTCCACGCCTGGCGACGGCACAGGCCTGTGACCAGCAGGTGCTACAAGTGCTTGCCTTGGTAGCGGAATCCCAGTTGCCAAAGTTGCGATGGTCGATCGGCTTGCCCGAGGCGGCGCCCAAGGCGATGGTTGCCAGTGTTCGACCGCTTGCACACGCGTTGCGCGCCGCACCACGGCCCATGCCTGCAGCCCAAAGCGAGGCGGTCATGCCGCTACCATTGCCAGTTGGTGAGTCAAGCCAGAGCTGGCGAGTGGCAGCCACCCCTCCGGCACCCGCCTTGGCACCCTCTCCGCCAGCAGCGGACGCGTGGGACATCGGCCTGAAGCGGCGGTCCCGGTTTGCGTGGGTGGTGCCCACCGTCTGCAGCACGCTGATGGCGGCATCGATCGCATGTGCCGTGTGGGTTTTGCTCCGCGTGCGGGCGTGACCCGCCCTCGTGGGTTTGCTAGATTCTGCGCGCCGGGGCCGCGTGCCCCATCCAGGGCGACCCATTGAGCTATTTCAAGGAAACACCGTGCGGGCACTGCAAGAAGCCGATCCGCTATTCGGATTCGCAACTTGGCACAACGGTGCGTTGCCCAAAGTGCGGCAACAGTGTCACGCTGGGTTTGCCCGCCGTTCCGGGCGCGCAGAATCCGCAGGCTAACACTGACAAGTCGAACCGGCCTGTTGGTGCTCCAGTGTCCGCCAAGGGCAAGCCTGGTTGGGTGAAAGACGTGAAGGATCTTGCCGGTGTGGTGCCGCCCACGCCAACCGGCCGAACCGAAGTGTTTGAAACGGCCAAGCCAGTGGGCAAGGTGAGCAACGATGCCTGGGCGGATCGCAATGCCACGGGTGTGCCGCCGCTGCCGTCATCGCCGCCACCAGGCAACTACACGCTGGTTCGTCGCGTGGCCATGGGGCTGTCTGCCGCAGCCATGATCGGCTTGCTTGCCACCGGCACTTGGTGGTTCAGGACGTCAGCGGCCGGCACGGGACAGATGCAGACGCAGTCTGGGCCTGCGAAGACCGTGGGCGGGGATGCCCAGCAGCCGCCAGCGGGGGGCGCGCAGCCGCAGGCACCGACAACGCCCCAAACCCCGCCGCCGAGCACGCCCTCAACGCCGCCCGGTCAGCCGGAACCGCCGCCAACGCCGCCGCAGGATCAGAATGCGCTTGATCCCAAGCGGCCGCATGCGGAGCAGGTGCACGTGGTCACTGACTTCGAGTCGGTGTTGTTTGCGTCATCGATCATCGGAATGAGGGACTTCGATAAGCGGTACTTTGAGTCGCTGCCTCTACAAGATTCGTATCAAAAGTGCTGGAGCGAATTGATGGAACAAGGTCCAGAGGCGGGACCCGACACGCTCATTGAGATTGTTTGCCTCAGTCAGTTCATAGAGCATCACAAACGCATTTGGGAACAGCGGCCCGCCTTGGCGCTTGCGCTTCCGTTAGACACTTTGCCCAACGGCGTTCAATTGGGTGTCTACGCCGAGGTTCCAGACGAGCTAGGCAAGCGTCTGACCGGAATTTCTGGATCTGCGCTCGTGTCCAAGTCCGACGCCGTTCCGATTCGGGAGGATGTGCCGCCTGAACTGAAGGCCGCCGTCGACTTTAACAAGGATAAGAATCGCTACGAAGTGAACTTGACGCTGCCTTGGAACCATGAGGAACTGCGTCGCCTGAAGCAAGAGGCCAGTTTCGAGATCGTGCTGAAGGTGGTGTATTCAGACAAGTCGTCAGACACCCTGAAAGAGCGCGTCACGGTCAAGCCTGCGCGGGAGCTGGAGTTTTACCCTGGTCAAGCAGCTTACGGAACGCTGATCGACAAGGATCATCCATGGGTCAAGAAAGTTATCAATCAACTTAACCAGTCTGCAACCGCGAAGCAGCACTCGATAAAGATGGATCAGAATGGTCATGGCATGGCGGCAGCACTGCCAGCGATCTATCTGTTGTGGAAGGACTTGAAGAGCCGAGGCCTCACCTATCAGAGCATGACCGAGGGGGAGGGGAGTCTGGACGCTGACAATGAGTTTCATCTCTCCCAGCGAATGAGGCCAATCCACGAAGCAATGTCAGACCAGAATGCGAATTGCGCAGACGGTTCGATTCTCTTTGCGAGCTTTTTCGAGGCAATGGAGCTTGAGCCGCTTCTTGTGTTTGTGCCAGGACACGTGTTTGTGGCTGTGAAATTCAAAGTTCCGGTTAGTGAGACACAGAGGGACGAGAAGGTGAATTTGGTTGTCCCACTTGAGACGACGTTGATTGGCAATAAGACGTCGCAATGTCCAGAATTGGAAGTCGCCAAGGATGATCCCGCAAAAAACACCAAGATTGCTCTGAAGCGAATGGTGAGTGACTTCCCGTTCGTCCAAAAGGATCCTGCGTTCTGGAACTTTGCGGAGGCACTGATTCGCGCGGAATACGAATACGCTGAGGCTTGGGGGAAAGCAGAGATCTTCATGAAGAGTTGGGGCGACAAGATCAACGCGGCGAAGGCGGCTGGGAAGGCACTTGATAGTGAAGCGGAACTTGAGAGTGCGCCTGCATTCTGGACCATGCCCGTCCAACAACTTCGACTCTTTGGCGTCCGCGCTGTAGGGGCCCCATCTGACCTTGACCGCGAATTCACGTTGCCCTCTTCAAAGAAGTAGCACAATGTTTGAGTGCGGCTACTGACACTAGAAGATTGAACTAGTCATTCAAATGGAACCCCGCACCACCCCAACCCTCGTCCAGCAAGCGGCCTGCCCCAACTGCTGGCACACCTTCCGGCCCACCGATGTGCGCTTCATCGCGGAGCACCCATCTCTGCAGGGCGATCCGGTGTCGGGCCCGGCCGAAGGGCTGCGCTTTCGCAGCAGCCGCTTCGACTTGCAGGGCAATGCGCTTGATCCCGAGGGTCGAACCTGCACGCGCATGGCATGTCCGGCGTGCCACGTGGAGATGCCACGCGCGCTGCTTGAATCCGAGGCGCGCTTTCTGAGCGTGGTGGGCGCACCCGGCAGCGGCAAGACATGCTTGCTGGGTGCGGCCAGTTGGTCGCTTCGCACCTACGCCAACGACTACGGATGCAGCTGGGTGGACGTGGATCCGCGCCTGAACATGCTGCTGCATGGCTACGAGTCGGGCTTGTTCGTGAGTGGCGGTGCAGGCCCCAAGCGACCACCCAAGACCGAGGTGGGTGGCTCCAACCTGTACAACCAGATCATGGTGGGGGGGCGCGTGCAGATCACGCCGCGACCCATGTATTTCCGCGTGGGTCTGCGCATGGGCGGCAGCACCGTGCTCACGCTGTACGACAACGCGGGCGAGCACTTCTTGCCTGGCCCCGACAACACCGAGCCGCTGCATACGCGGCACCTGGGCAGGGCCGATGCGCTCATCTTCGTGTTTGACCCAACGCAGTCGCGCGCCGAAGGTGGTACCTCGCGTCAGGAGTTGGTGCTGATCGAGGCCATGGCGCGCATTCGCCGATACGCGGGCTTGGATCAGCGCGCACGCATGCAGGTGCCGCTGATCGTGGCGCTGACCAAGGCCGATGTCTGGGCGGGCAAGTTGGACATCTTGCTTGGTGATCGGCCCACCACAAGTGGTGGGCAGGTTGGCCTGGACATGGATCGCCTGCGGCAGATCTCGAAGGCATCGTGTGAGCGCTTCCGTGATTCGGCGCCCGAACTCATTCAGTCCATCAATGCCTTTGCCGAGGATGTGCTATGGGTGCCCTGCAGCGCGCTTGGAGGCGATGGCACCGCGGTGAAGCCGCAGTGGGCCGAGGTGCCGTTCCTGGCCGGCTTGCAGGCCATGCTGCGCAACAAGGCCGGAACCTGAATCGTGGCATTCGAAGTGGTCAACACCAGCGCGGCGGCGGGGCTGGTGCCCGGGCAGGCGGGATTCTGCGATGTGCTGCGCACACAGGGAGTGCCCGAACCCATCTGCTCGCTGTTGGCACCCATGTCGCGTTACGACCCGCAACTTTCCGATGCTGGCGAGGCGGTGGCTGTGCGCATGATCCGGTTTGGCGGCGAGTCGTGGGGCGTGGTCAGTCGCATGGTGCCCTGTGGGCTGGACTACACCGCCAGGCAGAATCGCCTGGCGCATCATGTGGTGGTGCCGCCGTCCGAACTTGATTCGTGCAACCCTGCCGCGCTGCTGGGTGGCTACGCGTTTGCAGACCAGTTTGATGGTGTGCCGAGGTACCTGCCCGACCTTGCTGACACCTCGGTTGCGTGGCGGCCCGCTGGGGCGTGGGCCGCTGCTGGCCTGCCCGGATGGGACGGATTTCTGGCGGGCGTGATTGTGGGTGGCACGGGGCACCACCTGGTGCTGCTGCCGCAGGGTGCGGATGTGCGCGCCATGACTGCCGCGCTGCTGCAGTACTTGCCCGAAAGTCTGCGTTGGTCACTTGGCGTGTGCACGGGCAGCGACGCGTCCAGCGCATGGCCGGAGGGCGTGCGATTGCGGGTGCTGGTGGGGCATGCGACCACCGCGGGTGCGGCCTGGGTGCCCTGGCCCGGCGAAGCGCTGCATGACCTTCGCGACAAGCCGGCGGTGCCCGTGCAGGCGGCACGGCATTCGCAGCCGCAGCGTGTTGCGGAACGTGTGCCTGCCGATCGCTGGGTGCAACTGGATGACACGCCGGCTGTGCCGCCGCCAGCCGTGGCGGTGGACATGGATCCGATCAGCATTCAGATTGACTTGCGGCATGGCGCGGCGGCACCTGAGATGGTGGCGGTGCGCGCGCCACGGCCAGCCGGGATCCGCTGGGGTGCCGTTGCGCTTTGGTTGATCGGCGGCACATTCGCTGGTGGGCTGATGGGTTTCATCTTGACTCAATTGCCATGGCTGAGGGGCACAACATGATCGACACCGAGACGACGATTTCGCGCATCGCTTCGCTGCTGAAGACGGGGGGTGATCTTGATCGCGCCGCCGTAGAGCAGGTGCTGCGCGACTACCTGGCCATTGCCCAGCCGGCGGCGCAGATGCTGTCCCGGTGCAGCGCGTGGGTGGAGCGCGGTCTGTTCGCCGAGGCGGTGTCGGTGGCCGATGACTATCCCCGGCTTCTGGATCTTGGTCGACGGCTGGCCCAGGACGATCTGTCCACGCATGTCGCCCGCAAGCTGGGCAAGTTTGCGCCTGCGGGGCAGTTGGTGCCCGTGATCGAGGCTTCGTGGTTGAGCCTGATGGAACGGGCCGAGGGTGAACTGGAGCGCTGCGCCCATCGACTGGAGCGGCATCAGGACACGGCGCTTGCGCGTGGGCCGGTGAGCGAGCGCATGCGACTGATCCGCAAGCTGATCCGCGAGGATCCCACCAACGGCGTGTGGGGCGAGGAGTTGCGCCGTCTCGAGGACGCGGCCATCGAGGATTTGCGTCTGACCATGAAGGCCTCGCTGGAGCGGGGCGATGCGGATGTGGCGCGCCATGCGGCTGGCCAGATGCTGCAGGATCAATGGACGCGCGGCGTTCCGGAAGAGATTCGCCGTGATGCGAAGGTTGCGTTGGCCTCGCTGAATTCACGGCAGGGGCAGGCGCGCTACGCGGAGCTTGAGCCGCAGATTCGCGATGCCGCGTCGCGAGCCGACGAGCCGGCGCTTGCCAGCCTTGAGCGGGCGTGGGTTGAGGTGCAACAGACGACCGGTGTGATGCCTTCGCCGGAGTCCGATGCGGCTGTGGAGGGGCCGTTCCTCTGGTTGCGTCAGCAGCGGCATGCCCATTCTCAGGAGCAGGCGTTCCTGAATCAGGTGGACATGCTGGAGCAGATGCTGGCAGGGCGCGCGGGCGAAGACGATGTATCGCGCCAGCTTGGCCAGGTGAAGACATTCGATCGTGAACTGCCGCCCGGGTTGGAGCAGCGAGTCGAGCGGCACCTGCGGGCCATTCACACTGCCCGACAGCGAAAGCTGCTGCTTCGCATCGCCGCCGTGGTGGTGCTGGCAATGGTGTCTGGAGCACTGGTGTGGTGGCGCATCCAGCGCAACGACGCCATGGCCGACGCGCAGAAGATTGCCCAGCAGATCGATGCGGCGCTTGAGCACAATGCGCTGGACCAGGCGCAGGATCTGTTTGCCAACAGCGGCCCGCTGTCCGAAGAGGCGGTGCTGGTTGCCATGTCAGCGAAGATTCGCGATCGTCTGCCGGCGTGGACCAAGGATCGGGATGATCTTCGCCTGCTGCGCGGTGAACTGGAGTTGGCGCTTGCCAATCCCGTGCCGCAGAAGAAAAAGGACGAGTTTCAGGCACGCTTGAAGCTGTTCGACGGGCGTCTGACGGATGCGGAGAAGAAGGATGTGGAGGCGCTGCAGGCCAAATTGCTGCTTCGCGCGTCGGAATACATCGCGGCTCTTGAAACCAAGCTTGCAGCCGATGGTGGGGCATGGATGAAGCGCACAGGCGAAGTGCCATCCTTGGACAAGTTGCAGGGGTCGGATGCCTACTCGGTCGACAAATTGAAGGGGTACATCGATCTGGTCGCTGCCTTGATGGCGGATGGCACCAAGTTGACGCAGGACTTCTCCGAACTGTCGAAGGAGCAGTTGACGCGGTATCGGCTCGAGAACGAGCGGTTGGAGAAGGCGAGCGCGGCTTTCAAGGATCGCATCAAGGCGGTCGATGACTTCAAGAAGTTGCACGCCGAACTGGTGGGCGCTGCCGCGGATCCGCAGAAGTTTCTGGCTGTGTACGAGCGCATGCTTGGCGAGGGCGCGTTGGTGCTGAAGTTGATGGGCCTGGAGCAGGCCTATCGCAATGCCCGCGAGACCAGCATGGCCAGCGATGCCCGGGTTCGTGCGTGGGATGCCATGCTGAAGGCGGTCGGTGAAACCCGATTCGCGGAACTGGCCAAGTTGCCGAGTGCGGAGGGGCTGCGGGCGCTTCATGACTATGCCGATAAGGAGAAGGCGTGGGAGGGCACCGTGTTTGCCAAGGCGCTCGATAGCCTGGCGACAGCTGCGTTCAGGGGTGATCGAATGGCGGGAGAACGATTCGCGACATTGCTCGAGAGCAGTCGCATCTGGGATCTGAAGGTGATCACACTTGAGAAGGGGGGACGAATTTTCCGGCGCTGCGATGACTCAAATGGGGTCTTCGGCACTGGGATCATTCGCTCGACCGAGGAAGTGGAAACTCCGGGCGGCGACCTTGAGGGCATCAGTGGGCCCAAGCACGCACTTGACCCCAACAGAAAGCCGGACCAGTCGGTCACATCCGCGCGAGTCAGAGGCTTGAAAACCGCTCTGAAGACCGCCAACTTCGCCGAAGTGCGGCGCCAGTTGCTGTTTGCCATGAGCGCGATTGCCGAAGAAAATGAGAGTGAGCGCAAGGTGGTGGAGGGCGCCGCCTTCCGACTTTGGGTGATTCAGCGTCTGGCGGCCTACTGGGAACAGGAATTGCGATTGAGCCCGCCGTTGCCAGCCGACACCGAGGTTGCGCGTCTTGTCAGTGAGTGCAATGCGGCCTACCCCGCGCTTGTGAGCTTTGACTGGGCGCAACACTTCGTGCAGCCAGACAAGGTGAACCTGATGAAGGACATGGACAAGCAGGCGCAGGAGGCGCTGAAGCCATTCGCGGCGCTCAAGGATCTGTCGAAGAAGGACAAGGCGGAACTGAATGCCCTCTCGAATGGATTCACACCCATTCAGAGTGCTGGCGCGATCGGACCAGATCCATTCAGCGCCGCAATGACACCGTATTCGTTGGGCAAGGTGCCGCTGCGCGTGTTGAACATCCAGACCCAGTCATGGAAGGTGTGCAAGGATGTGAAGGAACTGGAGCAGTTCGTCACCACACAGCGCCTGGGGCCGGTGCTGGTGTACAAGGATCAGGAGAAGACCTCCAAATGAACCGGGATCATCAGCTCATCCTCAACTTTCGGCAGGTGGATCCTGAGGCACGGCTGGGGTTGCCATCCGGGCGGCATACCACCCCCAGCCTTGTCACGTCGTTGTTTGGCGGCGCTCTGCTGATGCTGCTGGTGGTGGCGGCAGGACTGGTGATCCGCAGGCCGACTGGTGACGCGGTTTCCGATGCGATCCGCTTGTACATCTGGGATCTCATCATGGGGTACAAGGGGTTGGCACCAACGATGGTGTTTCTGGCCTGCTGGAGCTTCTCCTTTCTTTGCATCAAGATGCTCAAGATTCGGGCACAGCGGCGCGCGCTTGAACTGCGTCTGATGCCAACCGATCCCGGTTTTGTGCTGACGGCAGCCACATCGCAGAAGGTGCTGCAGGCCATCGAGTCGGGCGTGGAAGGCGCGGCCCACTTTCTGTACCTCAAGCGCATCATCTCCTCGCTTCGGAGCATGCGAAACGTTGGGCGTGTGGCAGACGTGGACGACATGCTGCAGTCGGCAGCGGCCAACGACCAGTCCATTCTGGAGAGTGGCTACACCATGCTGAAAGGCTTCGTCTGGGCGATTCCTGTGCTTGGCTTCATCGGCACCGTGCTCGGTCTGTCGGACTCGATGCGCAGCTTCAATCGGGCGCTCGCTCCGGCGGCGAATGGTCAGTCGGCCGACGTGAAGGCGGTCACGCAAGGCCTTGTGCAGGTGCTGCAGGGTCTGGACGTGGCCTTCGTCACCACGGGCGAGGCGCTGATTCTGGTGTTCATCATCCACCTGATTCACGTGTTCGTGCGCGACGCCGACGAGGCGCTGCTGGATGACGCGCGCGAGGAGGCCCACGAACAGATCGGGGCGCGCGTTCGACTGGATCAGGTTCGGGTGCCCTGATGGCGGTTCGTCGCACGGGCATTGGCGCTCCTGCGAGCTTCTTCAGCTTTCAGGACATCATGATGTGCTGTCTTGGCATCATGGTGCTGCTCAGCGCCACCATTGTGCTGCGCCTGAAGCCGGCGCTGGATGCAGGGGCGCCGGCCAGCGCCAGCGCGGCCGAGACAACGCCGCAGCAGGTGGCCAGTCGAGCGCAGCAGGTGCAGGTGCTGGAAAGCGAGATCCGTGCCGGGCACGCGCTGCAGAACCGCGACCTGGATGCCGAGATCGCCGCGTTGCAGCACGAGTGGATGCAGAGCGAGAGCGCGGTTCAGGAAGCCATCGCGCGGTTGCATCGGTTGTTTGATGGTGTGCGGCAGAAGCGTGATGGCGACAAGGCGGATCCATCGGCTGTGACCGCTGCGGTTCTGCTGGAGCAGCGCGACCAATTGGCACGACAGCTGGCGGAGTCCGAGAGTCGCCGGAAACTGACCTTTCTCGATCGAGACCAGGCGGCAAGGCCGACGCTGATTCTGGAGGTGTCCTCGTTCCGCATCGTGGCAGCCATGGCGGTGGGAGATGGAAGCACGACCATGCGCTTGATCGACGGTCCGGACGCTGGGGCTGGTGTGCTGAAGACGCTGATCGCCGACGCGTTGCAGCGCAACTGGGCAGTGTTGATCGCCTTGAAGCCCAGTGGCCGATCGGTGTACGAGCAGTGGGCCGATGCCAAGGACCAGGAACTCGTGCAGCGACGCGTCGGGCTGGAGTTGATCGGAGAGGATCGCTGGATCTCGGATGCGCATCCCGTGTTGAAGGGGGGTGCCAATGGCGGATGAAGAGGACACCAACTCGCTCGAGTTGTTCACGGACCCGGTGTGCAACATCTTTGGCACCTTCTGCTTTCTCGTGATCCTGCTTGGCTTCATGAGTGTGGTGCAGGGCGACGGCATTCCGGTGCCAGTTGAAGCGACTGCTGCGATACCCACGCCCGAGCAGCGGCATCAGCAGGTGGTTGGGGCGCTTCGTGAGCAGTTGGACGCAGCGGTGTCGCCCCAACAGGCCGAGAAGTTGTGTCAGGTCGAAGCCCTGCAGCAGGCACTGGAGCGTCGTCGGGCCACGCAGGCCGAGGCCAACCGACGCGAGGATGCCGCCGTGCAGGAGTTGTCGGTCGGCAAAGAGCCGCAGGAAGCCATGAAGGCGATGATTCCCGTGCTCCAGAGCGACATCGCGCGCTTGGAACAGGCGCTGCGGGACGCGAATTCGCGCAACGAGATGCGCATGTCATTGCCAACGCCGCATTCGGTGACCGATGCGGAAGTCGTCTCCATGATTCTGGAGGACGGAAGGCTGTACTTGGTGAACCGTATCCCGGACTTCTGGCAGTCGAATGAATGGTGCCGAATGTTCGAGACGTGGGATCCTGCATGTGTGGACACGGCGGCTTCGAGTGTCGAGTGCGGGCGCCGCGAAGATGGCATGCAGACGGCCAAGCAACGTATTGCCTTGAAGAAGGATGGGGGCGTGGCGATCCGTGATGCCCACTGGCAGCAGTCGCCCCTGTGGATGGGATGGATGAAGACCATGCGCGCCTCCAAGCGGGTCGTTGTGAACTTGAGCGTGGCAGCGGACAGCCACGGCGACTTTCCGGTGGTGCGACGCGCCATCCTCGCGGCGGGCTTGAACTACAACGTCTTCACCATCAAGCCCCCATTCGAGATCTCCTGGATCGTCGGCACACCGAGGGCCCAATAGCGCTCAGGGGCGCCTGATGACATGGTCGGGTGCAAGCACCTTCGCCCAGGCCTTCTGTGCATCGCTGGTATCCGTCACGACCCACACGTCACCGTCACGAATCTGTTCCTGCAGCGCCTGTGTCAGCATGGCGACATGGGCATCGCAGCTGCTTGCCACGATCACCTGTGTCGGGCGCTCGCGCAGCATTCGCAGGGCGGTCTTCACATTGTCTGCCGTGGCATTGGTGTCGGGCGCAGCCTCGGACAGCCCAAGCTGGAGCGCATGACTCGGCGCTCGAGCCGCTTCCCATTCAGCGTTTCGCTGCGCGGCGGGTCCGATGATGCAGCACTGCAGACGATCGGGCGCGGATCGCAGATCATCGCGAATGCCCGCTCCCAAAGCGCGCCATGACGCTGAACCGCCTGTCCCGCAGGGGTCAAGCACCAGAAGAACACGATCGCCGCGCAGCGTGATACCAGCCAGCTGTGGTGTCGCTTGAGCTGCCGCATCCAGTGCTGGTGCGGCTTGTCCCGAGACGAAGGCGGCAAAGTCGGCCGGTTTCACCCGTCGATACGTCTTGTCGCCGAGCATGAGCTCATCGTTCTTCAGGGAGACCTGCAGAACCACGGTCGTCTGGGTGGGTGCGCGCACGCCGGCAGGCAGGCCGTAGAACGATCCTTCGCGCTTGGACGAGATCTCCACACGCCCACCAGTTGGTGCGGTGATCAGCAGTCGGCCAGTGATGCGGGTCGCGTAGTTCTTCTCGAAACCCAGCGCCACTTGCATCGTCTTGGTGGCGTCGTCCACGCTCAGGTAGCGCACGCCATAGCCACCTGGTGCGAAGTCCGGCTCATTGTTCGATTGGGCATTCACCTGAAACCAGGCGCCTCGCAGGGAAAGCAGCGACAGCGAGGATTCGGTTCCAGCGGACGTCGCACCCGGTGTTTGAGGTGCAAGATCGGGCAACTGTGGTTCCGCGGTCTCCGTCGGTTTCGAGGGCTGGTCGGCGGGGGGCGCAGCGGGATCATCGCTTGCGGGAATGCCCAGCCAGCGAAGATCGCCCTTCACTTCGGGCTCCTCCGGCTTTGGTGGCGGGGGAGCGTCCTTGGAATCGGTCCCAGACTTCGATGATGGCGGCGCGGGCGGAGGATTGTTCGAACCGTCCTGCCTGCTGGGAGCTGGTGTTGGGTTTCGGGAAGCACCTGACTTCGGCGCGCTCCCCGCAGTATCGGCTGATGCGCCTCCAGCGCGGTTGCCTCCGGATCCGGCACCTGAGGCACTGGTCCCGGACCCTCCGCTGCCACCCGAGCCTGCTGAGCCAGAGCCACTTCCGCCGCCACCGTTGCCTTGTGCGCCACCTCCAGACGGGGGGCGTCGCGCAGGCGGCGGGGGTTCGGGCAGGATTTCCGGGGGCGTTTGAGCAATGGTCTGCTCGCGCTTGCCGGTTTCAGTTTGGTGTTTGGTCGCTTGCGAAGGTGCAGGCTTGGTCGCGCACGCTGCTGCGAGCAGAGCGGTCAGTGCGAGCAGCGCGTACGTTGACGTCGCGCGGTAGATCACGCCGAGAGGTCCTTGATTGCAATGATCCACAGGATGAAGCAAACCGTGTTGATCAGCGTTGCAACCAGGGAGACCACCAATCCCGCAATCCACAGGCCGCCGCGGTAGCGGGTGACACCGCCAAGCACCAGGCCCACAATGCTGATGGGCAATCCCAAGGGTGGAAACCAGAACAGGAATGCGCTGCAGATGCCGAGGATCAGACTGGTGAGGGAAAGTGCATCCACTTTGGACGGATCATGCGGAATGGGTGGGGGAACGGGCGGCGTTGCGACAGAATTGAGGCTGTTGGCAGGCATCGGATCCGGAGTCACGCTCACTTGCGGGGCGGGGTTGTGTCCGGATTCAAGGCGTGCGCGCAGCGACTTGCGGTAATCCTCGAACGCCTGGTGCCGGCGCTCAGGCGCTGATTGCAGAAGCCCATTAAGGTGCACCCACTCCTTGTCCGAAACGGGCATCAGTTGCAGCAGCAGTTGCTCGCCGTCAAGCTGGCGGTGTTCGCGGATGCGGCACGCTGCCTCGAACACCATGAAGAACCGGGCCATGCTGCCGGTGCGATCCAGGCGCCGTGCGGCCTCCAGCGCTTCGCGCGCCTGCTCGGGCGTGCCTTGGGTGAACACGCGCATGGCACGCTGGGTTTCGGTGATGATGGCGTCGTTCATGGCTTCTTTGCCTCGACTCGCGAAAGCGCGTATTCGAAGAACGGATGATTTCCCAGATCAACATTTTCCTTGTTCTGCGAATCTTTCAGAACTTCATTTAGTGCATTCCGCAACCTCGATTGATTGGCTGTATTTGTCAGGGAATCCAAGAGGCATGCATAGGTTGCGAGGTCAATCCAAGTCGGATACTGACTCCGCTTCCACAGATCGCGACGATCGGGGAGACCTGTATCCCTTGGTCCCTTGGAGTCCGGCTGCTTGAGCTTCTGTGGCTGCAGGAGGTCCTTGCAGAATGCATTCGGATCCTGCTGAAGTTTGCTTCGACCATCTTTCCAAAGTTTCTTGCGCTCCTCGGTGCCGTCGATGTTGCGTCTTTCGAGCTGCTCCCGCATCCGTGATTCACCCGCCTTGATCGCGCTGTCGATAGCCGGGCATGCATTGATGATCGTTCTGAATCCATCAGGCCCTTCTTGGGACTTGCTTTCGTAAGTCGTCCGCAACAAATCGGGCAGTCGCGACTGTGTGTTCCTGAGCGCCCAGAGCACGCCTGCCAGATCTTGATCAGTCGTCGCTGAGCTTGCGATCCGCTCATTTGCGATGCCGCAAAGACAAGCCAGCCACGTCTGCAGTTGCTCCTCGATCTTTTTCTGAGCCGCCTTGGTCAAAACGCTGAATTCGCGTCCCTCGTGCAGGCCGACGGACTCGCGAATTTGAAGCGCCAGTTCTTCCTTGAGCGACTCGGGTGGTTTTTCCGTCCGAGCAAACTTGAGGAAGTTTTCGGCACTGTCCTTCATCGCCTGGGGGAACGACGGTTCGGCGGGAGGTGTGGGGGGTGCTGCGTTCACGCGCTTTACGGTGATGGGTGGCGTGCTGCGCGGGCAGGTACCCGGCTTCTCGCAGACAAGCTCAAGCGTCACTTCTGTTGCCGTCTTATCGCTGACACGGATGGTCGCTGTGCTTGCTTCAGCCGGCTGAGGGAGCACCGTGCCATCCGAAAGTTTCACCGAGTAGGTGACATCCGCGGCGCGTTTCCACGTGACATCGAATGAATCGCCTATCCATTCTGTTCCCGCTTTCAAAGCAAAATCAGTTGGCAGGGGACACGCACTCCACTCGGCCTTCGCCTTGGCGCTTGAAAGTTGGTTGCCGAGCGTGTCCGTCGCCATCACAGTGATCGATACGGTGACAGTCTCGTACTTGCCCACGCCCACGATCGTGTAATCCGGGCTGGAAACCGTTGTGATGGTCGGCGAGGAAGTGGGTGTGAGGCGCGAGTCGATCTTAAGTTCGTAGGTGCAGGCATCGCAGCGTTGCGGTGCCGGCCACGTCACTCGCAAGTCAACCAGTTGCCCACTTTGGGATTGCACGCATTCGAACGCGATGCTCTCTGCGACGATGGCATCAGGGCGCGCCGTCTTCGTCTGTGTGAAGCCCGCTTCCCATGGGGCCGGTTGCGATGGAACGTTTTCACTGCTTTGCGCAACAACTTTCACGCTCGCGAGGGTTTCGCCTGGTTGAAGTTCGATTTCGATCCAGGCATTGGATGTTTCCTGACTTGCAGCTGGTCGGGCATCAATGACCCACTCAACGCTGTACTTCGATGCGCCCTGCACTGGATCCCACTTGATCCTGGCTTGTTTTCCAGCGCCCGTGACGGTGATTGCGTCCGGCATTGCCGGCGGCCGGACACCCTCAGCGCTGTTGCTGGCCTCGCCCGGGACCTTGTAGAGTGATGCAGACGTGACTCGGTAGGCATACTTGATGCCAGGCTTGCCAGTCTTGTCGCGGAAGGGCGACGTCTGCTCCCCAAGCGATTCCCATGACAGGGGAGCAGCGCTTGCCTGTGAGCGCTCGACGGTGTGCGTTGCTGCGCGTTCCCCGGCTACCCAGGTGATCTCGACGGTCTCGGGATTGTCCCTCGTTGCCGTCACCTGCGTGTCGGGCATCGGGGGCTGATTGCGCATGTGCTGCAGGATGCCGAACAGTACGGCTCCAGCGAGCACAACCAGCGAAGCAGCTCCGATGGCAAGCCACGTCATGGGAAGAGCAGGCCGAGCTTGAGCGATCGGCTTCGGCTGACTCCAGCGCGTTCCCTGCGTGGTGGCTGGAGTGAGTGAACCCTCCAAGCCGATGTCGCCCTGATCGTCACCCCAGGCACTTGCCAACGACTTGGCGGGCGTTGGTTTCGCCTGGCTGGAGGGCAACTGGGTCTTGCCAACGCTCTGCAAGGCAGTTTGGCCCTGTGATGTCTGGGGCGTGGCTGAGGGCTGCACGACCGACCGCCGACCTCGGTGCACGACATTTGGGTTGGCGAAACTTGCAAGTTGGGCGGGACTCTGCGGCGACAACAGATGGCAGCCCCACATGTAGGCAAGCCGATCTTCGGGGTGCAGCACCTGGCCAAGATTCACGAGTGCTTGCTCAAACACCTCAGCGTTGTCGATGACCCCCAGCCCATTTGCAGTGTTGCGGGATTGCACCCAAGTGTCGAACAGCAGCGCGTCGTTCTGGGTCACCGCCCGCGTAACTGGTGCGAAGTTTGGAATCGAGAGATCGCGGCTCGATTTGAAGTTCTCAATCTTCCAGAGTTGTGGAGCTTTGAGAAGGCCCCACATGTCTCCGGCCGCCGTTTGAGCAAATGCCTTGGGATCAAGCACGATTGTGCACACCGCAATCGTTTCGCGGCCGGTGGAATCCTGCGGGCCAGCCAGAATGCGAGAGATGGCATACCGACCGGATGATTGAAGCCGGCGAAGCAGCGCGGTGGGTCGCTTGTCCAGGTTTGAGCGAATGGCCGGCTCTTCGGCCTGCCCGTGCATCAGATCTTCAAGCTCGCGAATCTCAGGCGCCGAAAGGTCGGGCGAGTGCGCCTGGGTGGTGTATCCGTCGGTGGACCCCAGAAGATGTGTCGAGACTTGAGGCATGTGTCAGGGCTTGTGAGGCGACTGCTGGGCGGGCGGTGTGGAGGGCGACTTTGTAGCGGGCTACCGGATGAGATGCAGGGCGAGCCAGACTCCGCCGCCCAGCAGCGCGGCTATGCCAAGGCCAAAGCCGATGAAGAAGTTGCGCTCCTTGCGACTTTCGGCTGTTTCCTGAAGACCCACAAGGATGCGGCGTGCCTCGGCGAGTGCAGGGCGCAGATCGCCCCCCGCGGCGCTTGCGGCGGCGATCTTGGCGCCACCCTGCATGATGCGTGTTTGCAGCGCAAGGTCACGGGCGTTCAGGATCTCCAGTGCTTCGCGAGTCAAGCGATCTGCTTCGGAATCGACTTTCTGCCTTGCACTGTCTCGATCCTGAGCCGCCTGCTGCAGCAGAATTTTCTGAAGCACCCAGATGAGGGGCTGTACCAGATTCACTGGTTCACGGTCGAGATCGGGAACAAGCTTGCCAGTGCGAGAACTCTTGCGCGTCCACACGGCGACGGCCTTGAAGAGCTTGGATTCCCTGCCTGCTGGTCGAAGCAGATTCGACAGATATGTCTTGGCAAAGGTCTCGAGGCCTCCAAGGCTCCGGATGAGTTCGTTTCTTTCGTCGCACTTGGTGAGCACGATCGCCACGGGCACATTCTGGCCGTCTGGAAATGAGCGAATGCGATGAATCACCTGCTGCATGCCGAAATCGTCATCGGCGCGCTTTGACTGATCGCGACTCTCCACCGCATTCTTTGGATCGGTGAGCACGATCAGGCCCGCTGCACGATCAACATGTTCCACAAGGCCGATGGTGTCATTGGCGGTCAATTCGCCGCGTACGAAGGCCTTGCTGAAGACTTCGCCTGGATAGTCAAGCAAAGTCATTCGGAACTTTCGCTTGGCGAATGTGACCTCCACGTCGGTGTAGAGCTGATCGGCAGTGGGCTTTGGCCAATTGCCCTCGCGCATGGCTGCGCTCTGATTCATCAAAGCGATGTGGTTGAATCCAGCCAGTGATCGCATGTGTACTTCGGCGGTTCGGCTGTTCCACAGCTGCTCATACAGTCGCGCAACGAACACGGTTTTGCCGGCTTGTGAGCGCCCCAGAATCACCACGCGATCTCGCACGGTCGCTTGTGTGGGTACTTGCAGCCCGGCGTCCTGGGTTGAGGTTGGCAATGCGGCCGCCACGGATGGAACGGGCGCAGGAGGCGGAACCGGGGCGGAGGTGGGAAGCGGAGGCGGCTGGTCAGGCATCGCGGACGCGCCGCCGCCGTTTCCAAACGGATCCTCTGGCTCCCCGATTGGCTCCAGCGAAATGAAATCATCGTCGCCTGGAGTCATGACTGGCAGGCCCCCGGATGACGGCGCGAAAGCGGAAGTGTGAAATGCGTCAAGCCCACGGTCGCGGCAGATTACCAACCGGCCCGGAGGCCATCCACCTCACACGTTGAACAGGAAGTGCACCACGTCGCCGTCCTGCATCACGTAGGCGCGACCCTCGCTGCGAAGCTTGCCGGCCTCGCGGATGGCCTTCTCGGTGCCGTGCTGCGCCAGGTCCTTCACGCCGAAGCACTCGGCTCGGATGAAGCCCTTCTCGAAGTCGGTGTGGATCACGGCGGCGGCCTGCGGCGCGGTATCGCCCTTGCGGATCGTCCAGGCGCGGATCTCCTTGGGGCCC